>TARA_R110000787_G_scaffold19716_1_pt1 | contig 14069 bp, 19 predicted proteins | sample TARA_R110000787 | Tara Oceans TARA_R110000787 (sample SAMEA4397920) | marine metagenome | biome: Polar Biome; feature: [DCM] deep chlorophyll maximum layer (ENVO:01000326); material: water (ENVO:00002006), including particulate matter (ENVO:01000060) such as... | depth 35 m
CAAGAAGACGCTGGCTAACGTCAGGAAAGAGATCGTTGGCGGTGCTGGCGCTGGCTCTGTTGGGTCTTACGTGTGGGCTTTGCGGTACGCCAGCAACACTTGGAATACTTTTGGCTCAAACTATGCAGGTTCTGGACTTAGACCCGCTGGTATTACTGGAACCAGATGGAGTGTTAGCTCAACTAACTTCGTGTTCGATGATGAGGGCGGTGACCTGTCTTTGGGTTCAGGTACAGGAACAGCTACACTTAGCGGGACTTGGCGCTGCATGAGTCAGACATCAGGGGCTGGTGGCACAGGCTACGACAACCCCTCCACACTATTCTTGAGGATATCATAATGACAAATACAGAAGATACTCCTATTGAGGATATAGATACTCCTAGTGAGGCTATCGCCTATCGCAACGCTAAATACGTCACGGAAACTGTCATTGACTGCGAGATCGAACACGAAGACTATGGGTGGATTCCCTACAGCTTAGACCCAGCCGACGAAGACATGACGGTCAACAACGATGATCTTCTGGTCGCAATGCAAGCCGCTGGTGATGTCGCAGCATACGTCCCGCCCACTCAAGCTGAACTGGACGAAAAACTGTCTAATCAACTTCGTGCTGGGCGTAGGTCTTTGCTAAAGGGTGTTGATGCTATCGCTGGTAATGCTTTGCGCTGGGGCTTACTCTCAGCAGAACAGCAAGCGGCTTGGGGCGTGTATCGTCAGGCGCTGCTTGATGTACCACAACAGTCTGGCTTCCCTAATAGTGTCGCTTGGCCTACCAAGCCTTCGTGATAGTCTATCAAATATCCCTACACTGCGATGCCTACGATGCCAGAGATAAAGACTGGGATCAGATGTACGCTGAGACTGGCTGTAAGGCCCGTACAGGGTGGTTAGACCCAATCCATAAGCGTACCCTGCTTAAAGGTGAGTTTGGCTGCTCTGTGAGCCACTACAGGGTCTGGCAGAAGATTGCTGATAGTGGTCTTAACGGTCTCATACTAGAGGAGGACGCAGTGTTCTCTGAGATCAACCCTAGTCACGCAGACTGGATGCTGGAAGATCACGACAGCGTTTGGTTAGGTTATCGGTGGAACGACATGGGTTACTGGTATAACTGCCATGCCTACGCCATTACACCTGAGACTGCAAAGCTGTTAATAGAGGACTTCCACAATAACATCATTCCCGTTGATGAGTGGGTGCCTAAGAAGCTAAGAGACAAACGTAACTACTTCTACCCAAAAGAGGTTGTTACTCAAATTCCACGGTCAACCCGACCTAGTACGATTGAGGACACAGATATGTTAAACCTACCCGACAAAAGCACCTTCCACATCGTCACTGTCGCTACAGACACAAGTAAGATGTGGGCTTTGGAGCAATCAGCCAAAGCCTATGACGTTGCTGTCCACAACCTCGGAGAAGGTTCTGAGTGGCGTAGTGATATGACTGGTATGGGCGGTATGCCTAAGATTAAGTTCGTAAGAGACTTCGTTAAAAACCTACCAGCTGACGACATCGTGTTGTTCATGGATGGTTATGACACCTTCTTTGCAGACCACCCCACCGTAGCTCTTGACAGGTACTTTGACATTGGTATTGACCTTCTGTTTGGTGCTGAAGAAGACTGTTGGCCCCTCAGCGACGACGAGTTCTTTAAGCTAAAGTGGACACCAGTAGATGACACACCGTACCGATACCTAAACAGCGGCCTATTCATGGGTAAGGCTGGTGCAATCTTGGCGTTCATTGACTTAGACGCCCCTTACGCAAAAGAAGACGACCAGCTGTACTACCAACAGCGTTACCTAACCTTGTCAGGGGACAACTTCCCTTACACCGTGGGTCTCGACTACGAGGCTTACATCTTTCAGAACCACGACACATCAGTGTGTGTCTTAAATGAGCAGTTGTATAATGACAGGACTAATTGTTGTGGCTGCATCTATCATGGCAACGGCGGCGATGACGCTAAGACTAGCTTTCGTGAGTTGGCAGGACAGTTCGGATACCACGAACACATCGCAGCGCCAGCCAAAGTAGACCTTAGCTACGATGAGGTAGCTCAAGACATTCTGGTTACTAAGCTACTTACCCCAGCCCAGTGTGATGACCTAATTGAGTTATCTGACAAGTACGGTAATTGGGGTAGCTTAGAGGGTGACAAGTTTCCCGCACAAGAGATCAGGCTAAAGCAGCTAGGTATTCTTGGTGACTACGAAGCCATGTGGGAAAACCACCTAGCTAAGATTTGCGAGAAACATTGGTACCCAGTCGAGTATATGGGCCTGCGTGATGCCTTCACAATGCGCTATGCAATGGACACACAGAAGTCTCTAGGTCTGCACACTGACGCCTCTCTTATCACTGGTAGCGTTAAGCTGAACGACAATTACGAGGGAGCCACGCTCCACTTCCCGCGACAAGAGTTTACGAACCTTGATGTACCTGTCGGCAGCTGTATCCTGTTCCCAAGCCAAGTAACACATGGACATTTTGTCGATGAACTAACTTCGGGGGTAAAATACTCACTTACAATGTGGACATCCCGCTATGAGGGTGACGTAAACTAGGAGCAATACATGTTTGGAACCAGCCCTTTCGCAGCCGCTACTTTCGCAAGTATGGGCAGTGAAGAATACGAACTGACAGCTGGTGCCATAACTACGGGTGCCTCAAGCATCCCTGCTAACACCATGTACGAGGAAGAGACTTTAGGTGCGTTGTTCATAACGACCAGTTCTCCCACTAATGGTGTTAGCAGCTTTAATCAAGGGCAGACCCTATCCGCTACTGGAATAGAGTTAGGTGTACCACAAGTTGATACATCTTTGTTCCATGAGGAAGAAACCTTTTCCACTGGGGAGCTAGTATCCTCACAACACGTACTTGGCACTGCTGACATAACAGAAGACAATAAACTATCTTCTGTCGTGTTTGCTACAGGGTCTCCTGTCAACGGTACGTCAGGGTTTAACCAAGATCAGACCTTCGAACCTGCTAACTTGGTCACATCGCCTTCTGTCGTAGACCCAATAACAATGTCTGAGGAAGAGACACTTTCCACTGCCAACATTGAGACTAATTCCCCTGAGACGGGTGACGCAGACATCACAGAAGACAACAAGCTCTCGTCTGTCGTGTTCGCTACAGGGTCTGTAGACTTCACAGCTGCCTATATGTATGAGGACGAGACTTTCTCTACGGGTACGCTAGATACAGCTAACCCTGTTAACGGAACCTCAGCGTTCAACCAAGATCAGACCTTCGAGCCTAATGTACTTGAGACGGGTAACGTATCTGTCCCTGCTAACAGTATGTCTGAAGAGGAAACCCTAACAGCTAGGGAAATCCTTACAAACGACCCTGAGACACCAAGTGCTGACTTTGTAGAAGACAACAAGTTTTCATCGGAGGTATTTGCAACTGGTCCAATAGACCTCCCAGACAACACCATGTTTGAGGAAGAAAGTTTCTACGCTGGTGAGTTAGCTACAGGCGCTGTCGTTATAGACACGCTAACAATGTCTGAAGAAGAGACACTATCTACCAGTAACTTAGAGACTGGGGTTATAGTAGTAGATACTGCTGACATAACAGAAGACAACAAACTTGGTGGTGACAACATAATCACCCTCGCACCAGTAGTAGACAAAGCCATTAAGTATGGTGACCACTTGTTCTACTTCGAAGAGTTGGTCAGTCAGCCACCCATCTTAGGCGCACCATTCTGGAACCCAGACTTTGCCCGTGTGATAAACGTGGACAACAGACGTATCGGCACTCGGACTAGAGTTGCAAACAATAACTCAGTCCAATTCAACAGTAACAATAATGCTAAGGTAGGCTAATGGCTTTTAGGATCAAAACAAATGACACTGGGCCTGTGCTGTCCGTAACCTTAACAGACGCCAATGGCAATGGCATCGGACTTGCTGGTGCCTCTGCCCGTTTTCACATGAAGGCTTTTGGTGCGACCTCACTTAAGATCGACCAACCTGCAACTATCATAGACGATGTTAATGGTGTCGTTAAGTACGACTGGGTGGTTGGTGACACAGACACAGCTGGTACCTACTACGGTGAGATCGAAGTCCTTTACGGGGATGCGACAGTAGAAACCTTCCCTAACAACGGTTACTTCACAATCATTATCAAGGAGGACTTAGACTGATGGACGAGTTCAGCAAGAACCTAGAAGGTCAGATATTAAAGGCTGACGAAGAACAACGCATGGTCTATGGCTGGGCCTCAGTAGTAACCGAAAAGGGTGAACCTGTAGTAGACCGCCAAGGCGATGTAATTACACCAGACACGTTAGTACGTGCCGTAAACAAGTTTATGGAGCATGTCCGTGTTGGTAAAGAAATGCACAAGGGCGAACAGATTGGGGCGGTTATCCACTCCATGCCTATCACCAAAGAGATCGGTGAGTCCCTTGGCATACAGAGTGACCGTGAGGGTTGGATTGTCGCGTTTAAAGTTTATAACGATGACGTTTGGGCCAAGGTCAAGTCTGGTGAACTAGCTGCCTTCAGCATTGGCGGCAGAGCAATGAAGGAAGAGTTTAATGGCTAACCTTTTAATGGGTCTTGAATTAGATGAGCTATCATTGGTTGATCGCCCAGCCAATGCACAAGCAATGGTTTCACTATTCAAGCGAGACAACTCCAACGGAGATACAATGGAAAACGAAGTAGAAACAACAGAGAAGATGTCTGATGACATGTTGGCTAAACTAAAGCCTTACATGGACAAGGGTATGTCAGAAGAAGACGCTGAGAAAGCGTACAACTTTGACATGAAGAAAGCAGACGATGTTGAAACCGTAGAAGAGATTAACCCTCTTGCAGAAGAAGTTGAGCGCCTCAAGTCTGAGAACGAGCAGCTGCGCAAGGGTTTGATCGAAGAAGGTTACATCATCAGTGCTGACGCTATCGAAAAGAAAGCTCCAGAAGAGTTTGTCGAGTACGATGGTGAGAGCATTAACAAGGCTGACATTCCTGCACCAATCCTCAAGGCTCTTGAAGCTGCTGAGTTGGCTAAAGCGGATGTTGAGTTGACTGAGAAAGCTAACGCAGTATTGCCTAACTTCGATGTCGCTACGGCTAAAGAATTAGTTAAGTCTTTCGAGACTAACGAAGAGGTCATGGGTGTATTGAAAGCCGCTGATAAAGCGTTCGGCACATCAATGGAAGAAGTAGGCAAGGCAGACGTTGACGGGGAATTTACCTCAGCTACCGACAAACTTGATGCGCTAGTAAAGTCCTATATGGACGACAATGAAATGAAGAAGAGCGATTACGCTAAGGCATACACTGCTGTGGCACGTACCGAAACTGGTAAAGCTCTAATCACTAAATCCTATAAAGGGGAATAACAATGGCTGTTATGCAATCACGCGACAACCGCACTCTAGTTGCAGGCGAAGACCTGTCAGCTGCTCAATTCAAATTCGTAACACTAGAAGCAGACGGTCAAGCCGACCTTGCTGACTCCGCTGGTGAGACTTGCTACGGCGTTCTCTTGAACCAGCCTATCGCTGGCAAAGCCGCAACAGTATGCGTAGCTGGTAAAGTTATGGTCGAAGCTGGCGGTACAATCGCAGCTGGTGACAACGTAGCTGCTGCCGCAGACGGTACAGCTGTAACTGCCACAACTGGCTTCATCATTATGGGCCAAGCCTATGAAGCTGGTGTTGACGGTCAAATCATCGCTATCGAACTAATCCAAGGTGGCAACGCAGCAGCGTAAGCCCCTCTAAGGTAAGGAACTAAACATTATGCCTATGCTAACACCATCAAGCGTCCATCTGGACCAACCGCTAACAAATCTGACTTTGGCTTTTGTGCAAGATAACGCAAACTTCATCGCAGACAAAGTATTCCCAACAGTCGGCGTTGAGCGTCAGTCTGACAAATACTACATCTATGACCGCGACAACATGAACCGTTCTGGCGATGTTAAAGCACTTGCACCACGTACAGAAGTTAACCGTATCGGCATGTCCGTATCGAACTCTTCTTACTACGCAGATGTGTTCGGTCTTGGTATGGACTTCGACCAGCAAACTTTGGCAAACGAAGACGCAGCATTGGACATTCGTTCCGCTGGTGCGCAGACTTTGGCAACACGCTTGTTGATCCACCGTGAAGAAGCCTTTGCTGATACGTTCTTCGGCGCTGGCGTCTGGGGTACAGACAACACACCAACTAACTTGTGGTCTGACTATACTAACTCCACACCAATCATCGACGTAACAAACGCTCGTCGTACCATGCAGCTTAAGTCTGGCGGTTTCAAGCCAAACACAATGGTTGTCGGTAAAGAAGTTCGTGACATGTTGGTCAACCACCCAGCAATCCTCAGCCGCTTGATCGGTGGCTCAACTGTAGCAAACTCCGCTTTGGTTACAGACTCTAAGCTGGCTGAAATCTTCGAAGTAGAAAACTTCTTGGTTATGGAAGCGGTTAAGAACACCTCAGTAGAAGGCGTAGCAGAATCTAACGCTTTCATCGGTGGTAAGAACGCACTCTTGGTACACGGTCCAAAGAACGGTGGTCTTATGACCCCAGCAGCGGGCTTGACATTTGCTTGGAACAATGTTCCTGGGGCAAACAACATGGGTATCTCAGTAGAATCATTCTCTGATGATGCACTTACGCGTCAGCAAGTTGCAGAGCATATCCAAGTTAAAATGGCCTATGACATGAAAGTCACTGGCGCTGATTTGGGTTACTTCTTCTCAGCAGTAGTAGCTTAAACAACTTAGGTGGGGGCTTTCGTGGTCCCCACCATTTTCATCAAAGGAACCCCGACTATGAGCCTACAATATGAAATACCCCTATTCGTTAAAGTTCAGTTCAGTGGCAGTGGTCGCGTCTGGAAACTACAAGAGCATTTCCCTTGGAAAGAGTTGTCCATCGACAAAGGTGTAGTACAACAGCTCTATCAGAATGATTACCTCTACCATAACGCTTCCCTTGAGGTTGAGACTAAGGTAGGGGACGGACTTGAAGCCCTTAACTCAGAGGCACTACTAGCCCTCGTTGAAAAGCTCAACGGACGAGTTCAAGCCAAGACCAAAACCAAGACAGACTTCGAGCGACAGAAGTGTAAGAAGTCTAAGATAGATGATAAGCAACGCGGGTTGATCCGTAGTTGGCGCAGATCATACGGACATATGGAGAATGATTGATGGCTTGGAGCTACGACGAGGGAAACCTAAATACAAGTGAAGCACTAGGACGCTTAAACGCTGTCAGGTTGCTTATTGGTGATACCGATACTAACGACCAACAAGTGCAAGACGAGGAGGTATCCTTCGCCTTAGCTCAAGCTAACAACAACGTCTACAAGTCAGGTGCTTGGTTGTGTCGTGTCATTGCAGCAAAGTATTCACGCAGTGTTGACAGTGAGATCAGCGGCGCTCTTAAAGAGAGTGGATCACAGCTTAAGGCTCACTACACTTCACTAGCCGAAACACTTGAGTATCAGTCTCAGAAGATCGGTGGACTAGGTGTTTCAGCTGGTGGCATTAAGGTAACTACAGTAGACGCAGTACGAACCAACACTAACCGTGTTAAGCCTGAGTTTACTAAAGACCAATTCAAGATCGACAGCGCAGAATATAAATACGAGTAGGGATAGGTCACATGAGAGCGTATAACTTACTCAAACTAGTAGACCGTTATGGTCAAGACCTAACCCTTATCAAGTCCACTACAGGGGTATATGATCCTGCTACAGGGTCTGCAACTGGTACCACTGAGAACTATATCTTTACTGGTTATATGTACGATGTACAAGAGGGTATCATTCTTAGCGACATCAGACGTGGCTCACGTAAGTGTGTAATACCTCCCACTAACCTTGGTACTATACCTGATGATGGCGACCAAATCTCTGGTCTTGGTGGTGTCGTTAACATCTCATCTGTCTCAACAATGTTCTCTGGTGGTGCTGTTGTGTGTTACATCTGTGAGGTATCTGAATAATGAAGTCAACCTTTAAGGTAAACCAAAGCGTACTAAACTCTGAGTTTGATAAGATAAGGGATTGGGCCGATATGCAAGCTAAGGACTTAGCTGAGGATATTGCAGACAGTGCTATAACTTTCTCTACACCCTTTGTTGATACTGGTGCTTACATAACTTCCTTCTCATTTTCCACGGGGGCAGGTAGGCCAAGGGGTAAGAGTTCCAGTAGGAAACAACGTAATCAACCCCCAGCACAAAAAGCAAATGAGGGCCGCGCCTTACTAGCGGCTGACCTTAGCAAGATAAACTTCGAAGAGGTATCTATTGTTACCCTACGAAATGGAGCGCCACACGGAAGTTCTGAGAACTGGGGAGTTGAGCGTAACCACAGGGTCTTTGAGAGACTAAGGATAAAATATGGCTGATATAAATAAAGAAATCAGAGCTATACTTGAGGGGCATCTTACAAACGTGGCTGACACCCCTGAGATAGCTTATGAGAACGTCTCTTACGTGCCTACAAGTGGCGTACCCTACTTACAGACCATGTACATGCCAGTTACACGTAAACCAGCTGTGAGGGGCTTAAACCCACAACAGAGGTACGACAGTCTATTCGCCATAAACTGTTATGCCCCCGAAGGCTCTGGTCCATCCGAAGCTGACACCCTTGCTAAGAACGTCATAGAGGCGTTTGAGGCTGTAACATCAATATCATCAAATGGTCTAACAGTTCGAATTGACTACGCCGAAAGACAACAGGGTTTTCTAAACAGCCCTTGGTACTTCGTCCCCATCAATATAGCCTGTTACGCATATAACTAATTCTAGGAGAATACAATATGGCCTTTGCACAGGGTTCACGTTCCAGCCTGTCTTACATCGTCGAAAGCACTTTCGGTACGACACCAGCTGGTAACTTCCAAAATCTACCATTCACGTCTCACTCACTTAACATGACTAAAGATCGTGTTGAAGGTACAGACATTCAAGCTGACCGTATGTCCCGTGTGGACCGTCACGGTAACCGCACAGTATCTGGTGACATTCAAGCTGACCTTCGCGACACAGACTTCGACGACTTGATCGAAGGTGCTATGATGTCCACTTGGGCTACTAACGTAATCAAGATCGGCACTACACCAAAGTATTTCTCAATCGAAGATTACGCTGCGGACATCGACCAAGCTCGTTTGTTCTCAGGCTGCTCAGTAAACACACTGTCGGTTAACCTCGCACCTAACTCTATGGTCGCAGGTACTTTCGGTATGGTTGGCAAAACCATGACCATGAGTGCCACAGAGAAGACACAGGACGCCGCTACAGACGCATCACCGTTCGATGCCTACTCTGGTGACCTAGAGATCGGTGGAGCAACCTCAGCTATCGTTACAGCGATGGACTTCACCCTTACAAACGGACTAGCTCCTACCTTCGTAGTTGGTGACGACAGCGCCCCTTCCCTTGAGGTTGGTAACGCAGTTATCGAAGGTTCTATGTCAGTGTACTTTGAAGATGCGGCTATGATTAACCGCTTCGTTAACGAGACAGAAACATCCCTTAAAGTTACTGTGGGTGACAATGCAGGTACTCCTAACACTCTGGAGTTCTTCTTCCCCCGCTGTAAGATTAACAGTGCAGACGTAGGCGTAGACGGACCAACGAGCCGTATGATCGCCTTGTCTTTCGTCGCCCTACGTGACGACACTGAAGCCACAAGCCTACGTATCACACGTAGCTAAAGAGACCCCTCGCGAGGGCGGGGAGCGTTGGTGTCGGGTCCAGCGTTCCCCATTTTTACTTACACCCGACATAATGCTAACTTACGCTATGGCGTAAAGATCATAAACTTACGCTATGGCGTAAAGATCATAACCCACGACATAAACCCCGAAAAGGAAATCCAGATGGACCTTAAAGACCTGACACCGAAATCTAATACCATTGAGGTAGAGTTAAAGCACCCAATCACAGGGGAAGCTCTTAATAATGATGACGGCACCCCTATGACAATCACACTTTATGCAACTCACTCAAAAGAGTACAAGGGTGTTATGCACGAACAGACGAACAGACGTTTGAAGGTAGCTGGTAAGACAGGTAAGGTTGATATTACCTCAGAAGAGTTAGAAGAGAACACCCTTGAGGTTATGGCTAAAGCTACTAAATCTTGGGACTTGACCTTTAGTGGAGAAAAACCAGAACTGACTTTTGAAGCAGCTAAGAATCTGTACGAGGAAGTGTTCTGGATCAAAGACCAGCTTGACGAAGGTATCTCTAATTCAATGTCTTTTATGATGGGCTAGTTCGTGAGTTACTTGACTATGCGGAGAGTGAGTTTTCCCTTAGTAAATCTGACGATGGAACAACCTCAAAAAGACAACACTTAGAGCAAGTAGAAAAACAGACTGGTCGTAGGCCAAAAGAGTTGAGCGGGCCAAAGTTCCCCTACCTTCTTTCCTACGTCTGGTCTGCTTTCCTAGCACTTAGTACAACTAGGTCTATGGGGTTTAACGGCCCGAATAACATAACATACCAAGAGATACAAGCGTGGATGCACACAACTCTATCCCCCCTAGACGCAAGAGAGGTTGAGGCAATAAAAGCCCTCGACACAATTTTTATGAGGTCCATGAATGGCTAATGTAGCAGAGTTTAATATCGACTTTACGGACCTCAAGGTTCTTAACGAATACTTAAATAAGACCGAAGATAAAATTCAGATGACCGCCAAGTCTGCTAAGTCGGACTTTAAGAAGTTGCAGATGGCGATTGACCCTGTTGCAAGAGCTACTAAGGCTTTCAAGGACCAAGTTCTTATTGCACAGAAAGCTCTTTCTACTGGTGCTGCCACACAAAAACAATATGCAGATTCCTTTAAGCGTATACAAGCAAACGCTAAGATGGCTGGCGTAACCATCAACCAGTTTGGCGAGATAGGTAGTGTAAACACCCGTAAGATGAAACGCTTTGGTGCTGTAGGTATGCAGCAAGTCGGTTATCAAGTACAGGATTTCGCGGTCCAAGTACAAGGCGGCACTAGCGCAATGGTTGCCCTTGGTCAGCAGGGTTCACAGTTGTTGGGCATCTTTGGTCCAGCTGGTGCTATCGCGGGTATGATCTTAGCTATTGGTACGGGTTTAGCTGGCGCTTTCATGGCCGCTAAGAAGGCTTCTGACGTAGCCACTAGCGGTTTTGCTACCTACAAAGAGGCAATGTCTCAGGCTAAAGATGCAGCCAAGTCCCTAAAGCTAGAGAACTACATGCTACAGAATAGCATCAAGTCTGTCGCAGAAGCTACTATCCTCGCAGCTATGGCAGACATAAAGTCAAAGCAAGCTGCCAAAGATAACGCTGGTCAAAATCCGTTGGGTGGATTAGGTGCCAGACCAGGAATCCGTGCAGGGGATACTGTGACTGCCTTTGGTATGACCATAAAGAAAGGCTACGTAGAGCAACTCTTAGCCCTTGAAGACCAGCTAAAGGCTATACGAGACCTTCAAGTCACAAATGACACTTTGACAGCGGGGCAGGAAGCTAGTGAAGATGCTGCTGAGAGATTAGTGGAAGGCCAAGAGCTACTAGCCCAGATCGCAGCACGTACTAAATTAGCAGAAACCCTAGAAGGACTAGAGGGTAGGGCGCTCTTTGTAAAAGAGCAAGAGTTAGATATTGAAAAGCAGCTACAAGAGTTGTCTAAGACTGGACTCCACCTTGATACAGATGAGTGGTGGACCGCTGTGCGATTACTGGAAACTCAGAAAGAGATTGCAATAGCAGCTTATGACAAAGTGGCGGCTGAAAAAGCCTCTGCCCAAGCTATCCAAGACCAAGCTAAGGCTTTGGCACTAACCAAGAAAGCGGCAGCGGAAGCAGCTAAGGCTGCAAAAGAGGCTGCTAGACAGTCAGTAGCCATTGCTAAGGTTATTGGCAGTTCTATGGAAAGCGCCCTAATGGGTATTGTCGATGGTACCAAGTCAGTCAAAGAAGCCTTTAAGTCTATGGCTTCTGACATTATCAAGCACCTATACAAAGTTCTTGTCGTACAACAAATGATACAAGCCTTTGGTGGTTTTCTTGGTGGGTCTAATAATGCTAGTATCGCAAAGGTCGGTAATGCCCTGAGTACCTACGGTAGCGCAGCTAATGGTGGCATGGTCGCTGGTGGCGGAAGTTACCTTGTAGGTGAACGTGGTCCTGAGATGTTTACCCCTACTATGGGTGGTGGACATATTACTCCCGCAAATCAAACTAATGCTGGTGGTGTTACTATCGTCCAGAACATCAACGTATCGACAGGCGTACAACAAACTGTACGTGCTGAAATCCGACAAATGATGCCACAGATCGCTCAGAGCGCCAAGGGTGCTGTACTTGATGCGAAGAGACGTGGTGGTAGTTACGGGAGTGCAATGTCATAATGGCTATATCTTATCCACTTAATATGCCGACAAATATCGGTATGGCTAGTATTGAACTTCGGGCTAAGAATACAGTCGCTGTATCAATGTCACCGTTCACATACAAGTCACAGACACATTCCTACGATGGTCAAATGTGGGAGGCGGACGTAACTCTGCCTCCTATGAATAGAGACGATGCTGAATCTTGGGTGGCCTTCCTTATGTCTATGAAGGGCCGTGCAGGTTCGTTCTTGTTATACGACCCATCCGCTAAGTCCGCTAGGGGTACTGCTACTTCTGCGACAATAACTGGTAGTGTTGGTGACGATAGCGTTACTGTCACTATGTCGGGTACACTTAAAGCTGGCGACTATATTCAGCTGGGGGCTGCTTCTGATGCTACACTACATAAGGTTCTAGTTGACAAGAGTGGTTCTGGTACTTTAGAGATATGGCCTAAGCTACGTAAAGGTCGTTCTAGCGTATCAGCTGTCTTGGTTAACGCCTCTGGTGTATTTAGACTTGCCTCGAATGAAACGTCTTGGTCTGTAGATAACGCCAGCTTCTTTGGCATATCCTTTGGTGCTACGGAGGTACTGTAATGAGCCGTACAATAAACAGCGGACTACTAGCCGCACTTACTGCTAACTCAGTAGAACCATTCTACGCTGTTGAGTTACTGTTCGACGTTAAGACTTCCGTAGGTGTAGATGGTGAAGTTATAAACTTGGGGCCAATGCGTATGTGGACTGGTCTTGGTAATAGGACTATCAACGTAAGGGGTGCCAATCAGGTTTTCGCTGGTACGGGTGCCTTACTTAATATCGCAGCTGCTGAAGAGGTTGGCGACCTATCTGCTAAAGCAATGACGCTTAGTCTAACAGGTCTCGACTCCTCTATCATATCCCTAGCTCTGCAAGAGCCTTACCAGAGACGTAAGGCGAGAGTTTACATGGGTGAAAAGAGTGTGTCTAGTGTCGTTGAAATCTTTAGTGGTCAAATGGACACTATGCAAATCACAGACGAGCCTGATGCGTCAACAGTAGTTATGACTATTGAGAGCAAGTTGGTTGAGTTAGAGCGTTCCCGTAATTGGAGATATACAGATGAGAGCCACAAGTCCCGTCACAGTGGTGATACCTTCCTTTCCTACGTGCAGTCTATACAGGACCAGCAAGTAGCATGGGGGAGAGCGACAGGCTAAACGCCTACTTAGAGAACGTATCAGGTCTCCCATTCGAGTGGGGTACTCACGACTGCTTTACCTTTACTAACGGTGCCTTTAGGGCTATGTACGGTGTCGGCTATGCTGACGACTGGATGGGTCGTTATATGGACGGTTCCGCACTTAAGAGGAGGAGAGACCTCAAGTTAGAGTTCAAACACTCCACACTGCTAAGTGCTTTGTCGAGTAGGATGACTAGAGTTGAGCAACCAGTTTTCGGTAGCTTACTAACAAAGACCGTTAACCAGCGTTGGATAACTGGCGCAGCCTTTGGTATTTCCATTGGGTCTAGGGGGGTCTTCTTATCTAAAGAAGGTCTTGTCAGAGTAAACATAGAAGACGCAGAAAGTGCATGGGTTCTCAAATGAAAAATAATACACCGTTCAATGTAATGCGTCACGCTAACCACTGGGAGAGAGCGCCTAGAGACCCCGCAACTATTGGTGCCTTGATCCTGAG
>TARA_R110000787_G_scaffold9028_35_pt1 | contig 14061 bp, 12 predicted proteins | sample TARA_R110000787 | Tara Oceans TARA_R110000787 (sample SAMEA4397920) | marine metagenome | biome: Polar Biome; feature: [DCM] deep chlorophyll maximum layer (ENVO:01000326); material: water (ENVO:00002006), including particulate matter (ENVO:01000060) such as... | depth 35 m
GCCGGTGATGGCATTGCTCTTCCTGCGCGGGCAGGAACCCAATTTTTACGGCCTATTGCTGGCGTTCTGGGCGCTGGCGCTGGTGTGGGCGACGGACATCGGCGCGTATTTCGCGGGGCGGTCGATCGGTGGTCCCAAACTCGCGCCGCGCATCAGCCCGTCCAAGACCTGGGCCGGGCTGGCCGGAGGCGTACTGGCTGCATTGATCACCGGCTTCCTGCTGCATCGGTTCGCTGGCCTGCCGATTCAGTTGGCGGCGGCGAGCGGCTTGCTGGCGGTCGCGGCGCAATTGGGCGACCTGTTCGAAAGCGCGATGAAGCGGCGCGCGGGGGTCAAGGACAGCGGGATGCTGCTGCCCGGCCATGGCGGGGTAATGGACCGGCTGGACGGTGTGGTGGCCGCCGCGCCGCTCGCCGCCCTGCTATATCTGATGGTGGGACAGGCATGATGCGGACGGTTTCGATCTTTGGCGCGACGGGATCGGTGGGGATGTCCACGCTGGACCTGATCCGGCGCGATCCAGAGGCCTATGCGGTCGTTGCGCTCACCGCCAACAGCGATGTCGAGGGTTTGGCGCAAGCGGCGAAGGCGACCAAGGCGCGGATCGCCGTGATCGGCGATCCAGCGCGCTATGACGCGCTCAAAGCCGCATTGGCCGGGTCCGGTGTCGAAGCAGCGGCGGGCGAAGAGGCGCTGGTCGATGTCGCGGGGTCCGGGGCCGACTGGACCATGGCGTCGATCGTCGGCTGTGCCGGACTGCGGCCCACCATGGCCGCGCTCAAGGCGGGCGGTACGGTGGCGCTGGCCAACAAGGAATCGCTGGTGTCGGCGGGCGGGCTGATGATGGAGGCGGCGCGCGCCTCCGGCGCGACCCTGCTGCCGGTCGATAGCGAACATAATGCGATATTCCAGTGTCTTGCGGGCAGCAGCCTCGACGATGTGGCAAGGATCATCCTGACTGCGAGCGGTGGCCCCTTCCGTACCCGCACCCGCGCCGAGATGGCGGACATCACGCCCAAACAGGCGGTCGCGCATCCCAACTGGTCGATGGGCGCGAAGATCAGCGTCGATAGCGCGACGATGATGAACAAGGGGCTGGAATTTATCGAGGCGGCCTATCTCTTCCCGGTCGGCCTCGACCGCATCGAGATATTGGTCCATCCCCAATCGGTCATCCATTCGATGGTCGAATATCGCGACCGGTCGACCTTGGCGCAATTGGGCTCGCCCGACATGCGGATCCCGATCGCCCATGCGCTGGCGTGGCCCCGGCGGATCGCTACGCCGTGCCAACCGCTCGATCTGGCGCGGATCGGACGGCTCGATTTCGAAGCGCCCGACCCGGAACGCTTCCCCGCGCTGCGCCTGGCGCGGCAGGCGGCCGAGGCGGGCGGGGCCGTTCCGGCGATTTTGAACGCGGCCAACGAAGTCGCCGTCGCCGCTTTTCTCGCCGGGCGCGTCCGCTTCCTTGATATCGCCATGATTGTGGACGAAGTGTTGACCCGCTATAGCGCGCCTGCGCCTCATGCGATTGAGGATGTGCTGGCGGCGGATGCCGCGGCACGCCGACATGCGGGCCAAGTGATGGAAAGATTGACGGCTTGATAGAAAATCCCGGTTTCCTGCTGACCGTTCTCGCTTTCGTGGCGGTCATAGGGCCGCTCGTTTTCGTGCATGAGTTTGGCCATTATATTGTCGGACGCTGGTGCGGAGTGAAGGCGGAGGCATTCTCCATCGGCTTCGGCCCGGAATTGCTCGCCTGGGTCGACAAGCGCGGAACGCGCTGGCGGCTCGCGGCGCTGCCCTTGGGCGGCTATGTCCGCTTCAAGGGCGACATGAACGCGGCGAGTCAGGCCGATCCCGCTTGGCTGCAAATGTCCGCGCAGGACCGGGCCGAGAGCTTTCCTGCCAAACCGGTGTGGCAGCGCGCGGCGATCGTCGCAGCCGGCCCTGCGGTCAATTTCCTCTTCGCGATCCTGCTGCTGGGCGGCCTTGCCTATTGGAAGGGCGACCCTGTCAGCCCGCCAGTGGTGCAGCAGGTCGCACCGGCATCGGCGGCGGAGAAAGCGGGCCTGCGTCCGGGCGACCGTATCGTGTCGATCATGGGGCGACAGATCGATAGCTTCACCGACATCGCGCCGATCGTATCGCTGCGTCCGGGCGACGCATTGCCCTATGTCATCGAACGGGACGGGCAACGCACGGCCATGACGATCGCGGCGGGCGAACGGATCGAAAAGGACCGGTTCGGCAATATCTACCGCTTCGGCCAGTTGGGCGTTATGTCCGACAAGATCGAATTTCGGGATATCGCGCTATGGGAAATCCCCGTGATCGGCACGGTGCGGACCGGGCAGATGTTCGTGTCCGCCATGGATGGCCTCGGCCAGATCATCACGGGCCGTCGGTCGGTCAAGGAATTGGGTGGGCCGCTCAAGATCGCCGATGTGTCCGGCCAGGCCGCGATGATGGGGCTGATGGGCTTCCTGACTTTCATGGCGCTCATCTCGATTAACTTGGGGTTCATCAACTTATTGCCAATCCCCATGCTGGATGGTGGGCATCTGCTGTTTTACGGGATTGAGGCGCTACAGCGTCGGCCGGTCAGCCCGCAGGTGCAGGAATGGGCCTACAGGTCGGGTCTTGCGCTGTTGATGACGGTGATGGTGCTGGTGACTTTCAACGATTTGTCGTCTTTCGGGCTGTGGAAGAGCCTGTCCGGCTTGATCGGTTGACGTGCATCGGGCAGGGAAGCCGGGTTTGGCGACGTCTGTTGCGGCGGAAACAAAATTTTTCGAGTTTTTGAGGTGATGCGGGTGACAGCGATGAACAGCAGCAAGAGGCAGCGCCCGGTCGTGGCTGCCTTGTTGGCGACGACGATGATCGCAGGTCTTTCTGCGTTTCCTGCGATGGCACAGGATGCTGCTGCTCCCGCGCCCGTGGTGGCACCGGCGTCGCTGCCCGCGTCACTGGGCACGATCAGCAGCATCACCGTTACGGGCACGCAGCGGCTCGAATCCGGCACGGTCCTGTCCTACACCAAGCTGCGCATCGGCCAGCCCTACAGCCAGGAAAGCCTCGATCAGGGTCTGCGCGACCTGTATGAGACCGAATTGTTCGCCGACGTCCAGATCCGCAACGACAATGGCGCGCTGATCATCGAGGTGAAGGAAAATCCGGTCATCAACCGCATCGTGCTGGAAGGCAATAAGCGGTTGAAGGAAGACAAGATCCGTCCCGAGATCAAGCTGGCCCCGCGCCAAATCTATACCCGGTCCAAGGTGCGCGCCGACGTCGCCCGCATCGTCGAACTCTATCGCCGCCAGGGCCGCTTTGCCGCGACGATCGAACCCAAGCTGGTGCAACTCGACCAGAACCGCGTCGATATCGTCTATGAGATCAGCGAAGGGCCAAAGTCCAAGGTTCGCCAGATCAACATCATCGGCAACGACAAGTTCAAGGACGGCGCGCTGCGCAGCCAGATGGTGACCAAACAGTCGCGCTGGTTCCGCCTCTTTTCGTCGGGCACCAGCTATGATCCCGATCGTCTGGCCTATGACCAGCAGAAGCTGCGCCAATTTTATCTGACCGAAGGCTATGCGGATTTCCGCGTGATTTCGGCGGTTGCCGAACTGACGCCGGACAAGCAGGACTTCATCATCACCTATGTGGTGGAAGAAGGCGAACGCTACAAGTTCGGCGACGTAAAGGTCGAATCGGATATTCGCGACCTGTCGGGCGATGGCCTGACCAAGCGTCTGCCGATGAAGAAGGGCGATTGGTACAACGCCAAGCAGGTCGAGGATACGGTCGACACGCTGAGCGAGACCGCCGGCCTGTTCGGCTATGCCTTTGCCGAAGTGTCGCCGGACTTCAACCGCGACAAGGACACGCTGACGATGGGGATCAACTTCCGCATCGCCAACGCGCCGCGCGTTTATGTCGAACGGGTCGACATCAATGGCAATACGCTGACGCAGGACAAGGTGGTCCGCCGCGAATTCCGTCTGGCCGAAGGGGATGCGTTCAACAGCTTCCTCGTCAAACGGTCGAAGGATCGGATCAATTCGCTCGGCTATTTCCAGGAGAAGCTGGACATCGAGCAGAAGCCGGGCTCCGCGCCCGACCGCATCGTCCTCGAAACCAACGTGCAGGAAAAATCGACCGGCGAATTGTCGCTGTCGGCCGGCTTCTCGTCGCTCGAACGTTTCATCGTGTCGGCGTCGATCACGCAGCGCAACTTCCGCGGCAAGGGCCAGGAATTGCGCACCTCGGTCAATTATTCGGCCTATTCCAAGTCGATCGAACTGGGGTTCACCGAACCCTATTTCATGGACAAGAATATCGCGCTGGGCGGCGACATCTACCGCCGCGATCTCAACAGCTTCCGCTATCTAACCAGCAATACGCGCGACACGACTTATGAAAATACGTCGACCGGCTTCCAGCTGCGCGCGGGTGTTCCGATCACCGAATATATGTCGCTGGCGCTGCGTTATCAGCTCAATTTCGATGATACGACGCTGGACGAAGACACCTATTATTCCGACACGGATGGCGACGGTACGCGGGAGTGCGACCCCCTTATCGCGGGTCGCTATTTGTGCGACGCGATCGGCAAGCGCACCACGTCCTCGCTCGGCTACTCGCTGATCTACGACACGCGGGACAACCGCATTCGGCCGACGCGGGGCCATAATGTCGTTCTCAGCCAGGATTTTGCCGGGCTTGGCGGTAACGTCAAATATATCAAGACGCGGCTCAACGGCTCGAAATTCTTCCCGCTGGGCAGCGGCTTCATCTTCTCGATCTCGGCCGAGGGCGGTTATATCCACAGCCTGGAAGGCGAACGCCGCGATGCGACGGGGCAATTGGTCGAAAAGGTCCGTCTGGTCGATCGCTTCTTCCTGGGCGAACCGCAGTTCCGCGGTTTCGACATTCGCGGCGTCGGCCCGCGCGTGAAGCGCTTCTATCTGCAGGCGCAGACCAATGACGATGGCACGACCAGCTATGTCCGCGACAATAGCAACAACAACGTGTCCGATGATGCGCTGGGCGGTAAAATCTATTATCTTGCTCGCGCGGAAGTCGAAATTCCGCTCGGCTCCGGCGCGCGTGAAATGGGCCTGCGTCCTTCGATCTTCATGGACGTTGGTGCCGTCGCCGGGTTGAAGAGCCCGACGCTGGTAAATGGCGATGGCAAATTTGCGGGCTATTGCACTGTGGCGCCAGCGACAGGCAATACCGGTTCGACCACACAGGTCAGGGCGCCGTCCATCGGCAACTGCGACGCGGCACCGACCGGGTTCGTCGCCAGTTATGCAGGCGGTGCCTTCGAGGAAGTCTATCTCGGCGATACGCTCAAGCCGCGCCTGTCGGTGGGCTTTGGCGTCAACTGGAACTCGCCCTTTGGCCCGTTCCGCATCGACATTGCCAGGGCGCTGCTCAAGGAGCCTGGCGACGATAACAAACTCATTACCTTCAATGTAGGGACTCAATTCTGATGAAGACCATGTTCAAAGCCGCTGCGCTCGCTCTCGCGCCCATGACTGCCATCGCGCTGACCGCTATGCCGGCCGTGGCCCAGACCAAGTCGGGCCTCGCGGTCGTCGATCTGGAAGAAGCCGTCGCCAAGAGCACGGCCTACACCACCGCCATCGGCCAGATGCAGACCACCTACAAGCCGCAGATCGACGCGCTCAACACGCGCCGTACCGCGATCGAAACCGATCTCAAGACCAAGGGCGATGCGCTCCAGGCCGCACTGAAGGCCGCAGGCAACAAGCCGACCCCGGCGATCGAAACCCAATATCAGCAATATCAGCAGACGCAGCAGACCGCGCAGGCCGAACTGCAGCGCATGGGCCAGCCGATCGCCATCGCGCGCGCCTATGTCGAGGAACAGCTCGTCGCCAAGCTGGACGACGCGCTGAAGGCGGCGACCGCCAAGACCAAGTCCGAGATCGTGTTCAAGAAGGGGGCAACCGAAAGCTTCGGCGCGGGCGCGGACATCACCCCGGCCGTGATCACCGAACTCAACGCGCTGGTCCCCAGCGTGTCGATCACTCCGCCTGCCGGTTGGCAGCCCGGCGGTCGCCAGGGGGCTCCGGCCGCTGCCCCGGCGCAGGCTCCCAAGTCGCGCTGATAAGAATGACGGGAGAGGTTGAAACGACCGCGCTTGGCCCGATGGATGTCCGTCGGGTCATGGCTGCGCTGCCGCATCGCTATCCGATGTTGCTGATTGACCGCGTGGTGTCGCTGGTGCCGAACCAGTCGATCCACGCGATCAAGGCGGTGTCGGTGAACGAGCCCTTTTTCCAGGGACATTTTCCGACCCGGCCGATCATGCCCGGCGTGCTGATCGTCGAAGCGATGGCGCAGGCGGCGGGCGTCCTGGCCGTGGAGTCGATGCAACTCGCCGATACCGGCAAGCTCGTCTATTTCATGAGCATCGACGGAGCCAAGTTCCGATCGCCGGTGGAGCCAGGCTGCCTGCTCGACCTGCATGTCGAAGTGACCCAGAATCGCGGCGCGATCTGCAAGTTCAGCGGCAAGGCGATGCTCGGCGACAAACTGGCTGCCGAAGCGCAATTCGTCGCCATGATTTCCGATCCGCCCAAGGATTGAGCCAACCCTTCCGTCATCCCCGCGAAAGCTGGGATCTCACTTTTCTTCGCGATACCAGCAAGAAAGAGAGATGCCAGCATCCGCTGGCATGACGATAAGGGGTTATCCCTTGCCAAGGCGCGCCGAACCCGCTAACGGCGCGCCTTCGCTATTTGCAGCATCCACAGCCGGTCGGAACCGGCACATACGGAGCGTTACGCCATGAAGGCCAATACCCACCCCGACTACCACATGATCACCGTGCAGATGACCGACGGCACGACCTTCCAGACCCGCTCGACCTGGGGCAAGGAAGGCGACACGCTGGCGCTCGACATCGATCCCAAGTCGCATCCGGCCTGGACCGGCGGCAACCGCCAGATGGACACCGGTGGCCAGGTGGCTCGCTTCAACAAGCGTTTCGGTGGTCTGACGCTGAAGAAGTAATCGGCCTTCGATGGTTGAATGAAAAGGGCGCCCACTGGGCGCCCTTTTTGGTTTGGGAAGAGAAGTTCCGTTCGTTTCGAGCGAAGTCGAGAAACGCCCGTACAGCGCTCGCCGCTTCTCGACTTCGCTCGAAGCGAACGGGGATGACTTCCGATAATATATGTAGTTGCGGGCGCGAGGGCGTTATCCCGCCCGGTCCGCATCCAGAAACGCCGCCACATCGGCCAGCGCGACATCCTTCGACAAGAATGTCTGGCCGATGCCGCGCGCCAGCAGGAAGGGCAGGGTGCCCGCCGCCATCTTCTTGTCGTGCAGCATATGGCCGACCAACGCCGCGCCATCGGCGGTGACATGCGCGGTGGCGAGGTCGTAGGGCAGGCCCATGGATCGCAGATGCGCGGTTACCCGGTCGGCATCCGCCTGCGGGCACAGACCCAGCCGCGCGGAGTAGCGGAACGCCAGTGCCATGCCCGCCGCAACGCCTTCGCCATGGAGCAGCGTGTCGGAAAAGCCGGTATCGGCCTCCAGCGCATGGCCGAACGTGTGGCCAAGGTTGAGCAGCGCGCGGCGGCCCGATGTCTCGCGCTCGTCATCGGCAACGATCGCCGCCTTGGCGCGGACGCTCCGTTCGATCGCATAGGTGCGCGCGGCGGGATCGCCCGCCAGCAGGCCACCGGCATGCGCCTCGCACCAGGCGAAGAAGACGGGATCGTCGATCAGGCCATATTTGACGACTTCGGCATAGCCCGCGCGGGTTTCGCGTGGCGGCAGGCTATCGAGCGTCGACGGATCGATCAGCACGAGGGCAGGCTGATAGAAGCTGCCGACCAGATTTTTCCCCGCCCGCGTATTGATCGCGGTCTTGCCGCCGACCGACGAATCCACCTGCGCCAACAAAGTGGTCGGCACCTGGATGAAATGGCAGCCGCGCTTGAGGATCGAGGCGGCAAAGCCGACCAGATCACCGATCACGCCGCCGCCCAGCGCGACGATATGGTCGCCGCGCTCGATCTCCATCGCCAGCAGCGCGTCGAGCAATTGTTCGAGATGCCGCCAGCTTTTGGTCTGTTCGCCCGGCGGCAGGATGATCGGCTCGGCCATGATGCCGACAGCGCGCAGGCTGGCGTCCAGCCGGGGCAGTTGCGCGGCCGCGACATGCGCGTCGGTGACGACCACCAGCCGCCCGTTGCGGGCATAGGGGCTGAGCAGATCGCCTGCGCGATCGAGCGCGCCCTGCTCGATAGGGATGTCGTAACTGCGCGCGCCCAGCGCGACCTGCACTATTGCCATGCCGTCAATTGCTCCATGATGCGTTCGACCGTCACTTCATGCGGCGCGGCGACGCTTTTGACGTGGATGGGGGCGAGCGCATAGATGGGATTGCGCACCGCCGTCAGTTCGGTCAGCACCGTGCGCGGATCGCGATCCTTGAGCAGGGGGCGTCCCTCACGCCGCGACACCCTGTCCACCAGCACGTCGATGTCGGCATCCAGCCAGATCGCCGTCGCCTGTTCCAGGATCAGCGCGCGGGTCTCGTCCTGCATGAACGCGCCGCCCCCGGTCGCGATCACCTTGGGCGCGCCATCCATCAGCCTTGCGATCACCCGCCGCTCGCCATCGCGGAAATAGGCTTCGTCATAGCGCGCGAAAATCTCGCTCACGCTCATGCCCGCCGCCTTCTCGATTTCCTCATCGGCATCGACGAACGCCAGCCCCAGCCGCGCCGCCAGCCGCCGCCCGACCGTCGATTTGCCCACGCCCATCATCCCCACCAGGACGATGGGACCGCGCCGGTCGACGGATGGGGGGAATTTGCTGTTTCGCTGCATGCCGAGCGGGGCTATACAGCCACCCGTCACAGAGGCAAATCGCATCTTTTGCTCGTCGCCCGGCTCAGCCGCAGAAGGACACATGAAGAAAAATCGTAATTTCAGCAGTTTCGAAGGCAGCAGCCGCCGCCGTGGCACCAACCTGCCGATCCTGCCCATCGCCCTTGTCCTGCTGGTCATTCTTTTGCTCGCCTTCTTCTGGTCGCGCGGCGGCGAACAGCCGCAGGTGCAGGTCGAAAAGGCCATCCCGGCCGAGAAGCTGGGCCAGTAAGGCGCATGCGGGGCAAAGGGGGCACGTTCAAAGGAAGCAGGGCGAAATGGGCGCTGGGCAGTTTTGCCCTGGCGCTGGCATTGCCGGTGGTGGCGCAACAGGCGCCCGAATCGCTATTGCCACCTGGCTTCGGCGACGCGCCTGAAGCGCCGACGCCTGCGCCGCCCCCCGCACGACCTGCCCCCGGAACGCCGGCCGCGTCATCGCCGCCGACCTTTACCCCGATACTCCCCCCCGACCCATCGCTATTGGCCGAAGCGGACAATGCAACGGCCGAAGCCGAAGAAGAGCTGACGCCCGAAGAACTGGCGGCGGAGAAGGCGAAATATGACCTGCCCGATACGGCGCGCCGCTCGCTCGCCCGCATCGGCCCGCTGACGCCACGGACGCGCGGGCTGGAGCCGGATGCGTTCGGCAACCAGTCGGGCAAATATCTCGCCACGCTGATGAAGGAGACGCATGCGCCCATCCTGTCGCGCTGGGCGTCGATCCTGCTGCGGCGCGCCCTGCTGTCGGCGACGGACACCCCGCGCGATATCGACGGCGCGGACTGGGCGGCCGAGCGCGCCTGGCTGCTGCTGCGCATGGGCGAGGCGGACAGCGCCCGGATCATGGTGCAAAGCGTCGATGCCGATCGCTACACCCCGCGCCTCTACGCCATCGCGATGCAGACCTATCTGGCGAGCGCGGACCCCGCCGGCCTCTGCCCCTTGTCGGAAGGGGCGCTGCGGGTCAGCAAGGAGCCGGGCTGGGACATGACGCGCGCGATGTGCGCCGCCCTGTCGGGGGATCAGGGCACCGCGAGCGGCGCGCTCAACCAGGCGCAGCGGCGCGGCGTGGTGCGCGGCATCGATTATCGGCTGGCGGAGAAGGTCGTCGGCACCGGTTTCAATGCCCGCCGGTCGGTGAAGATCGAATGGGATACGGTCAGTCAATTGACCGCGTGGCCCTTTGGCCTTGCAACGGCGCTCAATGTCGAGATTCCCGATGCGCTGTTTGGCACGGTGGGGCCGCACGTCCGCGCCTGGGAAGCGCGCGCGCCCGCCTTGAGCGCGGTGCGGCGCCGGCCTGGTGTCGATGTGGCGGCGCGCCTTGGCGTATTCTCCAGCACGGCGCTGGTCGGCTTCTATGGCCAGATGAGCACCGAAGGCGACGCGCCCGCCGATATGGCGGACCGGATCGATGCGTTGCGCACCGCCAATGCCGGGGCGACGGTGGGCAATCGCATCGCTGCGATGCAGCGCTTGTGGCGTGACAATGGCAATCCCGACTATGTCGGCCTGATCACCACCGCACGGGCGGCCGCCGCGCTGCCGGTGGCGCAGGCCGATGCCCGCGATGCGGCCAATCTGGTCGCATCGATGCTGACGGCAGGCTATGACCGCAACGCGGCGCGCTGGGCGCGGGCGTTGGGCCAAATCGACGGCGATGGCGCGGCCCAATTTTGGGGCCTGCTCGCCGTGGGTGCGCCAAGCCCGGTGGTGGACATCAACAGCGGCCGCATATCGACCTATATCGATGAGGCAGGACCGGAAAAAGGCCGGATGCTGATTGCGGCGCTTGCCGGTTTGGCGCGACTGTCCGCCGATGATGCCGCATCGCTGGCGCAGGATAATGGCGTGGCGCTCGCCGCCAACAGCCGCTGGGCGCGCGCGATCGGCGCAGCGGCGCAGCGCGGCGAGAAGGCGACCGTGGCCCTGCTCGCCGCCGTTGGTATGCAGGGGCGCAACTGGCGCCGCCTGCCACCGGCGCATCTCTATCATGTCGTCGCCGCGCTTCATCGTGTCGGGCTGGACCCCGAAGCGCGAATGATCGCGGCGGAGGCGATCAGCCGGACCTGACGATGGCGGATGATGACGCCCTGATCGACCGCTTTCTGGAAATGATGGCGGCGGAACGTGGCGCATCGCGCAACACGCTGCTGGCCTATCGCGCCGACTTGCACGGTGCGGCCGCAATCGTCGGCGGTCTGGTGGCGGCGAGCAAGGCACGGCTGGGCGATCTCGCCGGGGCATGGGCGGCACTCGCCGCGTCGTCGGTTGCGCGCAAATCCTCGGCCCTGCGCGCCTTTTACGCCTTTCTCGAAGAGGAAGGGCTGCGCCTCGATAATCCCGCCGCCGCGCTTCCCCGTCCCGTGACGCGGCGATCCCTGCCCAAGATATTGTCCACCGCCGAGGTCGATTCGCTCTTCGCTTTGATCGACGAGCGATTGGCGGTGGCCCATCCTGCGCCGCACGACCGGCGGCTGTCCGCCCTGATCGAACTGCTCTATGGGTCGGGCTTGCGCGCCACTGAACTGGTGTCGCTGCCGCGCCGCGCGCTGGCGTCGGATCGCCCCTTCCTGATCCTCAAGGGCAAAGGCGGGCGGGAGCGGTTGGTGCCGATTTCCGATCGCGCCCGCGCCGCTGTTGCAACCTGGCTGACGCATGTGCCGCTCGACAGCCCTTGGCTATTCCCGTCGGGCAAAGCCTATCTCAGCCGCATCCGCCTCTATCAATTGGTCAAGACATTGGCCGCCGCTGCGGGCATCGCGCCGGAACGGGTCAGCCCCCATGTGCTGCGCCACGCCTTTGCCACGCATTTGCTGGAGGGCGGGGCGGATCTGCGCGCGCTGCAATCGATGCTGGGCCATGCTGACATCGGCACGACGCAAATCTACACCCATGTCGACAGCCGCCGCCTGATCGAATTGGTCAACAGCCGCCATCCGCTGGCGACGATGGCGCAACGCTGCGTTGACGAGGACGCGCCGCCGCCCTAACGCCTAGCGCCATGGTTAGCTTTCTGGAATTTGAAAAGCCGATCGCCGAACTGGAAGCGCGCATCGTCGAATTGCGCGCCACGGCGAGCGCGGGCGACATTAACATTGACGGTGAAATCGCGACGCTGGAGCAGCGCGCGAACAAGATGCTGGGCGACACCTACGCCAAGCTGACGCCGTGGCAGAAAACGCAGGTCGCCCGGCATGCCGAACGGCCGCATTTCAAGGATTATGTCGCCGGGCTGTTCGACAATTTCATGCCATTGGCGGGTGACCGCGCCTTTTCCGACGATCAGGCGATCCTGGGTGGCTTTGCGACGCTGGGCGACCGGCGACTGATGGTCATCGGCCATGAAAAGGGCGATGATACGGCCAGCCGGGTGCGGCATAATTTCGGCATGGCAAAGCCGGAGGGCTATCGCAAGGCGATCCGCCTGATGGAATTGGCCGACCGCTTCGGCCTGCCCGTCGTCACGCTGGTCGACACATCAGGTGCCTTTCCGGGTGTGCAGGCCGAAGAACGCGGCCAGGCCGAGGCGATCGCGCGCTCGACCGAAGCCTGCCTCAAACTCGGTGTGCCGATGGTTGCAGCGGTGGTCGGGGAAGGCGGATCGGGCGGAGCGATCGCGCTGGCGGCCGCCAATCGCGTGCTGATGTTCGAACATGCGGTCTATTCGGTTATTTCGCCCGAAGGCTGCGCGTCGATCCTGTGGCGCACGGGGGCCAAGGCGAGCGAGGCGGCAACCGCGATGCAGGTCACGGCGCAGCATCTCAAGGCGCTGGGTGTCATCGACCGGATCGTGCCTGAACCCATGGGCGGCGCGCATCGTGATCCCGTACAGGCCATCGCCAACCTAGGCACCGCGATCGAGGTGGAACTGGATGCCTTGTCGAACATGGATGCCGACGCGCTGCGGATTGACCGCGCCAATAAATTTCTCGCCATAGGCGCTTGAACCGACGTCTTTTTTGGAACAGGCGGTCCCTCTTTCTCGTTACGTCTCGGTAATGGGAATGGGATGGGACAAAGTGATGAACCGGAAAATGATGTTGGGCTGCTCGGCGGCCGCTCTGGTCGTGGCTGCCGCTGCGCCTGCCGTGATCGGGCAGCAGCGGGCGATCCGCACGGTGAGCTCGATCAGCGCGCAGGACAAGGCAACCGGCGAGAAGCAGCATCCCGAACTGCTCAAGGAATTTGGCGGCGGCTATAGCGGTCCGCAGGCGAAATATGTTGAAAGCGTCGGACGGCGGATCGCGGTGCAGTCGGGCCTCTCCAACGCGCAAAGCGACTTCACCGTCACCTTGCTCAATTCGCCGGTCAACAACGCCTTCGCGATTCCCGGCGGCTATGTCTATGTCACGCGCCAACTCATGGCGCTGATGAACGACGAGGCCGAGCTGGCGGGTGTGCTGGGGCACGAAGTCGGCCATGTCGCGGCCCAGCATGGCCAGCGGCGGCAAAAGACCGCCCAGCGCAATGCCATCGGCGGCGCGTTGCTTGGTGCCCTGGCGGGCGCGTTTCTGGGCGATTCGGGCTTCGGCAACCTCATTCAGAAGGGCATCGGTACCGGTAGCCAGTTGCTGACGCTCAAATTTTCGCGCAGCCAGGAATATGAGGCGGATGATCTGGGCATCCGCTACCTGGCATCGGGCGGCTATGATCCCCGCGCTTTGTCCGACATGCTGGCTTCACTGGCGGCACAGAGCAATCTGGACGCGCGTCTGGCGGGCAGCGCCCGTTCGACGCCGGAATGGGCGAGCACCCATCCCGACCCCGCCTCGCGCGTCAATCGCGCGGCACGGGGTGCCACCGGGAGTGGGTCGGCGGCCACCGTGCGCAACCGCGACGCCTTTCTCGCCGCGCTCGACGGCACTCTCTATGGTGATGACCCCAAACAAGGGGTGATCGACGGCAGCCGCTTCCGCCATCCCGATCTGCGCCTGACCTTCAGCGCCCCCAATGGTTTCGGCATGGAAAATGGCGCCGATGCCGTGTCGATCACTGGGTCCGGCGGTCAGGCGCAATTCAGCGCTGCCCCCTATTCGGGCAATCTGGCCAGCTATATCGATGGCGTCTTCGCCCAGATGGGCGGCGGGCAGGGGCGTGTGCCTGCCGGCGATGTCAGCCGCACCACCGTCAATGGCTT
>TARA_R110000787_G_scaffold190739_1_pt1 | contig 14050 bp, 11 predicted proteins | sample TARA_R110000787 | Tara Oceans TARA_R110000787 (sample SAMEA4397920) | marine metagenome | biome: Polar Biome; feature: [DCM] deep chlorophyll maximum layer (ENVO:01000326); material: water (ENVO:00002006), including particulate matter (ENVO:01000060) such as... | depth 35 m
CACAACACAAACTATATTTAATTCTATCTCATATCCCGCCGTTATCCCTAAATCTATTCTTCTTCCGCTGGTCCAGCAGAGTCGCTCCCCGAGTTAGACTCAACGATTCTTTGCTCTCGTTTCGCTTGAAGAGCAAGAAGCATAGTCGTAAGTTCGTCGTCCGCCATATCCTCCATAGCAAGTTTCATATTCCTTGCTCTTTGCTCCTTGGTCTTGTTTGTGCCTTTCGCCGATTTGTTTGCCGTTCGTTTAATCCTTTGTGCCTCTTCGCCGATTTCCATTTGTTCTTTGCCCTCAGCAGTAAGCAGATATCCTTGTAAGAAACCAGCACCTTTGGTCTTAAAGAATTCGTCGCCGATATTTACACCATAACACTTCTCAGTCCCACTCTTGAGAATCTTGGTCCTCTTGTATCCACCGCTTCGAGCGTAAGCATTACCAATATTTATGTGTTCGTAAAACCAAGTGTTTATTGCGTGTTGAAACGCTTGAAGAGTATAAACCTCACCGTCTTCTTGCTGATATTGTGTTTGTAATTCCAAGAAGAATGCTCTGTCGAAACTTGCCGTCATACAGAAACTCGCCTTCTCACTCTTCTTCGAAGCAAGACCGTCCGCCTTACGCTGAATGTTAAGAAGTTTATTGTCCTCCGCCTCAATCCAATAAGCAATCTCCAACTGTTTATTGGTAAGAACCATATTCGCCTCCGTTTGCTGTATGATTTCTCGAACCTCGCTGACCTCTTCAGCAGTATATTTAGAACCTTTTTTATCTTTTTTTTGCGATACGATTTCAGCAGAAGTCTCTGTCGATACCGCCACCTCGATATCTTCTTCTGCTGACTCGACAGTAATGCCTTCGACCACCTCGGCGATAACGCCAACGTCTTCGTCTGCTGGACCAGCAACGACCTCGTCCTCGCTATCCACAACGACTTCTGCTGAGAGTGGTTTAATGGTTTCTTTTTTTTTTGGTTTCATTTTGCGGACTCGCTTTTTTTTCTCTGCTTTTGGCGGTTGTGCTACGAGTGGTGAAACTGGTGGTGATTGTTCGTTTTGTGAAGAAGACATAGTTGCTTGTTGGTATTATACTCACTTCTTCAACGACTTTTTCGCAAATCGTTTTTCTTTTTGGTATAGGTAAGGGGCAGAAGTTTTGAGATACGAGTATGATTGTTGAACCGTTGTGCTGTGCGTGTGCCTACGAGTGAGACCAAATCGTATTTTGTCTGCCCGAGGTAAGAGGCAGACGTTCGTAAAATACTTCTGCCTCTTACCTATACCAAAAAGAAAAACGATTTGCCGAAATCCCACATTAAAAACTGATATACTCAATATGAATAATACTGACTTGACTGAATTTCTCGCCGAACTCGTAGAAGCAAAAATGCTTGAGACGAGAGTTGGTGCTAACGGAGAAGACGAGTTTAAATCTACCGCCTTGCTTCGAGATATTCTTAAAAAATGTTCGGCGAGTGAGGTGGTCGATATGTTGGACGGTGGTAATATTCGATTGGAGGAGGTGGAGGAGATACCGTCAAGTGCTGAGGTTGTCCTTGAGACTGAGACTTCACCGCAACGAGTATTTGAGAGCGATAGTGATTACGCTTATAGAATGATAAATAATGGAGGTTGCGGTTGTGAGAGCGACGACGAACACTCGGTAAGCAAGAGTGGTTGTGATAATCTCACTTGTAAGACCGAATAAAAAATAGAGAGATTTAATGGGATAACTGTATGTGTTTAGTTGTAGAATATTTTTTATTCTCTAAGTCCTAAACGTCTGCCCCTTACCTATAACGAAAAAAAAAACGATTTGGTGTTTTTTCAATATATCAGTTAGTATAATACCAACAACAACACCACCACCAAACAACACCAACTCAATACCCTCAAGAAACTTCTGCCCCTTACGTATATCCAAAACAAAAACGATTTGCCGATATTTCAATTATCAACTCAGCATAATACCAACAACAACACCTCAACAAATCTCAACAATCAAAATGTCTTCTACTCAACAAACCGTTAAATCTCAAACCATTCTCGAGACCGACGAATACAACTGCCCTATTTTCAAGCAACCAGTCAAGACCGCTGACGGATACCACAACTACCGATTCGTGATTGGTGGTAAGCAGAAGTGTAAGTGTGGTGGTTCATACAGCAAGGCAACTTTCGACAAGCACCGAACAACTAAGCGTTGCCTCAAGCACCAAGCAACTCGTATCTGTAAGGCAATCAAGGCGTCCAAGGGTCAAGACGAAGCACACGACGCTTGTCGCAACGTGCCTACCGAACTTGCCGATAGCGTCAAAGGCACTTACGCTCACGAAATGCTCCAAAAAATCCTTACGGTTATGTTCGCCCACCGAGAGACTTACGACTATGACCCTACCCACGCCTAATTCTTGTGATATGCCCCCTCTCTCAGTTCTCTCAAAAAAAAAAACCACAGAAAAATAAAAAACTTCATATCACAACACAAAAAAAAATTATCTTCTATCTTAACAATTATAAACAATAAAACTTTTTTCTATTCTATAGGTATATGTGTGATTTAAGCGAACAGATTGAAATGGAAATGGATACTGAGATAGAGTTAAGGTTAGAGTGTGGGTGTGTGATAATGGTAAGACTTGGTGATATACTTGACGTTAATGAGTGTGAAGATTATGACGAAGACGATATCGTTATCGATACAGATACAGAGAGCGAGGATAGCGGTATAGAGACAGACCACGAGAGCGATAGTAGTTGCGGTGAGACGTGTAATGAGAAGGTGTGCTTCTGTGCCTAATTATTTGTTGTATTATATATATTTAATTTTTATTTAAAGTTAAAATATTCTATATTATTATAGAATGAGTAATCCCAATTTCGAAAATCATATTAAATCAACTGCCGATATGCTTAAAGAGTTTAACCCCAAAATGAAGGAATCTACCTTGAAGACCTATAAACGTATGATTAGTCGATACTACTATATGCTTGGGACTAACAAGGAGAAGAAACTTAAAATGACCTTAAATGCTGGTGTTATGCCTATGTGCTTAATGGATACGCAAGAAAGACTTAAAGAAATTGAAAATTACCCTTGGAAGGATTCGACCAAGAAAAACTATATTAGTCTGCTTTGCTCTATCACCAAGGCATTTGCGGTCTTACACTTAGAGCAAACGGATTTTGAAAAAAATACAACCTACGCTGATTATCGAAAGGCATTCGATATACTTAAGGCGTCTAACGCTGGTAAGCAAGAGAAACAAGAACCCAAAGAAAATGAGGTTGCCCTCAAAGAATTAAGTATGGATATGCTAAACAAATCGTTATCATATCATTACAACAAAATTAGAAAGAGTGATAGCAAGGATATAGAGAGTGCCTTACTCTATCTCTTAGGTAGTCTTCATATAGACCAAGTCCTTAGAAACGAGTGTGCTGGTATGCTTATCACTAAAGAGTGGTTGCCCTTAGAAGAACACAAGGACACTAACTTCATTTGGTTAAAGGGACGAAACGTTAAGGTAATGGTTATCCGTAATAATAAGGTAAGAAACCCCGAAATGGGACACGAACCTAAAGAAGTATTTTTAAAGGGGCAAGTTAATACCGCTATCAATAAGTATATCCAAGTCCTTAAAAATATATATGGCGAACACTTACAAGACGTTATACCTTTGGTCCATTCTAACCACTTCACCAACTCTGCTTCAAGTTGGGACGGTAGTGAGAATATAAGTTCAAGTCATTACAGTCAAGTCTTTAAGCGTATATGGAAGCACAAAGAGTTAGAATTAACTACAACTTCTATTCGAAAGGTTTATGCTATGGATATTCGTAAAGAATATGGTGGTAATTTACTCAAAGAGAAGGAAGCGTGTGCTAAATTAGACCACTCGCAAGAGACTCACAATTCATTCTATATCCTTAACTGGGATTAATCCTTTGCTCCACCACCACCCCCCTCTGCTTCGGGTATCGGTTTCATTTGCTCTACTTGTTTAATTTGAGGTTGAGTGTCGGGTTGGTCTTTAAACGTATAAGACTTTTCACCCTTGGGTGCTTTCTTGATTAAGTCGTGTCCCGCCCTAAGACTATAGACAGTTTGTCCCTTCTTGTTATATTTAGTTATACCGCTAACCTTACCCTTAGCGTGTTTTCGATACTCTTTAATAGCGTTCTCGTGTGAGTAAAACTCGTTAGCACTATATCCACCCTTGAGAGCGTGTCCCTTGAGGTATCCGTCGCTCCAACTGATATCCCTATCACTCTTGATTGGTCTTGACTTTTTACCCTTAATATCTGCTGTGCCTTTTCGTCTCATAGTAGTTATCCCTATCGATATATGAGGTGATTTGTGCTTATTTAATGGGTCATATCCCGTTGGTCTTTCACTTGCTTTTTTATAATCTCCCGAACCCGTCATTTGTAATGCTCTCTTACCCTCTGCTCTTCTGCGTGAGGACTCTTTACTTAAGAGTTGAAGTCCTCTCTCATTTAATTTATTATCGGGTGTTCTATCACTTAACTTAATGCCGTGGTGTAAATCCCCTTGGTATGCTTGTAGGTTGCCTTGAGACCAAGTCCTTAGGTCATAAGGATTTTGACCGCTCCAGTCAGTCGCTCGTAAGTGTTTTTGGTCGGGTCTTGTCCTTGTGTCTAACGGTTGCGACCTACTCACTCTACCTACTAATCCCTCTTGCCCGAATTCGGGTTGCGGTATGACTAACGAGGTAGGGTCTTCGCCTCGCTGTTTAACCATTTCTAACTCTTTGCCCCTCTGCTCTTTTTGTGCTGGTCTATCTAATGCTTCGTATCTATTCTTCGCCATAGATATTTTAGTCGTCCCTTCTATATTTAATTTTGCCCCAATCATTTTATCAATCCCTCCACCGAGTCCTTTGTCCCAAGTCCTTAACAGTCCTAATCGCCACACGTTAGGGTTATCGACTGAAAACCCATATTGGTCTGCTTCATTTCGATAGAATTGCCTTTGCGAATCGTTGGCGACGCTCATATATTTAGCAAAGTATTCGGGTAATCCTATGCTTGGTAATCCCGCCTTGCCCCCTCCAGCACTCGCTATAAAATTCTGTTGTGGCGTTGAACCTAACTCACTTTGGTCTATTTGTGAGTATAACTCGTTATCCTTAGTAAGAGAAGACCGATAACTCTTCATATCGTCGTCGTCTTGGACTGGGTCAAATGGGACACTACCTCCACCGAGTAATTGGTAAGGGTCGTCGTCGCCTATTGAACTACCCATAGCACTATCCGCTGGACCACCACTACCCTTCTTGCCTACTGGAGTCATAGGTTCTATACTATTCTGTATCATACCTAAATGCTCTTGAACTAATTGCTCTTCACTTAATCCCCTCGTTGGGGTTAATGCGGTAGGTTGTGCTATGCCTAATCCCTCCATACTTGCTTGAGCGGGACTTGGTCTTAACGCTTCACTTGGGTCGCCCATACCAGCATTAAGTATCGCTCTGCCTCTTTCGTGTAAGGGCATTCTACTTACAACTGACGTCATAGCACTCTCGGTTGCCCCTATTATACTTGCTTGATTTGGACTTGGATTTAATACAGCACTCACCAAATTTTGCCGTAATGAGTTAAGACTACCACCTCCGCTATTACCTATACCCATTTGACCTACTGCTGATAGGGGATTAAATAACTTCATATCTACGCCGAGTTGAGAGGTCATTTTCTCCATAGTAGCATAGTCTAATGCTTGTTGAACTGCTAACGGTGGGACGTCGGGTTCGGGCAAACTCTGCTGTCTTACTATCGAGTAAATAATAGACGAGTTAAAGTCAAGTCCGGGTGGGTCATTTAGGTTAGGTTCAACTATTGTAGTCTTAATTGAGGTTATCGTCCTATCTTGTTTAACGTGAAATTCTACTGGACTTTGAAATGAGTAGTAAAAATCTTCACCCGAGTAATTCTTTGATAATATACCGATACACTTAAGGGGTTGTCCGCCATTAGCACTACCTATAAATTCGTGTTTATCGATAATATCACTCATAATTAAGAAATAACCAATTAGAGTCTTCTTAGGCAATTCGTCAGCAAGTAAAGAATTACTATCAACCTCTATCTCATAGTTAGGGAATTTAACGTCGTCCAAATTTAAATCCGTAGGCACTTTTAAATCGGGGTCGGTAGGGTGAGTTGTCCCGTCCGCATTCGTTGTTGTTCTACCAGTTATTTTGTATATAACTGCTTGAGGTGTCGCCAAAGTATTAACCATACCATAACCTAACGTTGCTCCTAACTCTTTAATCTTAACTCCTCCGTCGCTTGGGTTTAAACCAGTCGCACCGTTAATCTCTATACCAAAGGGGTTAGCACCACCATAGGTTAATCTATTGGTTGTATCGACTTTTTTACCACCCAAAGACATTTTAGTTGTATCATTTTGAAGATAACCCAACTTAGAAGCATCGACGTCTGCTAAGTTCGTTATTGTTGGGGGTGTATCCGTGTTGTAAATAGGTGCTACTATAGTTCGGTCGTCAGTCCTAAATCCAGTCGATAGACGCTGTTGATTGATAAGGGTATTGGTTTGGGTGTAAGGTCTTGCTTCACTTGTATCTAAATCACTTGCCGTTGTCCCTAACGGTTGATAAGCAGTTGAGTATTCATAATCTTTACAGTCATTATAATCAGTTGAACCTACGTTGGTCGATATCCAGTTATCACTAAATCCTAATTTATTCATAAATGCGTTGGCGACTGGGTCTTGAACGGTTAATACCTCTTTGTCTTTGGTGTCTCTTCTTGACTTGTAATTACCACGAACCACGTTAGGCATACACCAATTAACTACATTAACCCCACCATACCTATCCCAGTTATCGTATCCTTGAACTGCTTGACCCCATATCTTAGCAACTATATTGCCTCCACTTGTATTACCGCTCGTATCACTTTGAAATTCACTATAGACTGGTTGGTGTAAGAACTTCCATTCAAATCTCGAGACGTCGGTATTGTAATTAAGTTGAGCGTTGTTAGTCCCTATAAATTGAGGTCCAAAGGTCGAAGTCGTTTGGTAGTTGATATTACTATCTTGGTCTAAGTTTCGATAATCAGCATTATCCATAAACGTTCTCGGTCGAGCGTCTAAATCACTTCTATTACTATACCCTTGGACTTGGTAAGAATCCGTTGAGGGTATCGTGTTAAGAAATGAGACTCCATTAGTTATCCAGCAAAAGTGTTGTCCCGATACTGGGGCAGTATGGTAAGATTGGAGGGGTAAGACCGAACCAGCACCAGCGTCAGCATATCCCATTAACCTACCGTTAGTGTATCCATAGGCGTTTATGCCGTTATTGATAACTTCTTGGGTCATATCTAAAAAGAAACAAAAGTCGCCTTCGTGATAAACCCCATCGAGCATACCCGAACTTGCGTCTCTATCGTTAGTATTACCTAATATTGGTGGTTCGTGTCCCGGGTCTGCTGGGATTTGACTGCTCGGTCCGTGGATAACCCTAAACATAGCATTCATAGGATACTTACCAGCACTCTCCTTCCAATAACCACCCTCGAATCGACCACCCCCTCCGTAAGTCGTATCCCACGATTTATATAAATCTGCTGGTTTATGAAGTTGTTTGGTTAATAAGTTAGCGATATCAGTTGGACTAAAATAAGTCTTATCCCCAGCAAGGGATAAATCCATATAATCATAATGAGTTATCCAGTTATATTTACCAGTTGAACTGTTATTACCAAAACCCTCAGTTGTAGGTTCGCCTCTCTTTACCACTAACGGGGTAAGTCTAACTTGATTATCAGTCATTCGCACTATATCGTCGCCGTCTTTCATAGGCATATTAGCATACTTACACAAATACCAATCTCCCCCACAAGCAACGTTTCTCGGTGCTGGGTCTCCCGCACTACTATTAAGTCCAAAGTTATCTGTGTAAGTGCCGTTGTCTGTAAAATTCACGTCGCCTAATGGGATTAAGTCTCTGCCGACGTCGTCGAATTCGAACTTGTGTTCGGTTAAACCAAATCCATTCAGTATTTCAAAGTAAGAACAAAATTCACCGTATTTGTGGGTTGTATCGTCCCAAGCAAGAGGCACGTTAATTGCTGAGTAATCGTTAGGGGCAAAGAGATTACTACCTCCACTTTGATTTAAATGAGTTGTGCCGTTAAATGCCTTCTTACCAGTATTCTCAACGTCTCTTTGTATGATAGTCATACAAGGCAAAGCGTCTGTTGCGTATTCACCCTCTCCAGCAGTAGGTATTAACAACGCCGATTGGTGAGTAGTAAATATAGGTCCGTTCTCCATACTATTTGGGACAGCACCGATTTTGTCGTAATTCGTTAGTCTCTCCACAGACCAAGGGATAAACTTAACATACATTACCTCACTTTCGCCCAATTGATTCGTAAATCGAGCATAGACTTCAGTATTCATTTGATATATAGGATACCGTAAATCACGGATACCACTATCGGGTCCGCTGTTGTTTTGGGTTAAAGGGATATTAAATACTGGTGGGAGTGCTGGTGTGGTTGGATATTGACCCTTGTATCCATAGAATATGCCGTCGGGCGGTAATGATTCTATTGGGTTATTATTGCTATCGACGCCCGAATATTTAGACTTAACCATATTTTTAATACCAACTATGTAATTTTGACCCCCCGCTATCATATCAGCAGTCTTACCACCATATCCTAACGATATATCCATAGTCGCCAACGGGTCTCCACTATAGGCGTTGCCGTCGTTAGGGATATCTTCAGTAAAATAAAACAGCATCGACTTACCCTTTTCGTTCTTTAAGTATAAATCTCCGTTAGGGTTAATTCGACTTTGATAGTTCGCTTGTCTCACCAACGAAGTTGATACAGCATTACCACCATAGAACCCTCCAGTCCCCACCGTCCCTCCGTTATTCGCTACCGCTGTAGAATTCCACCACTCTTGTCCTTCGTTATAACAAGCAGTTCGAGTTATAGACTGGTCGGGTTCAGTATAACCACTCGCATTATACCCCAAGTTCGTATTCCAATACTTAGGTGTCTTAGCACCACTATAAGTCAAGGTATCCCTAACGTCATATCCACTCGACGTTGGGTTTAACGAACCGTCCTTGTTCGCCGACTTGTAGTTGTAATTAGTCGCCACAATCGTAGACGGACCGCTTGTTATCCCTAAGGCGTTAGTATAAACGGTCTCATTAGTATTACCGCTATCCACAGAGTCTTCTATTAAGTTCATACAATAACTCGAATTACAGTTATTATTAAATGAGTTGCTTGTTTGAGGCGAGTAGAAATAAGGTCTAAATCCTAAGTAATGCTTGTCGCCAATCTTCTTATCAGTTGGATAAACAAAACCACTTGAGGTTGCGATATCAGTTGATTTCGTAGTAGCAGTCCAAGCAGATTTAGGGATACGATTTAATGGTGAGTTTGCCCCAGCATACCACGTCCTCATTTTAATACAGTTTGGTTGTGAGTGGAAGCGTTCATTAATCCCTCCTTCGTAAAAAGTGCCGTCTGCCTTCTTTGGTCCTAAGAAAGTAGGGATACCTTCGGGGTGTTCGAAGTTAGGATTACAAAACGCCATCGACATACCCTTTGGTGCTTGGACTTCGATAAATGGGATAAACTGCCCGAAATCTGCCCCACTCATTTCAGCGTAAGACGAATGGATATTTTGGTCTGCTCCGTCCTTGTTCGCTCTATCGAAGTTGCCTATGTTAATGCTAACTATCTTCAAAATTTGACCTAAACAATCTAAACAACTCATATCGTTATATTTGCCTACTCCCGAAGTCGCATCAACGTTCAATCCGTCGTGTCCCATTTGGATAAATTTATCTACTGTGTTTGACCCTCTAACGATACCTTGACCGTTAGAAGCATACCCACCGCAGTAAAAAGCATTTGAACCCTTCATAGGTATAACAGCACCAGCAGTCGTTAGGTGCTGGTAAGGCGTTGCTCTTTCACCCGCCCACCACGCAGTCTGTTTAAACTGGATATTTTCACCGACTCTAAGTAATTTTAAGAAGGTATTGGTATCGGCGACTTTCTGTGTAATGGTTGCGTCGGGGGCGTCAGCACCGTAGGCAAAATAGATTCGCATAGTAGCATTATCACTACACGGACCGATTTTAGACATAGGTGTTGAAACATACCATATCGTTAAGTTATTAATATTTTTACCATACAACGCCTCTTCATTAGGTATTGGTTCGTGCGAAGGTGTCGTGTCTTTAATATAAGTCGTTAGTTCTCTAACGGATACAATCGGTGCTCGGTATAACCCGTCCGCATACTTATCCTCAACACCGTCGAAGATTAAGTCGCTACTATTTTTATATCCCCAATAACTTTCTTCTATTTGAGAGTAAAACGGTGGTGCTAACGCTGGTCCAGTCGTTGCTGGTATCGCTGGGGTTGGTGTAAAGTCTTGGATAGTCTTATAGGTCTCACCAAGTCTCTTTAAGAGCATCGGTCTATAATTCGCTGGATAGCAGTTAGTAAATTGGTTGGCGTCATAACGATAAGAACCGTCGGCAGTCGCTACATTACCCAAGATATTATAGTCTGGTCGCTTGTTGTTAGCGTTATCGTTGGTTGAGTAGTATTCGAATAACATTCGCATTTTGTTATTGCTATCGTCAAATTGTAGTAGGTCGCCCGAACCACGAGTCGATAAGAATGCCGAGTTAACGCTAACGACATCGCCTTTCTTTAACTTTAAGGGCGGAAAGGTGTTAGTCCAAGCATTAGTTCTTAAAGCGTCGCCGTCTTGTTGTGCTTGAGACTTATTACACTCTATAACGAAAGTCTGTGGCGGTTCGGGTATAGGTGGTATTAACCCCGCTTCATACTGCGATAGGTCTTGTTGCCCTTGCCCTATCTGCTGTGCCTCCATTCTGCTACTCATACCTCTAATGAAGTTGTCTCGTTTTTCTTCTTCGCTCATATACTAATACAAAAGATATTAATTTTCAAAGTTAGCGTTATTTGTGTAATATTAAGGATTTTTGTGTAATTATATTCGCAACTGCCGATAGATTTAACGAAGTTTTTTGCCCTTCGTTGGTCTTAACCACCCTTTCTTGTGATATGCCCCCCCTCTCAATTCTCGCAAAAAAAATTTTCATAGAAAAATAAAAATCACCATATCACAGCACAAGAATTAAGCGTTCGCTTAACGACTTACCGCCAACGAAGAGTTAATCTTATCCTCTATCTCGCAGTTATAATCAGCATTTAAAATCTTAGTTATAGTTATATGGGATATTGTGCTTTTTGTGAAACGAAACCTCGAGAAACTTGGTTGGGTTCATACTGTAGTGAGTGCCGACAACTGAAAAACCTTTGTAATGTTTATGGGTATGAGCGAGTCTTAGGTATTCTTAAAGAGGTGTGTATTAGAAACGAAGACCAACTTGAGCGTAAGATATTAGCGAAAAAGATTAAGAATGACGATAAAGATATTGCTGAACTTAAGCAACACGAGACAAGCGAAGAGAAAGATATGGTCGTTAATCCTAAGATTATAGACGAAAAGAGCGAATTTTACCTAAGACGGCAGAGCGACAGACTTAGAGAAAAAAAATAATTAATTAAATATACTTAAAACCTTGTTGTATAATAGATATATGAAGTATTCGAGTGTAGTTAGAAGAGATAGATTAAATATAGCGTGTGAGATTTACCCCTTGCTATCAATCCATAAGAGAGAAGAGGGCGAAGAGTATAAGGCATATCCTATGAAGTTTTATACAGAGGAGATAACTAAAATTGTAGAAGACCATAGTATCCTAAAATACATAGACGATAAAAAAAATATTGCTCGTTCTTTGTTTGATATTAACTATAAAGATTTTAAGAGGTTTTCGGTCGATAAGACTACGAAACCCGCCACGTATAAGTGTATCGAACCAGTCGAGATAGGACTTACCAATTAACCTTTCTGCTCCAATAGTTAGCAGAGTTCTTATCGTTTTTCGTTAATTTGCCTTCTTTGTTCTTAATCCCACCGCTCCTCGCCATATAGGATTTTTGACGTGCCTTAGAAGCACCGCTCTTGCCGTCGCCCATAGAACTATCGCCAAAATGGATAAGTCGTTTAGACCCTCCCTTCATTACATAGACCATTCCTTTCTTACCCTTACGAGTAGATTTCATAGGTTTATATAACGGTTTAGAATCATTTGCTTTTTTTTTTTTTTTCGCTCATTAGTATTACTTGAGATTTTTTTTTTGGGTAAGGTCTTAATCTTACCGTTGTGCGTCCGTGCGTAGCGGTTATCCTTATCCTCTTTGCTTGGGATTAACGTTCCACTATATTTTTTACCTCTCCAAGTCCAACTTACCTTAGTCATTATATATTACTAAGATATTTTTTCTGCTTACCACTATAGTAATCATACTTAGGTGCGGGTGCTTTAAGTGCTTCTTCCGCCCATTCCTCTATTCTTTCTGCTGGGGTGAAGTCGTTGTCGTTAATCGAACACTTCGACCGACAACAAAAACTAATTTTTATTCTTTCGATAAGGTCTTTTAGTAGTCCCATTACCTATATATAAGATTTTATTTACATATCCATAACGGAGATTTGACCGTTTTTCAAGTTCATTATCTTAAGGTATTCAACCCAAAAGAACATAGTTCCAGTCTTCGCTGTAGTGTTGGCGTCGTCAGTTCCGTCTCGTCTCATACTGAAGAGAACTGGTGTTGAACCTATCCTCATAGCGTTCATAGGGGTATCGCCTCCCGCCTTGTATCTTGCGAGGTTAATGCCTAAGTAGTTAAGGCGACCCTCCATAGTTGCCTTAACATTAGCACTATCAATTGAAGCACCTTGAGATACTCTTGAGAAGTCGCCTACCTTATTGCCGAAGGGGGCAGAGGGGACGTTAGCGGGGTGTGCGGGCATACCAGCGGGGATATTAACGAGAGTTGCGTTCTGTTTCGCTACCGAGATATTATCAACCCATACATCGTCGTTAGTGGTATATCCACCTCTAACACCTTTACCAAAACTTCTTCGCTCATACATAGAGGGTGGGATTGTGTATTGTGCTTCTCCCGTTTGCTGTAAGTAATTAAACTCTTCTGCTCGGTTATCGACGTCTCTATCATAAATCATTAAGTCATTAACCCTAACGTTCCATTTCTGTCCGTTGAGTAAATCACTTCGAACTGAACCAAGTAGTTTATTAACGTCATTTCCGTCGCAGTCCATAACCTTTGCTACCCATATCTTCTGTATAGCACGACCAGTCATACCGATACTAAAGTCTTCTTCCTTAACTCCAGCAGAGAGGTTGAGTGTTTTACGAACTAATACAACTTCTCTAAAAGGCATATTGATACCAGCACCGTCTCCCCAAATAGTATTCTTTATCTGTGCTTGAACTTCGGCGTTGTAAGTAAGAAAATCGAGGATAAGTCTTGGTTCTAACACTTTAAGGACTTTAGGTGGTGCGGTGATACCCGAACCAGCATACAACACGTTATCTTTTGCTGTGTTTTGGTTGTTAGGCGACCAGTCAATCTCAATCATAATCTTACCTTCAATATTATTGGTATCGAGTTGGGCGTCCTTAAGGATAGCGAATAACTGGTGTAATTTTAAAGAGCATTCAACTTGATAATTATGACCTTTCGCTGGTGTCGATGGTCCTAACTCCTTATCGCCTGGGGTTCTTAAGATTCTACCAATATCCATATCCATATTACCACCATTATTTACGATATTATTATCGGCATAACTGAAGAAATCACTTACTTCGGTCTTAACTTCGTGAGGTTGAAAGTGATATTTCATACCAAGATATTTACCCACTTCATTTAATTCACTAATGACTTTACCATTAACAAAAAGTCTTGCTCTTAACATAGTATCATACAAACCAGTTAGCGGTAAGGGTCTCGCCATAAAGGTTGCCCCAGTTCTATCGGTTGCTTGACCGTCGCAAAAAACCTTCCAAATCATAACACTATCACTATCTAAAATATTCTTGTGTGGTATCTCC
>TARA_R110000787_G_scaffold32357_5_pt1 | contig 14010 bp, 10 predicted proteins | sample TARA_R110000787 | Tara Oceans TARA_R110000787 (sample SAMEA4397920) | marine metagenome | biome: Polar Biome; feature: [DCM] deep chlorophyll maximum layer (ENVO:01000326); material: water (ENVO:00002006), including particulate matter (ENVO:01000060) such as... | depth 35 m
CAGCAGAAACGGTTCGACCCGCATGTCGCGCATCCGCGTGATCGCGCCGACCGCGTCATTGGTATGGACGGTGGACAGCACCAGATGCCCGGTCAGCGACGCTTGCACCGCAATCTCCGCCGTCTCGCGATCGCGGATTTCGCCGACCATCACCACATCGGGATCCTGCCGCAAAATCGCGCGCAACCCGGCGGCAAAGGTCAGCCCGACCTTGGCATTCACCTGGGTCTGGCCAACGCCCTCCATCGCATATTCGACCGGATCTTCGACGGTCAGGATGTTGCGCGATCCGTCGTTCAATTGCCGCAAACCGGCATAGAGCGTCGTCGTCTTGCCCGACCCGGTCGGCCCGGTCACTAGGATGATGCCGTTGGGCTCGCTCAGCCCCTCGCGGAAAATCCGGTCCGGTGTGCCGTTCATGCCCAGCAAGTCGAGCGTGATCCCGGCATTCTCCTTGTCGAGGATACGCAGCACCACTCGCTCGCCCGCTCGGCTCGGCAGGGTCGACACACGCACGTCGAGCAGCTTGCCGCCCAGCGTCAGGCCGATACGCCCATCCTGCGGCACCCGCCGTTCGGCAATGTCGAGCCGCGCCATCACCTTGATACGGCTGACCACCACCGGCGCGACATGCGGCGGCATGCGCAGCGTTTCGCGCAACACGCCGTCGACCCGCATGCGGACGATCAACCCCGTTTCGTAGGGTTCGATATGAATGTCCGACACACCCTGTCGCGCGGCTTCGGCGATGATGCCGTTGATAAGGCGGATCGCCGGCGCATCATCGGCGCTGTCCAGCAGATCATCGGCTGTCGGAATATCGGCGGCAAGAATATCCAGTTCATCCGCGCCGACATCCAGCGACCCCGCCATGGCGGCTGCGCTGCCCTCCATCGCATAATGATTGGACAGATGCCGGTCGAACTCGGCGGGCGATGTAAACACGACATCGAAGCTGCGCGCCAAATGGCGGCGCACTTCCAGCAGCACGCGCGGATCGCTCCCTTCGCGCACGCCGATGGTTAACCGCTCGCCTTCGATCGGCAGCATGACGACGCCATTCTTGCGCGCGAAGGTGTAAGGAATGTCGATGGGCCGCGGCGGCGCGGGAGGGAACGCGTCCCCGATCTGCGAAAGCGACATTTCAGGAGCCAGAGCATGGGCTTCGCCCCCCTGAACGCCTGCTTCGGCCGTCATGCCTCGCTGTGTGTCGCTCACTGCTGACCTCCACTCGGCGGTAGATCCACCGGCCGCACCACGCCGCTCGATTGCCGTACAATCGGCTCGATCACTTGCGGTTGCGCAGGCGCTACCACCGCGTCGGTCGGCTGGGGCGGCAACGGTGGTGTCGCGCCCATATAGTCGCGGACTAACTCGTCAATGGTTGGCTCCATGTCGGGATTACGCTGCAACTGCATCCCCCGGACATAACCATAGCGCTGCTGCGTCAACTTCTGCGCATCCTCCTTCGACCGCAATATGGTCGGGCGAATGAACACCATCAGGTTCGTCTTCGTGCGGCTGCGGCTGCGCGACTTGAACAATTCGCCCAGCCCCGGAATGTCCGACAGCAGCGGAATGCGCTCGATCGTCTTGCGTTCATTGTCGTCGAGCAAGCCGCCCAGCGCCAATATCTCGCCATCATCGACCGTGACCGTGGTCTCGATCTCGCGCTTGTTGATGATGAGGTCACTGCTCGAATTGCTCACCGGCCCGGCCACACTCGACACTTCCTGCCGCAGGAACAGCTTGATCGCACCGCCCGTATTGATCTGCGGCTTCACTTCCAGCTTGATGCCGACATCCTGCCGCTGGACGGTGCGGAACTGATTGTCGAAATTCTGGCTCAGCGCCTCGCCGGTTGTCACCGGCACCTGCTGTCCGACCAAAATCGACGCCTTCTGATTGTCCAGTGTCATCACTGACGGCGTGGACAGCAGGTTGCTCTCCGTATCGGACTTCACCGCATTGATGATCGCGCCGAAAATGCCATTCTTGCCGATGCTCCCACCAAGGCCAGCGATCGCGCCAGTCGCACTGGTCAGGCTGTTGATCGCCGCCTGCTGCAAGGTGCTGGCAAGATCGCCACTATTTTGCACCTCGGTCGTGGTGCGCGTGCCATCTGGCGCGACCACGGTTGTTGTTGTTGTCCCCAATTGCGTCGCGCCATAGGCACCGGCCAGCGTCAGCAAATTGGGCGAAGCGTTGGAATAGTTCGACGCGGCAAAGCCCGTCGAGGTACTGCCGAGGAGGAATTGCACGCCCAACTTCTTGGCGGCCGCATCGCTGATCTCGACGATGATGGCTTCCACCAGCACCTGTTCGCGGCGCGTGTCGATCTGGCGGATCGTCTCGCCCAACATCCGCTGCACATCGCTATTGGCCGCAACGATGATCGCGTTCGCGCCTTCATAGCGGGTGACGATGGCCGGACCACGAGTCGAAATCCCGCTGCCACTGGAGGAACCCGACGAAGCGGCCGCAACCGGCGCGGCAGCCTGCGAAGCGGGCGCGGCACTACCACCGGCCGCTGGCGTCGACGCCGTCACTGGAAGATTGGTCGACTGACCCACCAACTGTTGCAACACCGGCAACAGCTTTTCGGCATCGGCATGTTCCAGCCAATAGACGCGGATTTCGGTGCCGCTCGCGGCCTGCTGGTCGAGCTGACGCGCCATGGCAGAGAGGCGGGCGACGGTATTGGCATCGCCCCGGATGGCAATCGCGTTGCTGCTGTCGATCGGCACCACGGTCGCGGCCGATGCGACCGCATTCTCGCCGCCGCCGCTGCTCGCCACCAACGCCTGCAGCGACGTCGCAATTTCGCGCGCGCCCGCATTTTTCAACATCACCATCTGCGTCGCCGACGTGTCGCGATCGACCCGCGCGATGACTTGGCGGATACGCGCGATATTATCGGCATAGTCCGCCACCACCACGCTGTTGCCCGCGCGGTTCGCGGTCACTGACCCTTCCTTGCTGACCAGTGGGCGCAGCGTTTCCAGCGCGCTTGCCGCGTCGATCGAACGCAGGCGGAATACCTCCGTCACGAAGCTGTTACGGCTGGCACCACGGCCGACACTGCTCGGCTGGCCCGACGCGCCATCGGCGGGCTGAATGCGATAGGCGCCGCCCGGTGCAGGCACCGCCACCAGGCCATTGGCGCGCAGCGTGGACAGCACGATCTCGAAATATTCCGATCGCGACAGCGGCCGGTCGGTCACGACCGACACTTTCCCCTGCACCCGATTGTCGATGATGAAGGTCCGCCCCGTCACCCGCGCCGCGTCCTGGATGAAAGCGCGAATATCGGCATCACGAACATTGAGCGTCTGCTGCGCCATCAACGGCGCGGCGATCGGCGTCGCCAGCGCGAGAGCAAGGGCGGCGGTGTGGAGGAGTTTGCGGGTCATTGGCCTTGCACGATCAAGTTGACGGAGGCGACGTCAGCGCCACGCTCCACGGTCAGGGACAGGCGCGCACCGGGCGCGATCTGGTTCTGGATGGATTGCAGGTCGCCGATCGGCTGACCGTTGATCTGGGTGACGATGTCGCCGGGGCGGAAACCGGCGCTGGCAAAGCCCGGTCCCTTGGCGGTAACGGCCAGCCCGGTGACCCGACCATTTTGCATCCGGGGGGCAAAGCCGATGTCGCGCTTCAGGCTGTCGGCCGTTGGACCAGGGCCGGGCGGCGGCGCGGACGCCTCGCCCGATGGTGTCGCAACCGAAGGCGCGCCGCCTTCGGGCGCAGCGGCGGGTGCCGGGGTCGATTGATCGATGAAAATCTGTTCTTCCGCTCCGCCCCGGTCGATGGTGACATGGTCGAACGCCACGGCTTTAAGCACCACGCCAGGCATGATCTCATCCCCTACGGCGAAGCTGTTCTGCACACCATCCGGCGACGCGATGATCGCCGAACCAAGCCCCGACCCCTCATTGACGCGTACGCCATAAAGGGTGAGCGCCAGCGACGTGACGACGCCATTGCCCGCGGGCGTGGGTGCATCGCTGCGGAAGAAGGGATCGAACGTCGCGAACAGCGCCTGCTGCGCACTCGGCGACAGGATTTGCGCCTGTCGGCCCTCCCATGGGCCAAAGCTGCCGACCGGCACCACTACGGCCCACACGAGCCGCACCAGTTGCAACGCAAGCAGCATCAAAAGTCCGCGTTCCAGCAGACGCCATAGGTCGAAGGGCGGCAAACCACGCGGCCTGCGCTCGCTCCACCCGCGCACTGTCTGGCCAAACGGCACTCGCATGATCTGATGAAGCCCCCGTTGATGTGGGAGCCTGCTAGGCATTTCTCCTTACGGCACGATGACATTTATGTGACTTAAATATGACAATCGACGGCGTGCCTGCCCGGCTTGCATTTTGGCGGTTGAACGATAGCAACGGCGGCGTCTTTACCGCATCCGATAGCTATTGCAGGACCGATCATGACGGACCAGACCCTAACCGCCGCTGCCGATGGTGACCCCGCCTGGATTGGCGCGCATCCCCGCGTGCAGCGCGTCCCGAACAAGGAACTGACGCTGTTCATTTTGCGGGACTTCCTCTCGCCAGCCGACTGCACCGCTCTAATCGAACGGATCGACGCCCAGCGCCGCCCCTCGACCATCGCGGACGCCAATGGCGATGGCTATTTCCGCACCAGTGAAACCTGCGACCTTGATCATGGCGACCCGTTCGTCACCGCCATCAACGCGCGCCTCGATGCCTTCGCGGGGATCGCCACGCCTTATGGCGAACCCATCCAGGGCCAACGCTATGATGTGGGCCAGGAGTTCAAGGCCCATACCGATTATTTCGACCCAAAGGGCGCGGACTATGCGACCTATTGTTCGGTCGCGGGCAACCGCACCTGGACGTTGATGGTCTATTTGAACGAACCGACCGCCGGCGGCGCGACTCGCTTCACCAAGATCGGCAAGACGGTCCAGCCTCAGACGGGCAAGCTGCTCGCGTGGAACAACCGCCTGGCACCCGGCCAACCCAACCCCGCCAGCATCCACCACGGCATGAAGGTGCGCAGCGGCGTGAAGCATGTCATCACCAAATGGTATCGCGAAAAGCCGTGGGGGTGATCGCGTCATACGCCCCTTTATCGCGGGGTTTGCGCAACGGGCGCTGCGCAAAAACAAAGCGACCGGCCCGCAAGGAACGAGCCGGTCACCTGTAGAGCCATTGGGCCGCGTGCAGGCAGCCCTTAGGTTTGTTTAGAAGGCGACGCTCATCGACGCCGCGATGGTGGTGCCGATCTTGTAGCGGTTATAGAAGACGCGGTTGCCGTCCTGCTCCTGGAACTCCTGGAACTTGCGGCCCAGGATGTTACGGGCTTCGAACTTGAACTCGCTATTGATACCGCCAGGCAGCAGGACGCCCTGACGCGCGACGAAGTCGAGCTGGACACCCGGCCGTTCCTTGATGTCCGGCTGCAGGCTCGGACCACGGCTGGTGACGCGGTCGCTGGCATAGGTCAGCAACAAGGTCTGCTGCGACAGCTTGTCCGTGTCTTCCAGGCCGATCTGCAGGTTGACAAGATGGTCCGACTGGCCCGTCAACGGCACGCCGTCGAGGAAGAAGTCGGAAGCGGCTGGTGGATCACCGATCGTGTAGGTGTACGGAATGGTCGTATCACCCTCCCCAACCTTCAATTCCGATTGGGTATAGGTATAGTTACCAATCAGAACGATCCGGCGCGCGGCAAAGAAATCGGAATTCGAAAAACCGTCGAGCGGGATATATTTCTGCACTTCCAGTTCAGCACCATAAAGCGTCGCCTCTGGCGCATTAGCGAAGCTGGTAGTGACGATATAAGTGTCCGTGATCGTCGTGTAGGTCTCGATCGGATTGTCGATCTTCTTGTAGAAGGCCGCTGCCGTGATCCGTTCGTCACGTCCCATATACCATTCCGCCCGAATGTCCGCATTCCACAGCTGGCTGTCCTTGAGGAAAGGATTGCCGCGGAAGAAACGGTTGGATTCGACGTCCAGATAGGGCTGGGCGATCAGTTCGCGGAACTGCGGGCGCGCAATTGTCTTGGACGCACTGGCCCGCAATTGGAGACCTCTGGCCGCCTCAAGCGTGACCGTCACCGCAGGCAACCAATAATCCTTGCGGATTTCATTAAACGGGGTTGTGCCTGTATTATAGACGTCCAGGCCGGTCACCGACATGTCGCCCTTTTCATAACGGACACCGGCATTGACCGAGAAGCCTGGAAGCAATTCTGCCTGAACTTGCCCATAGCCTGCATGAGTACGCAGCGCCGCGTCATACACCGGATATTCGCCCGAAAAATCGATCAGGCCGATGTTATAAAGCTGGATCGAGGCATCCGAAAGCAGGAAGTCAGGGCGCAGTTGCTGCACGGGAACAGGCAGGTTGACCGCATCGAAATGCAGCTCATAGCGCGAAGACCGGCGCTTGGTGTCGTTGAAGGCATAGCCTGCCGTCAGCGAGAAGCCCGGTGCGATCTTGTAGCTCAGATCGACGCCGGCGAACCACAGATCTTCGTTCAGGTCGCTGAAGGTTACCGACGCGTCGCCGCGCTGGCGGTTGAGAGCGTTGACGAACCGGTCACCGACCGGATCGATCGCCAGGTCGCGATTGGTGCGAACATAGACGAATTCGCGCTCATAGGGCGCCTCACGCTGCGAATTGGCAAAGCCGCCGCGCATGTCGAGGCTAAGCGCGTCGGACAGTTTGAATTCACCAACCAGCTGGGTGTCAATCAGCTGCCGCTCATACCAGGCGGTATTCTGTTGCAGGAAGTCGGCTTCCTGGATGGTGCCGTCATTCTGGCCGATCGCCAGCGCGCTCCGCTTCAACGTGTCGCGAATATAGAGGTTGGTCCAGCGCAGTTTCTGGTCACCCAGTTCGAGCCCGAAGCCAACCAGGCCGTTGACCGTCACTTCATTGTCGGTGCTGACCTGATTATAGCTTCGGCCTGCACCCGCCGCGACGTCGAGCGACGCCTGTTGCAGATTTTCGCGCGTGCGCCATTTGTTGGCATAGGATGCCGTCGCGATCACGCCCAAACGACCGTCGCTGCCGACATCAACGGCGGTGCCGCCGTTGATCGAACCAGAGAAGTTGAACGGCAGGCTGTTGGTCCGCTGAACGACCGAGGTATCGGAGTTCAGGAACTGCATCGAAATGGCCTGCTGCTCGGCACTGGTCAAATTGGCAAAGGGAACGCCGCTACCAAAGGCCTGCGCCAGCAATGGCGGCACATCGCGCGAACTATCGTCAAAGCCGGTCCAGTCGGACTTGGCACCATAATGGGTATAGCCCATCTGCCCCGACGTTTCGGTGTTGGCCGAGCTGCCAACGCCAATTTCCAGATAGCTTTCGCTCGGGATGGCCTTGGTGGTCAGGTTGATGACGCCGCCGCCGAATTCACCGGGGAAGTTGACCGAATAGGTCTTCTGCACCAGCGTCGATGCGATCACGCTGGTCGGAAAGATGTCGAGCGGAACGACGCGCTTCAAAGGCTCGGGGCTGGGCAACGGCGAACCGTTGAGCAAGGCGAGCGAGTAACGATCGCCAAGGCCGCGGACATAGACATAACCGCCCGACACGACCGACAGACCGGTCACGCGCTGGAGCGAACCGGCGATATCGCCTTCGCCCGTCCGCTTGATGTCGGCCGCGGACAGGACGTTGACCACCTGAGGCGCGGATTGCGAGATGTTGGACGTGCGGCGACCGGTAACGACAATGTCCGCGCCGGGGATCGACACATCGACATTACCGGCATCGGCATCGGCTTCTTCGGCGGTGGGCGGCGACACCGCGCCGCCGGCATCGGCACCGGTTTGCGCCATGGCCGCAGGTGCGACCAGAGCGGATGAAATCAGGAGCAGGCGCGCCAGGCTGAGCGGCTTCGACATGCTAAATGTCCCCCTTTGGGATATGCAGTGCAAAAGAAGGCGGGGAAGCGCAAATGCAGCTCCCCCGCCCCTGTTGAGGTCGTGGGTCCGATCAGGTCGTCGGAATGGCGGTGCAGTTACCGCTGGTGCTGCCGAAGCTGGCGGTCACCGAGTTGCAGGTCCAGCCGGCATACCAGGTGTCGCTGCTGTCCTTGACCGCACCGATATAGTTGGTCGTGTCGAACGCGGCGTCGAGCGTCTTGGGATCGACCGCAGCGCGCGCCGTCTCGGTCGGACCGTTGATGAACAGGCTGGTCAGCGACGGGGTGTAGCTGATCGTGCTGTTGGCACCGGCTTCGAAGATCGACTGGACGGCGGCGGCATCGACGCCACGGCTGCCCCTATACGGCGTGCTGTTGCACTGCATCACCACCGAGATGTAGCGCGGTTTGCCGGCATCCTGCAGCGCCGTATCGGCGTCACGGGTTGTGGTCGTGCTATCGATACGCAGGCAAGTATTCATCGGCGAAACAATGATACCGTTGGCCAGCGTCAAATCCGCACCGCCGCGCAGCAGCATGGCTGCGCCATTGCTGCCCGTCGTCGAACGATGAATGTAGGTGAAGTTTGCGATCTTCACATACTGACGCGGCAACGCATCTTCGCCATTGTTGGCAGCCGTACCACCGTTGGAGTCGGTTTCAAGGAAACCGTCGCCAATGTCGTTGCCAGCGCGCTGGGCACTGATGACATATTGTACGGTGCCGCGATAACCGACGTCGGAGTCGAAGTTGTCGTCTTCGTTGCCGGTCAGCACCAGATGCTTGAAGTGGACGTTGCCACCGAAAGCTTCGATACCATCGTCCGAGCTGTTGTGGACCTGGATGTGGTCAAGCTGCGTGCCGGTGCCGACACCCGATGGGGTCAGACCCTGCAACTCGCTACCGCCGGTAAGGGCGAAGCCCGAATAACGGATCTGGACGTAAGACATGCGGCCGGAATTGTCGGCGTCGTTGGCACCGCCATAAAGCGCGCCGCTGCTGCCTTCGGTATCGCGCTCGCAGGCTACCGTACCAGCGGCTGCGGCAGGCGCGATGCAATCGGTGATGCGCGCACGGCCGAGCAGAACGACGCCGCCCCACTGTTGCGACGTCTGATCGTCGGCGTTGCCCAGGACGTTCGATTCGCTGGTGAAGATGATCGGCTGCGACGCAGTGCCGACAGCATTGATCCTGTTGCCGCGGTTCACCGCCAAATAGGAGGCACCGGTCGTGGCGAACACGACAACGCCGGGCTCGATGTTCAACGTGACTTCATTGTTGGTGCTGGCAGCGCCCTGGTCAGTGCCGACATCGACACGGCCGGGCAGCGAGTAAAGAACGCCGGCAACCTTGGGCAGGGTGGTGCTTTCCGTGAAGCGCGCGGGGAAACCGCAGTTCAGCCAGGTGTTGCCATTCTTGTCCGAAATGGTGCCGCGCGCGGTCAGGTCAGCCGAACCGGAAATGTTCGGGCATTCCGCAGCCGGCGTCACGCCGGTCGGCGTGGGGGTCGGGGTCGGCGTGGGGGTCGGCGTCGGCGTTGGCGTCGGCGCGGGGATGACAATGGTGCCTTCGCCCGGCGAAGAAATGTCGTCGGCGCCGCAAGCGCTCAGACCTACGCAGGCGCAGCTCGCCATCAGGATCGTTTGGATACGGTTAATCTTGGCCATGTCGTCTCCGCTCCGGCGTATCGCCGGGATATGTTCAGGATGCGGAGCGCAGGGGAAACTCGAATCGGATAACGCCCCCTGTCACCCTCGAAGACGGCAGGTAGGCGCAGCACGTGACAAGCTTGTTGGCGTTTCGTGACGATGGCACGTCATTTAAATGACGGTTTGATGACTTTTATGTCATTGCTATTACAGTTGGTGGCGGAGCGACAGGAAATGCGGCTCGCACCAACCGCACTCCCCGGCCACCTTAACCGCGCCGGACGGTCAACGCATAGCGTAGGTTGCTTGTACCCGACCTATCGCGCGTCGCGCAATGTCGCGCGATGAAGCCTCGTCGCCATTGGCGAGAACCAGGATCGATTCCGGCGCGAACCGCGCACTCTTATAGGCGTCATGTGCGTCGGCAATCCGCCCCATGCCCAGATACGCATGACCAAGATTGATAAGCCGCGCTGGATCGCTTGCGGCGTCCGGGCGGACAGCGTTCAAGCGTCGCGCTGCCTTGTCGAAATCACCACGCATCAGCGCGCCGGCGGCCAGGCGACCGTCAGGAACGCCCACGACCACCACCTCATCCGGCGCAGCCTGGGCGATGCCCGGCGCGACACAGGCCAGCGCAAACCCCATCATAACCGCTACCATCTTCATTGCATTTCTCCTGAAAAAAACTTTTTACTATAGTCAGGATTATTTCATTTAGATGACATAAGCGCAAGACCGAGCAATGGCGCAGAAAATGATTTAGTATTGCGTAAAAACAATGGGTTACAAATATTTCATCGCATTGTCATAAAAGCGTAATCGAAAAGACAGTCGAATGTCCATCGATTCGCGCCGCGAGTCGCGGTTAGGGTTGGATCGGCGCACGAAGGGCGATCTCATGATGACAATGTCGGGGGATGAAGGTCCGGGAGGTTCTGTTGCCCGGCCCTCCCGGAGGCCGCTGAATTCCCTTCTGTTGCCCGGTGGGTTCAACCGCGCTATTTTAGGGTAACGTCAGGCCGTGAGGCCCTCAGTTACGCTGCAATGGCGAGTGCTTCGTTATCGTTGGCACTTGTGAGTTTTGCACAGTTTAACGGCTTACACGGGCCGGGTAAAAACATCGCCTTTGAACACACGTCGATCCTAGTTCGGCCCCGTCAGACATCCCGCCAGGCATGACACCCATCGGGATATGTGGTGGAACCGCCGGGTACTGCCCCCGGGTCCGCTGCGTCTATTATACGACACAATTTATCACCATAGCCGGGCGAACCCGGCACGCTCTATATGCGCGCGCCTGCCCGGCTTTTCAAGATGTTCCGTCAGCGGGCAACCAACGCACCTGTCATCCCGCCGACCGTGGCTGCCGCGCCAGGAACAGGGACGACCGCACCACCGGCGTATCGATCAGCTTGCCCTTCATCAGCGTCCGCAAACGCTCTGCCCCGTCTGGGTTCAGCATCACGACCCGCGTGCCGCCAGCGGGCAGAGCCTCGATGGTTGAAATCGCCAGCGCGTGGCGTTCGCACATCGCCTTGACGTCGGCCAGTTCGGCCTTGATGTTGATCGCGCGGCTCATATGCCCTGGTCCTTCGAACCAGTGCGACAGCCTATATAATGGTTGAGATTGGCCAAGATGGACGCTCCTTGCTGGCAAGCGGGAGCGCGATCGTCTCTCGGTCACGCGAATGCTTGCAGGCAGGGTTCGCGTCGATGGCTGCCCATAGCAGGCGCACCGCCCTGTTGTCGCGCTGTTTCGGCTGCGACATTTCTTATCGAACAGGGGCATAGGACCGCTTCCCCTCGCCCGCCGACCGCCCTATAGCCTTGTCCCCATGATCCTCGTCATCGACAATTATGACAGCTTTACCTGGAACCTGGTCCATTATCTGATGGAGTTGGGCGCGCGGGTCGAAGTCGTCCGCAACGACGCCATTTCGGCGGGCCAGGCCCTCTCCAGCGGAGCCAAAGCCTTCCTGCTATCGCCCGGTCCTTGCACCCCCAATGAAGCAGGGGTCAGCCTCGACCTCGTCGCCGCCTGCGCCGACGCGGGCGCGCCGCTGCTTGGCGTATGCCTTGGCCATCAGGCGATCGGCCAGCATTTCGGCGGCAAGGTCGTGCGCGGCGGCCTGATGCACGGCAAGACCTCCCCCGTCACCCATGATGGCACGGGCTTGTTCGCGGGTATCCCCTCGCCCTTCACCGCCACCCGCTACCACTCGCTGATCGTCGAGGATATTCCCGCCGACCTGGTGGTCAATGCGACCAGCGAAGACGGCTCGGTCATGGGCTTCCGCCACGCGACGCTGCCGATCCACTCGGTCCAGTTCCACCCCGAGAGCATCGCGACCGAACATGGCCATGACATGCTGGCCAATTTCATGACGATCGCTGGCATGAAGGTGAAGGCGCGCGAGGCCGCCTGACGCCTGTCCTATCGGGATGGGCTTTGCTATGCTGCGCCAGTCACTTTCCCAATATGTCGGCAATAGGAAATCATATTTCAAAATGTGCGGGAAAAGTGCGAAGTTAAGCCCTATCGCCCTCTCGACTTACCGGCCCTACCCCGACTAAGGCGAAGCGTCATGACCCGCCTGCCCGACCCCTCTTCACCGCTCGACGCGCAGGCTGCCGCCATCGCTTTCGACTTGCTGTTCGACGCGGACCTGCCGGAAACGGAGATCGCGACCTTCCTCGTCACCATGGCCCGGCGCGGCGAAAGCGCGATCGAGATTGCGGCTGCCGCCCGCGCCATGCGCGCCCGCATGATCCCGGTCACCGCACCCTCTGGCGCGATCGATGTCTGCGGCACCGGCGGCGATGGCCATCATACGCTCAACGTCTCGACCGCCGTGTCGCTGGTGGTCGCTGCCGCTGGCGTGCCGGTCGCCAAACATGGCAATCGCGCCGCTTCCTCCAAGGCCGGAGCAGCCGACACGCTCGAAGCCCTGGGCCTGAACCTCGACCATGCCGCCGCCACCGCCGAAGCGACGCTGGCGGATCTCGGCATCGGCTTCCTCTTTGCGCAAAACTACCATCCGGCGCTCAAGCGCCTTGGCCCCATTCGCAAGGCGATCGGCGAGCGGACCATCTTCAACCTGATGGGACCGCTGGCCAATCCCGCCGGCGTCCGCCGCCAGCTCGTCGGCATCGCCCGCCCGGCCTATGTGCTCATCTATGCGGAGGCGCTTGCCGAACTCGGCGTCGATCGGGCGATGATCGTATCGGGTGACGAAGGGCTGGACGAACTCTCGCTCGCGGGCGGCAACGACATGGCGGAAGTCACGGGCCATCGCCTGATCGCGATGCACCGCATCACCGCCGCAGAACTTGGCCTGTCCACCCATCCGGTCGAAGCCATACGCGGCGGCGATGCGGCCCATAATGCCGCGGCCCTGCGCGCGCTGCTCCAGGGCGAAACCGGCCCCTATCGCGACGCGGTGCTGCTCAACGCCGCCGCCGCCCTCGTCGTCGCGGACGCCGTTACCGACCTGCGCGAAGGCGTCGAGGAAGCCGCCGAGACGATCGACCGCGGCCTCGCCAACGCCCTGCTCAATTGCTGGATTGCCTACACATGACCAACAAGCTGATCGAGATTTGCGATTTTAAGCGCGAAGATGTCGCCCGGCGCAAAGCCGCAACCAGCATCGCCGCGCTTCACGCCCGCGCCAGCGAACAGACGCCCCCGCGCGGCTTCCGCAAGGCGCTCGACGATGCGGCGCGCTCGGGCTTCGGCCTGATCGCCGAGGTCAAGAAGGCCAGTCCCTCCAAAGGCCTGATCCGCGAAGATTTCGATCCCCCCGCCCATGCCCGGGCCTATGCCTCGGGTGGCGCAGCCTGCCTGTCGGTGCTGACCGACGAACCCTATTTTCAGGGTCATGATGACTATCTGATCGCCGCCCGTTCCGCCTGCGCGCTGCCGGTCTTGCGCAAGGATTTCATCGTCGATCCCTGGCAGATCCTAGAAAGCCGGGCGCTCGGCGCCGACGCCATCCTCATCATCGTTGCCGCCCTGGACGACGGCCAGATGGCGGAGATCGAGGATATAGCGCTCGGCCTTGGCATGGACGCGCTTATAGAAGTGCATGACGAAGCCGAACTCGACCGCGCGCTCAAACTGCGCTCGCGCCTGATCGGCGTCAATAATCGCGACCTGCGCGATTTCACCGTCGACTTCGCCCGCACCTATGAACTGGTGGGGAAAGCCCCCGAAGGCTGCACCTTCGTCGCCGAAAGCGGCCTCACCGGCCATGCCGACCTCACCGCCATGGCCGACCATGGCGTCCGCTGCTTCCTCGTCGGGGAAACATTGATGCGGCAGGCCGATGTCGAAACCGCCACCCGCCACCTGTTGACCGGCGCATGAGCGATCTCACCCATCTCGACCCCGACGGTGCAGCCCGCATGGTCGATGTATCGGCCAAGGCCGTGACCGCGCGCG
>TARA_R110000787_G_scaffold59864_2_pt1 | contig 13990 bp, 13 predicted proteins | sample TARA_R110000787 | Tara Oceans TARA_R110000787 (sample SAMEA4397920) | marine metagenome | biome: Polar Biome; feature: [DCM] deep chlorophyll maximum layer (ENVO:01000326); material: water (ENVO:00002006), including particulate matter (ENVO:01000060) such as... | depth 35 m
TAATTTATTTAGCAGTATTATCATTAATATTAGTTCTTGCATTTATATTTGCAAGGACTGGTTCAGAAATAATAAATGAAAATATACCTACTAAAAGCAGTAATGTTCTTGAAAAAAAATATGAAGAATATGATATGAGTAACTATAGATAGTGGCAGAGTTTAAAAAACATACCCCTTATAAAACTAAAGATTGGTATCTCAAGTGGGCATCATCTTTAGTTTTAATTGTGGGTATCATGCTTACATCACATAATATCTACCCATATAATTTATATGTTAGTTCTGTGGGTTTATTAGGTTGGACTGTTGTAGGATTCTGGTGGAATGATAGAGCAATTATGATTGTAAATCTTGTATCGCTAGTAATATATGTAACAGGTCTAATCAATTATTTATTATTTACAATGACGAGTATAGATTAATATGGCATTAAATGACCAACAAGAAAGATTTTGTCAGTCGTATATCCTACATAGGAATGCCTCGGAAGCTGCGAGAGCTGCTGGGTATTCACAAGAACATGCAGCACGACAAGGGCACAGACTATTACAAAATGAAGAGATTGTCGAAAGAATTACAGAGCTCGAACAAAACTTAACTACTGATGTAGATGTTATCTCTGAGATAGAAAAGCAGTATGAGTTTGCCAAAGCTAATGGTCATACTAATAGTGCGATTAAAGCTCTAGAGTTATTATCTCGAATCAGAGGGACTCAAGAAGAGAAAGAAGATATGACAGACCCTGTAAAACTTAAAGAAGATTTAGTAAAGTCTGCTAAGATAATGGGTAAAGATTTTTATTTTGATATAGCTAAAGAAGCTGGGTTTCTAGATAGAGGTAACAAGGTAGACAATGTAGATAATAAAGAGCACAAAAAATAATACACAACCACCTATAATAGTATTCTCTACCATTTTTTGTTGTTTTCTTTTTTCTTCTAACTCTGCTTCTTTCTTTTCTTTTCTTATCTGTGCTTGTATTCTTAGCACTTCATTCCATGCATTAGGGCCATGAGATAGATTTACAAAGTTACGTAATTCATTCTCCATATGCTGTGCTTCTTTTAAGGCAGCAAAAGATTCTAATGCTTCTTCTTCTACAGAACCAAAAGACCTTTTCTTTTTTTGTTTGTGCCCATCCTTAACTGCTTGAATCGCACCCATCCATCTACCCAAATCCTTGGACATACTTTCTACTTGCTTGCCTACTTTAAATCCTGATACAATAGTTTTGTATGCAGTCGTAGCTATACCTATCGCTGTAACTGGGTCCATGTTTGCCTCTTAATTCTTAATGGATTATATAAATCTTGGTTCTCTTTTATAGGGGTTTGATTCTATCATGCCTCCTGATTGTTTTTGTTCTATATCATATCTTTCTAATGGGTCTAAATATTGTAATTCTTTTTGTCTTCTATCTACTAAACCTTTTCTAATTTTACCACCTGCAGAAACTATTCCAACTTTTGGGTCAAATAATTCTTTAGAAAATGCTTTTAAATCTCCTCTTTTTAATGCTTTAAATCCTCTAGTTTCTTTACCTTTAATATATTTTATTTTATTAGGACTACTATTATGAAGAATAGATATTAAAGCTGATTCAAAACCTTTTGAAAATTTAACTCCTTTAGGTAAATATTTTTTTAAATCCTGAAGTTCAGAAATAGATTCTTTTAAACTTTCATTAAACATTTGTATTGCTTTTTGTTTTGTTATTATATCACCTTCTTTAACATTCCTACCATCTATTTTAATATTACCTAAACCTATAGTCATTATACCTGTTGATGGGTCTTTATATGCTTTTAAATAAGGCTCTCCAGTTTTATTTTTACTTTCATATAGTTGTATTAAATTAGTTCCTCTAGGATACATTTGAGAAATAGTAGGAACTGTATCTACTTCTTCTTCAACAGTTTCTTTAGATTGTTCTGATTTGTCTGTAACATTTTCTTTAGGTTCATCTACTAGATTAACAGGTATTACATTTTCTTTTAAATTATTTTCTAAACTAGTCAAACCAGGTTTTACTGTTTCTACATTTATTTTTTGATTCTCTCTAGGTTCAAATGTACTTTTTTGAGATGTATCCATATTATCTGTATTATAAACAGTATTAAATTTAGGTGTATAAACTTGTTGATTTGATATCTCAGGATTTTGACTATCATCTATTATAGGTGGACCACTAGACCTTTCATTAAGCATATCTTGTTCTGCTTCTATATCTCCTAAAGGCGGCGCATATAAAGACATTAATGCTTCTGTTAAACTATCATATTTTTTTTCAGACATACTTTTTTCCTTTCATCTATACACTCTTACGTTTTTACTTTTTAAATCTACTTCTATAGGCTTACATATTGCTGTATATCTTTTCTTTGTTACTGGGTCTGCTGGTTGCTTCATTACTCTAGATGCAAAATATCTACATCTATTAATATCTGCAAACATCATATTACTTTCTTGTTTAATATTACCTAAGTATATCATTAATATAAATACTGTTGTCATTTACCTATTGACCTTCTTATCATATCATCTATCTTACCTTCAAGTCTATCAAATCTTTGCATGAGTTGTGTCATATCATCTTTAACATCATCCTTAGTTGCATACATCAATGCCATGTTCTCCTTTGCAGAAGAGACCTCATCTTTAATTTTACTAATAGATAAAGAAGTAGAACGTATCCACCACATAAATCCTCCTATTGCCATAGTTAATATTGCATTCCATATCATGGTCATATCCGTCATCTTAGTCTCCTATATTTACTTCTGGTAATTCTGTTGATAAATTTTTTAAATTATACTTACGATAAATACTATCAAAAGCATTACGTAGTCTTGGAATTTGTGTAACTAAATCTCTATTTTCTCTAGCATATGTTTTCCAAAAAGACTTATCAAAACGTGGAGCTTGAAATTTTCCTTTGGTAATTAAATTTATTTCTTTTTTAGATAGACCACCTGCTTGACGAACTTGTCGAGACATTAATATTTTCTTAGCTTCAACAGGACTTTTAAATTTTAATAAACTATTATACAGTTGATAAATACCTTCCTGTGCTACAAACTGTTCTTCAATTCCTTCTTGATATAACTTTCTCATATTCTGTAAAGAAAAGTTTGCATCTCTAGCACTTAATCTTTGTTTAATAGTAGATGATGTAATATTATTATTTCTATTAGCATTACTTAATAAAGTCTTAGCAGCAAAAGAAACATTCTTTATTGGATTAATAATAGTTTCTTTTGTTCCTAATCCAAATATACCTAGAGGTCCTGCAAAGTTTAAACCTACTTCCGACAGATAACCAGCAACACTACTTGCATCTCTCATTAGTTTTCTTTTTTCACCAAAGTATAAAGGGTCTAGTTTAGATTGTAAGTAAGAACCACCTTGGCCTCCTATTGGTTTACTTAATGCATCTAATGTTTCATATGCTCCAACATCTCCAGCTAGCTCTCTTATATTTTTTACAACACCAGGTTCTGATATCTTATATGCTTTAAATAAAAAGTCTGCTGCACGTAAATTATTTTCTTCTTTAACATAACCTAATATATTTTTAGCATAATCTAAAACTAATGACTCACCAACAAAAGGAGAGGCAGTATTCTTAATTACTTGTAACATTTTTTCATCTAAGTTTTTAGTTATGTCTTCACCATTTGCTGCACCTACTAATAAAGGACTAATAATATCTAGTACATATTGGTCAGGGTTGTTATAACTTAAATCAGTAACAGCATATTCTTTTTCACCATCTTTATTTATATATTCTCTAACTTGTAGAGCATGATTTTTAGACCACTCTGGTAAAGACTGACGAATAAAATCCATAACTTTATCTGTACCTTGAGTAGTATTATATACATAAGCAGCTAGTGCCGGTGCTGCAGCTACTGCCCCTTGAGACAGTAAACGATTAGCACCAGACTTAATTAAACCTCTACCAGATTTAGTAGACATACCTAATTCAAAACCATCTTTAATTTCTTGAGAGCTCATTTTTAAAACTCTATACTTATTACGTAAGTTCTCTGCAGGAAAAGCAGTAAAAGAACCAAGTATAGGTATGCCTCTCATCTTTTCTAATACTTTTGGTATTCTAGAATATACCGGCATAACATTTAATGCATTTGAAATAGCTACTTCATCTACTAAAAAATCATCAAATGCTTTTGTATCATCTGGTGTAACATATACTGGCTGATTTTCTTTAACTGGTTTGCCTGTTGATAAATCAATTACAGGTTCTTCTGTATCTGGGTCAAGCTTTGTAACTCTTTTAGTTCCTTTAATTGGTATACCATAATCTCTTTCATAATTAGCTCTCATGATTTGTTTTTGTTCAGGCGACATATCATCAAAGATTTTTTGAAACTTAGCTTTCTCACTTAAATAACTTGCTATCTTACCTAAATCATCTGTCTTTGTATATATCTGTTCTGCTTTTCTAGAAGCTTTTTTAAAGCCTGCTGTTTTTTCTAGAGAACTAACTCCCATTGAACCTACACGTACAATATTTCTAGCTAGTACACCTTGTATACCTTTTACATTATTTTCATTAATGTCTCCAAAGTCTGATAATCTATTAGCAATTTGATTTAATTCCACATTAGTACCTTGTACACCTAATCTTCTTAGCTTATCAAACAAAGCATCTTTATCTTTTTTAGATTTTGTTACTACAATTTTAGCTAACTTACCTATACCTGTCCAGTTACCTGAATTAGCCACAGTAGCTAAAGCACCTAATGCATTTCTTACGTGAGCAAAAGGATTATATACTGTCTTACCTTTTTTAATATAACCTTGAGTTGCTGCAAGAGCTTGAGCAAATGGACCTAGTGCTTCATTCTTAGATAAAAATCCTGTTCTATCTGTCATAACTTTTATCTTAGCTGCTAAACTTTTAGGTATAAATATTTCTTGTGCAGGTGCTGCATAAATATCACCACGAACTTGAAAAGGTGTTTCATCATATAAAGACTTTTCAAATGCAGAAGCTTTAGAAGTTACAAGAGGAACAAAATCTTCATCTGCTTCTTTTGCAATTTGTCCAAAAACTTTAGTTTCTCCAGAACCATCTACATCTTTAATTGTTTTTTCTAAATCAGTATTTCTAAATTGTTCAGAAAATTTAATTTTTGCATCTGCTGCAGAATTAGCTCTTACTGCCAAGCCTCTGTTTAATAAACTATCAGATAACTGTGCAGCTATTCTTAAATCAGCAACAGGTTCTACAATACCAGCTATAGTTTCAGTAGCTCTTAATGCTGGGTTTTGATTTAAACCATAGATTGTTTTAATAACATCAGGCAATTCTTGTTTTGATTTTAATGCACCATACTTACTTTTGTTTTGTAAACTTGGTGTATATAATCTTTGCATTTCAGTATTAATAATTTTATTTAATTTGTTTTCATCATAAATACCTTCTTTACTTTGTTTACTAACAAATTCTTTTAATGTACCATCTGCATTTCTAAGTCCTAGTTTTTTACCTAGAGCCTCATCTTCTACTGCAAGATTACGAAACTCAACAATAGTATCTCTATTTCGTGCATCTTTTTTCCAAAGATTAAAATCTTGTCTACCTTTCTTTGTAAACTTTTCAAAGATATCTCTTACATAATTATTTTTTAAACCATAGATTGTTTTAGTTTTTTTAGATATTTGTAATCGTGGGTCATCTAATTCTTTTCTAACTTTAGTTCTAAGACGAGTAAAGTCTCTTAGACTGTTAGCTAAATCAGGACTTCTTAATCTAACATTTCTTCTAGCTATAGTATCTCCTTCCATAGCTTTATTAACTAATTCAATATCTGTTGGTGTAGGAGCTTTAAAATCTCTTTGCCAAAATGTTTCAATATCTCCAGATAACTTTTCAGCATCTTGTTTAATTTCTTTAAATGCTGATACACCCATCTCAATGTTTCTCATGGTAGCATTATCTAAACCAGCCTGAGGCATAAACCATTTTTCTAACCAGTTTTGTGCACCTCTTACAGCATTACTATCTGAAAGACCTGTAGCCTTTGAAGCACTCTTAACACCAGCTCCTATAGTAGAACCTACAATATTAATACCAGCACCTCCTAAAGGACTTATCACACCTTCAGCTAAACCTTGTAAAGCTATATCACCATAATCATATTCTCCTTGTGCTCTTCTTCCTAATGCCATATCTACATTTTGAGAACGTGCTTGTTGTGCACCACCTCCAGCACCAGCAATACCACCTTCTACTGCTAATGAACCAAGCACTGGCTTAGTACTTAAAGCTTTTATCTTTGCTTTTACTGTTGCTCTAACACCTTGCTTTGCAGCTTCTTTAGCTCCAAGAACAGCAGCACCACCTGTGCCTAATGTAAATGCACCAGCAACAACAGATAATAAGTTAGTAGGGTCTGTAATACCAGCAGCAGCATAATCACCTAGTGCTCTCCACATAGGTGCACCACCTTCACTAAAAGCTGAAGGCAGTTGGTCTACTTTATCTAAAGCTTCTGAGTAAGATTTTTTATTAACATCTGATAACTGTTTTATTTTACTACCCTGTGTAAAGGTAGATGAAATATTAGTATCAAAATATCTTCGCTTCTGTAAAAACTTATCTAATACTTCTTGCCTATTATTAGTTACAGTTTCACCCATAGCTTTTAAAGAATGATAAGCATTACTTAAAAACTTATCATCTTGTAATAAAGAATTATATGTTACTTTATTATCCATTTTGGTCTTCTACTTTAAATTCTTTTTTATTAGGATTTTTATTTAAAAAGTCTTTAAATCTAGCATCATATGCCTTTTGTTGTGGAGGTGTTAAAAATTCTCTTATCTTTAAATAATTTTCATAACCTACATTTGGGTTTTTTCCGTCTTCTGCATTTGCTAAATAATTATCAGCTTGTTCAGTAAGAGTTAAACCTGTTTTTAATACTTTATCTTTAGCTTGATAATTTAATCTTTCTTGTTCTAATCCAGTAGTATATTCCTGAATATCTATTTGACCTTTATTAAGTAACTGTTGATATTTACCTACTCTTGCTTGAAACTGTTGATTATTACTATCTCTTACAATTTGTCTTTCTTCTCTATTTAAATCTTTTAAAGTTTTTAAATACTCTTGAGAACCTTCAGTTGCTTTAGCTCCTGCTTTTCCAAACTCAGCAAAGAAACCACCACCTTTACCATCACCAGTTAGTAAACCTTTTCCTAAGTCTATTAAGAATTTACTTCTAGCTCCTTTTCTAGCTGTTTCTTTTTCTTCAGTAAGTCTAGCTTTATCAGCTTCACCTTGTGCTTTAGCTGTAGCCTCTAATCCAGCATATGCTTGAGCAAGATTAGTAAACTGTTTTCTCGATTCAGCAAAAGGATTAAATCCTGTTGTATTTTCTGTACCAGCACTAGCATTACCTATAATATCACCATCTATTAATTCTTGATTATTATTATTACCTGATAAATTATTATTAGTAACTGATTGATTATTATTATTAGTATTTGACTCAAAGTCTTCTTCTATAACATCAGGAGCATCAGACCTTGAAGACATCCTATCTCTTTTTCTTAATGTAGATTCTAAATCTTTTATTACTCTAGCTGGTTGATTGCTTTGTTGATTCTCTTCAAACTGTTGTTCTCTTGCTATTCTACCTTGAATACCTTCTCTTACTGCAGACAGGCCTTCTAAATCTTGTACTCTTTGTTTTTGTTTTTCAGTTGTTCTTAGGGGATTTAAAGCTGTGCCTATTTTTTTAATTGTATCTATAGCTGGAGATATATCTACGTCACCTCTTATTAATTTTTTTGGGTCTATACCTTGCATAGGTTCACCTGGTATTTTTTTTCTTAAACTATTAAAAAACTGTTTTAAAGAATCAATAGTAGATGGACCATCTTCTTCATCATATTCTTCTATCTCTTCATTTATATCTGTCATTTGTGCTGGTGTTGTTGGAGTACTAAAAATTCCTTGACCTACCTTTTTTTTTACCACAGGTAAACCAGATAAACCTCCATCAATACTACCACCTTCAGAAAATAGTTTTAAATTCTTAGCAGCATCATAAGTACCTAAAGCAGTTGCTCCAGTTCCTAATGCTGTTGCTAAAGGACTTGGTCTATATTGTTGTTGTGTATATTGTACTTGACCTTGATTAATAGGTGTACCAGCTACTAGTGCTTGGAACTTACCAAGTTGTTGTTCTGGATATTCTCTTTCAGTTAAAAATCTTTTATATGATTCATCTAATAGAGTTTGTTCTCTTTGTTGTTGTTCTCTACCCATAGCTTCTAATGCACCTAATTCTCTAGCTTGTGATGTAAACTGTTGAGGTACTAATGAAGATAAACCAGAAGCAGCTTGCCTTTCTCTTAATTTTTGTGCCTCAAATTGTTGCTGTGCATTTTGAAAAGATGCTAAATCTCCTTTAGCTTGTAAGTCAGATAATAATCTTGCTTGATTATCTTGAGCCTGTGACTCTAACATAGCAGCTCTAGACCCACCAAAAGAACCAGCATCTACTGCTGCTTTTCTAAGGCCTGGCAATGTTTGTTGTTGAAATTGTTCTGTTGCCTGTCTCTTAGCAATATCTGTTACTGCTTGTTGATAAGGATTCATAAATGGTTGTAAGTTTTCAGCCGTTGCCTGCTCTGTTTGTCCCCTAATTAATCCAGTAGCCTCATCATATATAGGCTTAGATTGTCCCACTAAGTCTCTTAAACCTGCTTGAGCTGTTGTTTGGTCATCAGATATAGCAGCTAAAGTTTTTCCCTCATAAGGAACAAAACCTTCATCCATTCTTTGTTTATATAATGCTTGACCTTTACCTAATATGTCTTTAAGATAAGGTGCTATTTCTTCTGCTATTTTGGGTTCAGATATACTAGCCGGTACAATCTGCGTAGGTTGACTTCTAGTTAGACCTAATAAAGACGAAAGACTCATTATACTCTCCTCATTCTATTTAATGCTTGTAAACCATCTATTTCTTTTTGTTGTTGTCTTTGTCCTGTTGCTGCCATACGTACATCTTTTACAGTTGCATCCATTATTTGTGCACCTGCATCAGGATTACCATTACCTAGTAAAGACATTGTATTAGCATCTACCACATACTCTTTAGGACTTACTGCTAATGTTGCCACTTGCTGGCCATTATCTCGTTCTACAATAGGCATATATACATTATCTTGCATACCATCACCTTGACCTCCAACCATGCCTGAGAACTCTTTATATCGAACATCTAGGCCATCCTGAGGCATTTTCCCACCATATGCCATACCTATTAATCCACCTGATGCAGCTAACTGAGTATCTCCTGGTCTAATAAATCTAGTTTTAACACCAGAGGTTAATGCACCAACACCTTGTGATGAAGCATAGTTTGGATTATAATTTTTATAAACTGACTGTATTAATTCTAAAGCTCTATCAGTTGGAACTATTTCTTCTTCTCCAGTTTCTGGATTAATTCTATAATATTCTGTAGCTACTTTACCATAGTCTGTTTCTACTTGTCGTTGTTGTAAACCTTCTGGAAGGTCTGGTTGTTCTTCTTCTGGCATTAATGCTTGTGCACCTGCTGCTCCTAATGCTAATTGTCCCACTGTGCCATCAGGTATTAATTTATTTAAATAAGGTACTCTATTTAATTCTCTTCCAATTAAAGTTCCTTTATAATCTGGACCAGATAAACTTAATGAATTTTTTATTTTATCTACTGTAGATAAGTCAGCATACTTTGCTGCATCTGCTGCATCTACTCCTGTATTTATTGCATTTGTTGCATATCTAGGTTCATTAGCATAACCATAACCGGCTATTTTAGCACTATCACTTGTATTTACTGCACCTTGTAGTTTAGCATCTGTTGTATTAACTGCAAGACCACCAGTAGGTCCACCAGTTGTACCACCTTTACCAATTACCTCGTTAGGTTGCTCACCACTAAAACCTGTTTGGTCTCCAAAACTTTTTCCTACAAATTCTCCACTGCCTGCAAATCTATCACCTAATCTAGAAACAAAAGTTCCTGATGGGTCATAACCAGCTCCACCTGTAACACTTTGTCCTAAATCAGAAAATACATTTGTTGCTGCTGGTGTTGAAATAGTACTTGCCTCTGTTAATCTTTGAGCTTGTAATGCAGAATCACTTCCTGGAGCTCCTACAAACTCATTCATATTTGCTGCTTGTGAACTTTCTGCTATCTGACCTTTAATTGCTTCTGCAGCAGCAGCTCTAGCAGCAGCTTGTGTAACTTTATATGGATTACCTTCTGCTTTAGGGTCTTTCATTGCAGCTATACTAGCAGCTATTGCAGCAGCTGCAGCAGGATTACCACCTAATAAAGGAGCCAAACCTAAAATAACATTACCAACTTTTGATTTAGATAAAGGTCTAACAATAGCTCTACCAAATACTTTAGCAGCAGGAAGTTTATTAAAAACTCTAATTGCTTTCTTTAAAAATCCACCAAATCCTGCTTGTACTACAGGAAGATTAACAAGACCACCAGAAGCTGCATATTGCATCTCTCCTTCATCAGCCATACTACCAGCCGTTAAGTCTGATAATAATGCTAGCCTTTCTAAACCTGTAGGTTCTGGCTCTTGTAAATTATCTCTAAACATCATTAAATCCTGTAGTCCATTCATTATATTTTCCTTCTATCCATATAGTTTGATTGTGCTTTTGTTTGGTCTGCATAAAAATTATTGCTTACATCACGTAAGGGTTCTATTTTTTGTTTCTGACTATATATACCTTTCATTAATCCAGTCTTACCTTGATTAATATTTTGTACATAAGTACTTGTATTTATAAAATTAAAATAATCTGTTTTGTTCATTAGAAAAAAGCCTTAAATGTTGTTGAAGCTGCAGTGCTAACAAAACCTTTATATTTACCAGCACTTGTTGTATACACCACATCACCTTTCTGTGGGTTTGTAATATTACCTGAAGTTACTTCTACTCTTATAGTTGTTGATGGTCTATTATCTACTTGTGCATCTCGTGCATCTAATTCATTTAATAATGTAGCACCCCATCTTTGCATTTCATTATATAAGTTTCTTACTTCTTCTGTTGGTAAATTTACAAGATTAGATAACTCAGGATATCTTGCCATTATCTACCACCATCTTTTTGTATTCCCATACGTATTGTTCCCCATCTCCAATTTGTACCGGTGGAATCACAAGACACCCTGATTCTAGCTTGCCTTCCTCGTGCTCGCATACTTATCTTTTCTGTAGTATTAGATATAGTAAAAGGACCTTTCTCAGTTACCTCTTGACTTTCAGGATATCTTTTAGTCTTAACACTAAATTTTATATTACCTGTATTAATATCATAGTCTGGTATAATCTTATCCATAAACATTAATTCATTACCATCATCTAAATCAAAATCTGCTGACTCTATAAAAGAAGTTTGTGCTGCATTGTTTGCTGTATATACAGATACTGGTTCATTATTATATAAGTTACTACCACCTACAGATGAACCTGTTGTTATTGTATTTCCAAATACTGTTCTATCTGCAAAGGTTGTAAATAATCCTGTACCATATACCCAGTAATTTTCTTCTGGTGAATGCACTACATACTTATTACACTCAGATGAATCAGTGCCTGGATATAACCAAATAATTTCTTTAAACTCAGAGTTAATACCAGCAAACACTTTATCTTTTACATCATAGTTTAAATCATCAAATATAAATCTTCTTACTGTACAAGGTAAAGTTCTTACTTGACCATCATAAGCATAGAAGTTTTCTTCACCCATCCAATAAGATATACCATTATAATCAACACCACCATGTGCAGATATCATACCACAATTACTACCTGCTTGTCTAAAACTAAAAGTAAATGGTGGCCCAACAAATTGCATTAACCATAATGAATTATCTGTCCATATATTAATTGCATTTCTACTTCTTACTGCACCTACTAATTTTGTACCATCTGTTAATACTGTTTCACCTGATGTAGAACTTGTACTTGGTACCCAATTAGTTACATCTTCTTGATTAGACCATCTAACAGTCATAGGGTCAAATGTTCCATTAGGGTCTGCAGTAGTATTAAAAGCATTACTACCCAAACATATTAAGTGTCTATCATTTGGTGATATTATAATAGAGTTTACAGTTGTTGGTGTTGAGTTAGTAGAACCAGATACTTTTACAGCTCTTGCTGGAGTAGCAGAAGCATCAACATCAAATCTATAAATTGTGCCTCCTCTTCTATTTGCAATAACATCTTCACCAAAGTTATCTAAACTCCATTGTGTAATCTCACTTACAAAATCACTAGAACCTGTAGATGTTGGTTGATTCCATGCTCTTACATTAGAGGCACAAACACCAGCATTATAAACACCAGCACCAAATCCTAAACCTGCTACAGCTTCAGCAGCTCCAGTTTCTAATAAGAAGTGAGCTGTTGCCTGACTTCCTGATGCTTGAGCAGCACTTGTTGTAGTAGCTACATCTATTGCAAAAGTATTATTACTAATAACACTTACAGAAAAAACTGAATTTCCTAAAGTTACATTACCACCTATAGTAGTAGAACTTGTAAAAAATACAAAGTCACCTGTACTTCTACCATGTGCTGTTGCTGATACAGTTATTGTATTAACACTAATAGCACAAGAAAAGGCATTTGGTAAAGTAACAGAAACAGATACTGGTGTAATATCTACAATTCTATCACCATCATGTTCAAAGAGTTTTTTCTCTGTACCAAATACAGCTCTTTTTAATCTTCTATTATCTGCAAAAGTTACTAAATCTCTAGCATTACCATCAAAGGTAGCACTAACTCTTGTTTCATATCCACGTATTACTTCTGGTTTACCTGCTCTAAATCGTACTCTATCACCATCATACCATTTACCTTCTTCAGCATACTGTGTTGACTCTCTATGAAAACCAGGAGCAATATTATATTTAATAAGTTTTGCGTCAGGATGTGACATGTATAATCCTAATCAAAGTTTTTTAATAATGCTGCATCTATTGTTGATGCACTTCTTGTACTATATAATAATATATCTACATCTGCTGCACCTGTACTTAATGTTGGTGCTGCTCCAGATACAAATTGATAAGTAGAGTTATAAGATAATGTTCTTGAACCTGTACCATCTTGTATAACATATATCTGTCCTGTTTGACCTGCTACTGCATTAGTAGGTGCTGCTAATATTCTATTACCACCTATAGTAACTAAGAAGTTATTACCTAATGCAAAGTTTACTGTTATACTTGCAGCATCTGTTAATGTTGTTATTGGATTAAATGCTCTAGCAGATGTTCCTACTTTTAAAGAACCTGCTTCTACTACAAAGTCTCCACGTACAGTTGTATTAGCTGTTACTGAAGTTCTTACATATCGTAAATCAGCTATAGATACATCAGGTACATTAGTTGTTCCTGTTCCTATATCTGCATTAGCTGCTGTACCAAATCCTAGTCCTTGAGTATTAGTAGGAAATACACTTGTACCATCACAAATAACAAGGCCTACAGAACCAAAAGGTATAGTATAACCAGAACCACCTGCAGTTTTTATTTTAACAACATCACTAGCTGTAGTGTTGGCAGACACTTTATTATTAATTACATAACTTTTTGAGTTAGATGGTATCTCTAATGTTATAGTTGTATTAGCTCCACCTACTGAACCTTTAACTTCAAGAAAGGCAGACCTAGCTGTATCACCTGCACCATTAACTGCAGATAATGTAACTGTTGCTGCTGAACCTATGGATATAGTTGTGTATGCTGCAATAGCATCATCTACTAAACTAATAACACCATCATTTAATACAACACCCCAAGAGTTAGGATTGTCTCCATCACCTTGTTTGTTTAATCTTATTCTACTTGTAAATGTTGATGTCATTTAATTCTCCTATTATTTTATTTTGCCACATTCACATAACTT
>TARA_R110000787_G_scaffold24030_3_pt1 | contig 13989 bp, 14 predicted proteins | sample TARA_R110000787 | Tara Oceans TARA_R110000787 (sample SAMEA4397920) | marine metagenome | biome: Polar Biome; feature: [DCM] deep chlorophyll maximum layer (ENVO:01000326); material: water (ENVO:00002006), including particulate matter (ENVO:01000060) such as... | depth 35 m
AACTAATCACAACAGCGATTGGTAGAAAAGGTTCAGAGATTTGGGACTCAGAGAGCAATCAGAGCACATGGGCTGCTATTAAAAATTGGATGTTAGATTACATCAAAAGAACATTTGGATTCTCTACAATGGATGAAATAGAGTCTTTGACAAAAGAAATACTTAGTAGTAAAATAAAATCTACAGGATTATCTACGACGGATCAATTAGAAAAAGTAAGAAAGATTGACTCTAAATCTACCAAGGAAGAAAAAGCGGCTGATAAATCTATTAAAACTCTTGAAAGTGTTTATAAAGAAACTGTAGCAAGAGTAGAAAATATTTACAAAGAATATACTCCAGAAGGTAAAAAAAGTCTTGAAAGAGAAGATGCTAGATCTTCAAAAGGAACTACAAGGTTTGAGTCTATAACAGAGCTAAAAGAAGCTATGGACGATTTGGATAATGTTGATAGGTTGTTAGGTATTGAAAAATATATTGACTGGGTTCGAAAAGAAGTTTACAAAGTTACAGAGACACTTGAAGAAAGAAAGAAGTCTGGGAAAGTTACAGATGAAAAAATAATGGCAAGCATACAGTGGAACAGAAGTTTCAGTATGATTGAAGATATTCAAGGATTAATAGTAGGACTTTACGAAGGAGGAGAAATTACAAAAGAACAAAAAGAAAAATACGATGAAGATCTTACTAAAATACAAGGAGATAGATCTAAATTAGAAACTAGATTGTTAGAAGAATCTAGAAAAGCTTACGCTAAGTTTATAGGTAAACACGACAATAAAGTAAGGCAAGAATACGAAAGAGAATTTGAAAAAAATTATGAAACTTTAGGAATAGAAGCTAGTGGTCAAAGTCTAGATTCTTACGTAAAAGAAAAATTACATTTAAACGCAAAAGAAATAAGAGACAAAGCTGAAGAGGAAGCTTATAATCAATCTCATGAATCAATTTCAGATATACATGGATTAGCTGCTATAATGTGGTCAGAAAAAAATGCTAATTCACAAGACATACAAATATTGTCTGGAGTTGCTAGTTGGCTTGATCAACAAATAACAAACTTTTCTATAGACGAAGCGGCTGAATTTGACACAAATAATAAAAAGTTTAAAGTAGATGTTTCAAACGCTGTTAATCAAGCTACAAAATACAACGGCATGTATGATACTTCTAAAAGTGGTCAATCTTACTACGCTGGAGAATATAAAGCTGAATTTAATGAGCAAAGAAGTGAAATGATTAAAAATTCATTTGATAGAGATAATGCTGATGAAAAATATGGTGAAGTAAAAGTAACTAAATCTAATGACTCTTTAGATTATACTATAAATGGAGAGAATAAAAAAATAAAAATATACGGCGCAACTAGGTATAATGTAGAGACTAATGAAAAAGATGAATCATTTAATATATCTTTTGAATTATTTGGAGAAAGAGTAAGTATACCTACTTCTGAGGCTGTAGGTAAAAGTGAATATGAATATTGGCTTGATGAAAATGTTACTACCGTTATAGTTGACGGGTATTCAGAAGGAGTTCCTAACGATAAATGGATAAACAATGATTATAAAAAGCTTAGTGAAAAGCAAAAGGGACATTTAGAATTTTTAAAAGAAAAAGTTATGCAAGCTGAAGAGCTTACTGGGGGTAAAGACTCTATAGTGTCTAAAAAAGCATTTGGTCAAACATTTATTAGATTGCCAGGGATACTTAAAAGTGATACTCAAAGAATAGTTCAAGGAAATTATAAAGATTCTCTTTTAAACAAAATTAGTCAAGCTACTACAATTGAAAAAGATGATTTTGAAAGTCAAGGTAAAAACAACTCAACTAAAGAGTCTTTCAAAAGAGTATATGCTGACGTTTCTAATAAAGAAAAAATGAGAGTTCCTATTCCTTTTAGAGCTAGACTTAATTCAAAGGAACAAAGCTTAGATTTACACACCATTACATTAATGAATCTTGTAGCTGCAAAAAACTATCAAGTTAAATCTGAAATGGAAAGCACTTTTTTAATAGTTCTTGAAGTTATGAAAAATAGAAAAGTGCCTAACACAACAGGGCTTGACAGGCTTAAGAAAGTTCACGCTTTATCTAAAGAAGGTGACGAAACTCCTTTGTACAAAAATAAAGAAGACATTAATGATGCTAAAAAAGCTCGTGACATTTTAGAAAATAGATTTTACGGAATTAAAAGCAAAGATGCTGGTAGAATAAATTTAGGAAAGAAAAAAGACGGAACTGCTAGAGAAGTTGATATCAACGCAATTACAAGGACTTGGTTGAAGTTTTCTGGGTATGTATCGCTTACTTTAAACTGGATTAACAGTGTTGTCAATTTAAATATGGGTACTATAAACAACCTTATTGAAGCTGCAGGTGGTGAGCATTTTAATTTTACTGACTGGGGTAATGCAGGTAAGAAATATTGGTTAGACATTAATAACATCAAAAATGATTGGGGATCAAACGTAGATAAGTCTAGAACCAATCTATTCATGAATGCTTTTGATGTTTTAGGTAGTAAAGAATATTTAGACAATAAATTTGAAGAAAACACGCGTGCTCAAGCTTTATTAAAAATGGATAGCTTACGTCCAATAGCAAAAGCAGGTGAGCACATGATGCAAGCAAAAGTTATGTACGCAACTCTTAATCATATTAAAGTTATGAATAAGAATGGTGATTATTTAGACATCAACGGTAAGGTGGTGAAGGATAAGAAGCAAGCTGCGTCTTTAGACGAAATGATAGAATTTAAACCTACAGCAACAGGAGGTGTTGAAATAGTTTTACATAAAGACGTAGATTCAAGTACTCATACGAGAACTGGAGGTAAAGATCAAGTGCTAAAAGAATCTATTAATTTAGTAAAATATAAAATTAGAGAACTTCACGGTAATTACGATTCAGAAATACAAGCTGCAGCACAAAGAGAATTTTGGGGTAAAATGGCATTTTTCTTACGTAAATGGGTAGAAGAAGGGTATTTTAGAAGATGGAGAAGTACAAAAACAATATTTAAAAAGAACAATGAAATTGATGATGCTGATAGGTTTTACTCTCAAGACGCTAAAGCAAACAGAGAAGGCTATTACGTAACAGCAACTAGGTTTTTAACAAGAACCATAGCTCCAGCAATTATTCAAATGAATATAGAGATTCTTAAAGAAGGAGCTGGTAATTTGTCTACTTTTCAAAAAGCTAATCTTAAGAAAGTAATGATGGAGTTAGGTATGATAGCTCTTACTTTGGCAGCCTATTTGGGTATGGATGAAGATGACGATGAAGTTGATGCAAAATACATATTTAGAAGACAATTATCTGAATTATCTTTCTTTGTATTAGCTCCAGAAGCAATTAAGGTAGTATCAACACCTACTGCATCTATTGGTACTCTTAGGAATATATTCAAAGTAATAAATCAAAGTATGAATCCTTTTGAAACATATCAGCAAGGTCCTCACAAAGGTAGAAATAAGCTTAACATTCTTTTGCTTAAAAATACTCCTGTATTTTCACAATGGATGAAAGACTCTAAAAGTTCATTAGACTTTTTAAATAATTCAGCAGGGATGAATTAATAATTCAAACATAGTAAAAAAAAATTGCCAACTAGAACTAATCTGTTGGCAATTTGCTTTTATTTAAAAATCAGAATCAAAACTTATAGACCCTGTGCCTCCAGACTTCACTCCAGCCCTTTGATACTCCGATACTCTCTTCTCAAAGAAGTTAGTTTTACCTTCTAATGATATCATTTCCATGAAGTCAAAAGGATTAGAAACATTGAATTCTTTTTTACACTCAAACTGCAGTAACAATCTATCGGTAACAAATTCTAAATACTGAGACATAAGCTCTGAGTTCATTCCTATTAAACTAACAGGCAGTGATTCAAGTATAAATTTCTTTTCAACTATCAATGCATTCAATAGTATTTCTCTGATCTTTTCTTTTGGAACTTTATTTACTAAGTGATTATTATGCAAGTGTACAGCAAAATCTGTATGCATACCTTCATCTCTTGATATTAATTCGTTACTGAAAGTTAATCCAGGCATCAAGCCCCTTTTCTTTAACCAAAAGATAGCACAAAATGATCCACTAAAGAAAATTCCTTCAACTGCAGCGAATGCAACTAATGCTTCAGCAAATGAATCAGAATCTATCCAATCTAAGGCCCATTCAGCTTTAGCTTTAATTGCTGGGAATTCTTTAATTGCTTGAAGAAGCTTTGTTTTTTCTTCTCCATCAGGTATCAATGTGTCAATTGTTAAAGAGTAAGTTTCATTATGAATATTTTCCATCTTCTTCTGGATGTCATAATTAAATATTGCTTCAGTATATTGCACTTGACTTAAGTTCTCTTCAATGTTCATATTAACAATACCGTCAGATGCAGCAAAGAAACCTAATACGTGTTTAATAAAATGTCTTTCCTGATCATTTAACTTGGTATTCCAGTCAATTACATCTTCTTTAAAATCTATCTCTTCAGCAGTCCACTCTGAGGCTTGTTGCTTCTTATAGAATTCCCACAAATCATCGTGTTGAATTGGAAATATAACAAACCTGTCTGGGTTTGGTCTTAAAATTGGTTCAATATTCATATTTATTTAATTTAATTGTTGTTATTTAATTTTTTTCTAACCAATCTTGTGGTTGGCAAGTCCGTATCATTTCAACATCACAGTCAGCACATACTCCTTCGTCTGTACCTGTTTTTTCTATAACATTGTGTTGGCAAGCTGTATCTATTAAACTTAAAGCTTGTTTTAATTTATTTAAAAACCTTATTTTTTCAGTCCTATAGGGTGTTGCTGTTTTACCAAGCTTTATATTTGTTTCTTGTGCTAAATCACTTTTTACCCAATTTAAAAGATCTTTTATTTTTTTATCTTTTAAATCATTGTCTTCTTTACATTTTGCAAATTCATCCATTCTTTATTTTTTAAATTAAAAAAAGCCCTGAGTTAACAGGGCTCTCAAACATAACCATTAATTTAAACCACAAAATTAATTTCTTTAAACTTTATTTTTCATCTTAAGATAAAGCCTCTCATACTCCCTATCTATGTCTGCGACATAATTCTTTACTTCTTGTGGTTCGTTTTGGTCATATACAATATTATTAAGGGGCTTGTATATAGCCCCTTTTTGTACAAATAATTTCACAGTTGTAGACTTCACCGCTTGTGATGCGGGATATATTGTCAAACCATGTTTATTACAAAAGCTCATTGCTTCTGCGTTTCTATCTAGATACCTCTTCTCTGTGTCCAGTTTCAATAACTCCTTCTCTTTCCGTACTTGTTTTGGTGTCTTTATCATTTTCACAGTCTCTGATTATTTCATCTAGTGTTAACTGCCGTCCCATGAGAAGTTTTTTACTCCGTGATTAATTTCTAATCCAGACAACAATCTGTTACCCAAATCTGGCGAGTGGGTGTACCTAACGTTTTGAACATAATTACCACTAACTTGAGTTAAAGAACTACTGTGCACCAACATAGTTTTATTCCTATTCATTGAGTTTCTTGCCAAAGTTCCGTTCCTATTGTCATCATAAAATAAAGGAACAACTTCAAGGAGCCCATCAAAGATAGACTTTTTCTTTATATAAAACAACCTTACATCTGCAAACATAAGTGTTTTATCAAAATTTCTAAACATTCTTTCAGATATAAGATGTCCAGTATTATTTGCGAAACGAGAGGTTGATTTGAGTTTGTATGCATCTAATCCTTTTATTCTATCTACAATATTTATGTCTATAGCGCATAAATCACCAACACCTACTGGCCTGGCTTCTTTTCTTTTAAACATCATGGTTTTTTAGTTTAATGGTTAATAAAAAGAAAGAGATGGCTTTTACACCATCTCCTTCATTAATTTTAAAATAATAATTGTTTACTTTCTATTGGTATTCCTAAAGATACTAACTCCTTGACCAAAAACATTATTGTTTCCGTATTGAGAAACACCTTTTTCAGCCCATTTTCTTGCAGTTTCAGCTTCATACAGTTTTAATACTGCTGGCTGAGACATTAACTTCTTAGTCTTAACATCAAACTCAGAAGCTTCGAATAAACCTTTAGATTTAGCTACAGCTGCTTTTGCCAATGCAGTTTGCTCAGCTTCTTTCTTCTTAGCTAATTCATTACGACCTAACTGCACTGCTGTTTCAGTTGCTAGTCTAGATACTTCTAATGGAATATCCACATCAGTCATCTGTAGTCTTGCAAAAGTTACGTAAAATTCAGGAAGTTCATCAGCAATTATTCTAGCTAATTTAGCTTCAGCTTCATTTCTTTTAGTAATGTTTAATTCAATTGCTGAATACTGAGGAACTACTTCTTTTCCCGCAGACTTTAATGTCTTAAGAATTTTAACTTCAATATCTGAAATTTCTTTATGAATAAAATTAACTTTAGTTCTATCTAATCTATAGTCTAATGCTAGTTCAACCTTTGTTACCATGTTGTCCTTATCATTAAACTCAAATATTTGAACTAAAGTTTTCTCACGAACGTCATATTCAACCATGTCGTTCCAAATCCAACTAAGACCTGTTGCCATTCCCTCATTGTAAACGGTGTTCATATTTGTCTCACCACCCCAAGAAACCTCTACTCCTGCATGACCTGAATCTACTGTTGTGCATGATCCAAATGATAATAATAATACTGCTACTAATAATCCAAATACTTTTTTCATTTTACTCTTATTTAATTAATTGTTAAAATTATTTTTCCTCTTTTTGTTCAAAATGATACCAATTATTGTAGAGAACAACAATAAAGGCCAAATAACTATTATTATAAATGATAATATTATGCAAAGTAAGAAATATAATCCAAATGCAATGCAAATAAATGCTCCAATTCCAATACAACCTATAAAACCTGTATTTTTGCTGTAACCCCATTTGCCTAAAAGCATGTCTTCTAGTATAGAGTCTTCTGCAATTTTAGCCAAAATAGACCTACCCTTTTTAAATGTTAATAAAAACATACTGGTAAACATAAACAGCCATCCGACTGCAACTCCTATATCCCAATACATTATTTATTCTTGTTTCTAAGCCATTGCCATGACATCCAAAATACCCAGACAACTGCGCAAATTACCAATAATCCTAATGCTCCTTTCATTTTTTAATTGTTTTAATTGTTAATTTTTAAATTTGTTTTTATTTATATTTCTTTTTCTAATTTTTAATACGATAAGGATTATAAATACTATAGGTAACAACCCTGCCCACATCAAAGATATAAAAAGAGGTGCTAGAATTATGCAAAATAATGAAGATACTATAGAAAAATATAAATCTATTTCGTCATGATCTTTACCGTCCCACCAAAGATACAGAGGTTCTAATGCATTATCTTTAAACCATCTTTGCTTGAGTGTAAGTATTAAACATACGGTAGTCGATACACTTCCTATAATTAACCCAATGTCTATATAATTCATTTTTTAATATTTAAAATTAATAAAAAGGGGAGTTTTTACGCTCCCCATGTTTTATGACCCGCAAGCCTCACAGTCTTCACCATTTTCCTCCGCATTTCTTCCCTGCTCTATTAGAGCTCTAAAATCATTAGGATCTATTGGTGCATCTTCTACTTTAATAACTGCACTAACTGCATTAACTGCACTTGAGTCTAATGTAACTTTAACTGCATTTACTGCAGGTTTACTTCTAAGATAATACATGCCAGTCTTAAGTCCTTTCTTCCAAGCATACATGTGCATAGAAGAAACTTTACCTAAGTCGGGTTCTGCAATAAAAAGATTCATAGATTGAGCTTGACAAACAAATCTCTGTCTATCTGCAGCCATATCTATTACAGTTTTCATTGAGATTTCAAATACTGTTTTGTATCTTTCCTTCAAATAAACTGGTACGTTAGGAATATTCTGAACTGATCCATTGTTAGACATTAAAGAATTCTTCATATCTTCATTCCATAAGTCAATTTCCTCAAGATCTCTAACCAAGTGCTTATTGCTCACGATATAGGTACCACTCAAGGTTCCTCTGGTGTACAAATTGCTGTTAAATGGCTCAAAACATTCATTATTACCAAGAATTTGAGATGTAGAAGCTGTCGGCATCAATGCAATCATTAACGAATTTCTTAATCCGTCTTTAACAATATCTCTTCTCATACCTTCCCAATCCAAATTAGGGTTTAGCTCAGTCTTGTCATCATACAAATCAAACTGTAGAAGCCCTTGGGAGGCAGGAGATCCTTCAAAAGATTCATAAGTACCTCTTTCTATAGAAAGCATTCTAGATGCCTCTAAAGCGTAAAAATACATATGCTCAAAAACATCTTTATTCAGCTGCCTAGCTTGAAGGCTATCAAATGGCATTTCCATTACAGCAAATAAATCAGCTAATCCTTGAACCCCTAATCCAACTGGACGATGCTTCATGTTGCTAGTCTTTGTTTCATCTGTAGGGTAGTAATTAGCGTCTATTACATTATCTAAGTTTTCTATAAATCTATGGACAACTGACCTGAATGACTTATAGTCAAACATCTTCTTTCCTCTTTTCTCTATAACAAACATATTTAATGCGATACTTGCTAAATTACATACAGCCTGCTCATTTTCATCTGAATATTCATTAATTTCAATACATAGATTAGAACTTTTTATAACTCCCAAGTTCTTTTGATTTGATGAGCTATTAACTCTATCTTTATAGCCCATGTAAGGAACTCCAGTTTCCATTTGAGACACACAAATCTTTTCCCATAAATCTCTAGCTTTAACAGTTCTTCTAGCTAAACCTAAATCTTCACAAGTTTCATAATTAGCTTTAAATCTGTCGCCAACTAACTCTTGAAGTACAAATCCTGCTTTCTTCAATTCATTAGGACAAAACAAACTCCAATCACTACCTGAAGCAACTCTTTCCATAAAAAGGTCATTAACCCATAAAGCATAAAACAAGTCTCTAGCTCTCATTTCTTCTTTACCGTGATTCTTTTTAAGTTCTAAAAACTCAAAAATATCAGCATGCCAAGGCTCTAGATACATAGCAAAAGAACCTTTTCTTTTGCCACCTTGATTTATCCATCGAGCTATTTCATTGTAAGTCTTCATCATTGGTAACAATCCATCTGATCTGCCATTCGTCCCTTTTATAAGACTTCCTTTGGCTCTAACATCGTGAACGTGTAATCCAATTCCTCCTGCAAGCTTTGATATTTTAGCAACATCCTTCATTGTGTCAAATAATCCATCTATACTATCACCTTTGTTTGCTAATAAAAAACAACTACTTAACTGTGATAATTTTGTTCCTGAATTAAATAATGTTGGTGTAGCGTGAGTACCATAACCCTGACTAAGCATTTCATAGGTAGCTTCAATGTCATCTTTATTATAGGCAGCCACTTCAATAGCTGTTCTTAACCACATGTACTGAGGTCTCTCAATAGTCTTTCCATTACTGTCATTTAGTAAATAAGATTTTTCAAGAGTTCTAAGCCCAAATATATCATGATTAAAATCACGATTTTGAAGCACTATTTTATTAAGCCACTCTTTGTTGTTTGTAACAAAATAAAAAAACTCATCAGATAAAACACCTGTTGATGATTGAATATTTAAAACAGCATCAGAAAAATAATCTGGAGTACTCTTTCTTAATTGTGTTACAAATATTTTTGCAGCAAAAACACTATAATCAGGATGCTTAGGAACAAGTGATGCGGCAATCTCGATACATAATGTATCGAGTTCCGTTGTAGTTATCCCATCAGCCATTTGACTAATTACTTTTACAGACATTTCGTCTGACTTTACATTGAGTCCATCAGATTGCTCTTTAAGTCTAGATGTAATTTTACTAGGATTAAAGTTTACTGATCTTCCGTTTCTTTTAATTACTTTCATTACACATAATCGCTTGTTATTTCTATTACTTTTACATTGTTCACAAACACTTCGTTGTGCATGTCTGGAGGAGATGAAACTTTTGAATCATTAGGATCAAGTATTTTCCTTATATTTATGATGTTTGGGGCTTTTATTTCAAGCAAATAATCTATAATAGAGTTTTTGTGTTTTTCTGAAAATTCAGAATGTTTAGACTCTATAAAAGAGGTTTTGCCTATACCCATATTCCTTGATAAGCAAAATTTGTAAAGACATTTTGTTCCATAATCTTCGTGTCCTACAAACAATATATGATCCATCATATCTTTCTCAAACTTTAGGAATTCTGGATTTGAATTCCAATCGTACAATATACAAAAAATATCATCATTATCTTCAAAAGATAAATAAGAATTTAAAATTTGATTCTTAAATTTAAAATTTACCTGCGCATTTACAAAAGGCAACATATATGTCGTGCTTTTGTTCCTTACTACATTCACTTTAGTTTCAGTCATCATCCTATTATCATGCTACAATCCATCAATGTTACACCCTTATTCGTTATTTCATCCTCAGTGTATTCGGAATTATTGTTTTCTTTACTAAAATAGTAGTCATCAAACAATTCATATACTCCTTTATAATTGTATCCAAATCTGTCAGTAAATCCATTAAGAGATGCTTCATGCATATCTTCGTCAACAATAAACTTGAAAGGCCTATTGGGATTCAATTTGGAGATGTATACAAATTCAAAAGGTTTAACTATATAGTTAATCAAATCGAAATCTTTATCTACAATAGATTTCAAAGCCTCTCTATATAAAGCACCCTGAATGTAATACCTGTGTGAGGTAAATAGCATTGGGAAATCTTTACACGGAGCTTCTCCTGTTTTTAAATCTACTGGAAATATTAAACCTGCATTGTGATTAATCACAAGAGCATCCAACATACCTTTACATCTTTTTCCATTGACAACGGTATCAAATTTGAATTGATATATTATCTCTATACCTGGCACATTTTGTGCAAAGTACTTAGCTGTGTAAGGATGTGTTATTAATGTAGCTGCTGTATGCGCTGCGTGAGCCCACATCTCAGGCTTAATTAAATTCTTACCTCTTGATGTAATCTTATCTTCGAAATACTTGAACCCTGCTGAACAAACTGTTGTCATGATCTTCTCGTCAGAGTAGTTCTTGTATACATTTAGCTTTATTGCAGCATTAAGTATTTCAGTTTGATAATCACCAAGATTAGAACTAATTTTTCTACTCTTTCTTCTTCCTAAAGGAGTGACAGTTGCTGAAGTTTCACCTTTCTTTCCGTCAAGCCCCGCTAAAACTAAGTCACATATCTTTTTAACATTTGTTGTAGGAGGTGCAACTGCAGATCCGCGATAAAATACATCATCAACCCTGTGGGGTTCAAAACACATCATATCAACCAAACTACCAAACTTTAGATTAAAGCTAGTTTTTACTCCACCCACCACGTCTACTCCTTGTTTATCTATACTTGCTAGCATAGAGTAAGAAGGAATTTCTAAGTCTCGGTACTGTTGTTCCGTCAACTTAAGGTTGTGATCATTTATCATTATTCAAAAAATACAAATTTAACTTGATCTTGATCAGTCTTTTGATCTAAATATGTTCCATCTTCCTCGCACTCTTCTCCGTCTTTATCTTCGTATCCTACGAGATATGTTTCCGTGCTGCTAAATATCTTTTCAGAATCTTCAAAAGGCACTATTATGTCTTCAAAACCTAGTCTTGAGAATACTTTATTTGTCTTTCTCATCTGTATCGTCTTTATTATCGATTAATATCCACATAAGCCAATATAAGATAGGTGCTCCACATACAAGAAACATTACTCTCCATACCCATGCATCAACATCTGTATGATTCTCTATTCCTTTACATACTCCACCTATAATACCGTTATCCTCGTCTCTTTTTAAACTCATATTAAAATAGTTTTATCCAACAACCAGCATTTTCTTTATCTACAGAGTAGAGTGGGAATTTTCTAGGGTTAGATTGATTAATTAATTCTCCTGTTATACTCATGGGTACAGGGAAAACATATTTTACATTATCATCTTCAATGAAATCGTGAGATGTCATTAAATCTTGTAAAAGTTCTACACTGTTTCCAAAGTCAAAGAGCCTTTTGCTATTACGCACTTGATGATATCCAATAATAATTGGGTCATCCTTACCTTCCTTCATTTCTTCAAATCTACTTCTTAAAGCTTCAAATTGATTAGGTCTGAGGAGATCTTTATACCCTTTAACTTCTTTTTTACGAGAGTTAAAGTGTTGAATGCCTAGACTTCTAATAAATTTAGACACTGTTGGGGAATGAAATATTCCCCTAGATGTCTTTACTTTTGAGTTCTTCAATGAAGGGATGTTCCCTGGGATAAAAATAATATCCGCAGGAACATCTTGTCTTCTAGTTTTTAACACAATAATCAAATTTACTTGTTGAACTATTATAAGCAACACATTGCTTATTTCCTTTGTAGGTATTGAATTCATCCCCATAACTATGAAAGGTAGTTCCTCCAATACCTATCCAGAATGCATTCTTACTGTACTTGTAACAACTGTCAAAACCATCAGTAATAACAACTGCGTTGTTACCATTCATGTTTATCATGTCTACAACTTTATTAAAATTAGTTCCACCAGATTTAGAAAAACTAAGAATTGTCATTTCATTAACGTTGTCAATCTTGTACAAAGAATTGTCAAAGAAATACAAATTATCTATCATTCCCATTCTGTATAAAACCATAGCAATACCTTTTGCAAGGTCAATCATTTGAATATCGACTCCTTCAAACCTTTCGTTAGAGCTCATAGATCCTGAACAATCAAGATATAAATCCATTTTGCCTTTATACAATCTAGTTTCATTACCAACACTCATAATCTCTGCATTCTTAAATATAGGGTGCAAAAATTCTAGTCCAAACAAGTCTTCACATTCTTCACAATCAAACAAAGATTCCTCAACTCTCTTGAATTTAGTTGAGAAATAGTTCATAGATTCATCTAAAATTTTCTCCATTACCTTCTTGATGCTTTCTTTATTAATAGATACAGCTTTAAGCCTATCTTTTAATACGTCTATTTTCTCAAGAAATTCAGGATCATTATTCATCAAATCTTTCATTGCTTCCTTCCCCAACTGATCTTCTAAGTTTTTAATCTTTTCATCTGCAGTTTCTTTAGCTTTTTCAATTTGCTTTTCAGCCTTATCTAAAGCCTTGTCTACTATGTCCTCAACAGTTTTTCTATTAGAAGTGCCAGAGCCATCTCCAGCACTTTTATTAGGTTTACCATCTCCGTCACCTTCATCTTCTTTAGCATCTCCATCCTCATTACTATCACCAGTAGAAGACTCTAGTCCTTGAGGCCCATCTTTTCCATTGCTATCACCTTGTTGATTTTGCTCATCTTTAACCTCATCGTCAACTATCTGCAGTACTAACGCAAGTTCTCTAGCTAACATTTGAGTATATAAAGGTGAATCAACTGTAACAACTTTGGTAAGTGAATCATAAACTTTATCCAAAACTTTGTGTCTAATCTTATTAGATCCATCTTCAGGTCTTCTCTTAACGTCACCGTTAACATAGATGCTGTAAATATCATTAATAAGCTCTTGTGATAATGTACAAGGTTTTCCAGTCTTCTTTTCTACATAGTCTTTAACTTTTGCAAGTTTAAATTCTTCGTACGAAGTAACACCTGGCATAATCACATGATTATCTTTCCTGAATCCAAAAAGCCCGTCGCCAGTATTTTTGTATCTATTGTATGGATCATAAGTAGGGGCTTTTATACCCCTGCTTACATTTCCACTCTTTCTAGAGAAAAGATTCATGACTATGAATTTAAGATTGCTGCTTCATTATCATCAGACTTCAAGAAATCTAATTTAGCCTCTTCAGTAGCAACTTTCTCTTGGATATCAATAGCATCAACATCATTAACCAATCCTGCCTTGCTTGCTACAGCATAAGCTTGCTCTAATCTATCGTACTGCTTATTGTACTCTGCATTA
>TARA_R110000787_G_scaffold60220_5_pt1 | contig 13970 bp, 12 predicted proteins | sample TARA_R110000787 | Tara Oceans TARA_R110000787 (sample SAMEA4397920) | marine metagenome | biome: Polar Biome; feature: [DCM] deep chlorophyll maximum layer (ENVO:01000326); material: water (ENVO:00002006), including particulate matter (ENVO:01000060) such as... | depth 35 m
ATCAAAAATAGCAACTTGATTTAGAGGAAGTGTTGCGTCTTCATAAATAACAGTAACACCCCAACCTCCAAAATTTGTAGCATTACCACCATTTATTTGACAATAGGGTTGAATGGATTCTAATAAATCTAATTCACTTAAAGTATAAGTATTACTTCCGATGTTGCTTACTATAGCTGTAACATCAGCGAATGCTGAAAAGTATATGTAGTCAATTGCTCCATTTGAAAACGTAAAACTAAATTCTCTTTCTGCAAGTACTGGATTCCCATTTAAGGATACTTCTAAATCTTTATCTCCAGATCCTGCCCAATATAAATAAGCGGCAACAACTTGCTGCCCAGTCTGTAATTGAAAATCAGCACTACTTTCAGGTAAAATGGTACAATCGGTAGTGCCTCCATTTTCTCCAATATTTAAGGTGTTACCAAATGATAAATAATCAAATCGACCATTAAATTGTTGAAATAAAGTAACTTCTTGAGCAAAAAGTAGTGTTGGAATTAAAAAAAGAAATATTCTAAATATATATTTCAGCTTCCTCATATTGAAAATTTTGTTTCAATATACGGGTTTTTTAGACAAAATGATTAAATTAAAAATCCTATAAATCTCTTCTTTTTAGAATATAATAAGACCCATAAACGAATAAGAATGTCCATCCCAAAACGATTAAAATGGTTAAGGGTTGAACGCTATAATCTTTATCAAAAGCTTCTCCTAGTTGGTTTGCAGCAGATTGAACAGCACCCAACCTTGAAAAAGGTTCTTTTATTAAATTAGACATAGACGCTAATGGAAAAAATTGCATTATACTTTCTGCGATATCGGTATCTTTAAATACTTTCCATTTAAAAACACTATAAATAATTCCTTCAGCAATACTCCAAATTAGTAAAAATCCTAATGCAAATGCAGACCTTTTAACGAGTACTCCCAAGAATAAACAAAAAGAGAAAAAGCCAATAAGTTTTATGAAATAAGCAAAAAGGTATTCTATGTCACTGAATATAATTCCTATTTCATTATAATCTGAAAACATTAACCCTAATATTAAGGAAACACCAAATACGAATAATGTAGAAATCACTGAAAATAATATAACAGTTAAAAATTTAGAAAGGACAAATTCTTTTTTACTTAATCCATCAATTAAATTTTGTTTAAGTGTTCTGTTGCTGTATTCATTAGCCATCATTGAAACAATAACAATTGCTAAGAATAATTTAAGAATAGCTGCTATATAGGTGTTAAAATGCCAAATAAAGGGAAAGTTAAAGATACCTTGATCAGCAATTCTAAAATGGAAATCTCCAAAATTAAACTCGATAGATGAAATTAAAGCAATAAATGTGATTAGTATAAAATAAACAATCGAGATTACTTTCGCCGATTTGTTATATTTAAGTTTATGAAGTTCTATAGATAGTAAACGTAACATGGTTGATGATTTAGGATTGAATTATTCAGTTTTGGTTAGTTCTAAAAATTGTTCTTCAAGACTTTCTTTTCGGTGTACCAAATAAGAAAGGTTGATGCCTTTTTCAAAAAGTAATTTATTTAAATCGGAACCGCTTAATGGTTCTTTTAAATAGGCAACCAAATGAATTCCTTCATTTTTAATAGTTCCAATACTTGGATGATCTTCTAAAACTTTTGATAATTTATCTAAATCGTCGGATTGTAATGTGAAAAATCCATGACTAGCAATCATATCTTCAACAGTTCCTGAGTATAAACTTTTCCCTTTTCTTAATATAACAACATGCGTACAAACTTTTTCAACTTCATCTAATAAGTGAGAAGCTAATAATATAGTGGTACCATCTGCAGCAATTTTTTTAATAATTACTCGTATTTGATGTATTCCTTGAGGATCTAATCCGTTTGTTGGTTCATCCAAAATTAATATTTCCGGATCATTTAATAGGGCAGAAGCAATAGCCAAACGTTGTTTCATACCTAATGAAAACGTTTTAAATTTATCGTCTTTTCTATCTAATAACCCAACTAACTCAAGCTTTTCTTTAACTTTTTCTTTTGGCACATCCTTAATGGTGCAAACAAGATTTAAATTTTGTGCTGCAGTCATATAAGGATAAAAGTTAGGACGCTCAATAATAGCGCCAACTTTCTTTAAAGCTTCGTGGGTACTTCCAGTTCCATCAAACCAATGAAAATCCCCATCTGTTTTATTAACTACATTTAATACGATACCTAAGGTTGTTGATTTTCCGCTGCCATTGGGTCCTAAGATCCCATATACATTGCCTTTTTCAATAGTTACTGAAATATTATTCACTGCGGTGAGTGAACCATACTTTTTAGTAAGATTATTTAATGTGAGAATTTCTTGCACAATAGATGTTTAGATGATTAGATAATAGTAAGACGAGCCATCTAAAAAAATGTTACATTTTTTTGATAGCTAAGAAAATATATTTTAAATATTAATGAGTTTTAGAAGGATAATTTTTTCTTTCTAAGTTCAAAGTTTTGTCCTAAATACACTTTTCTAACCATCTCGTCATTAGCCAAATCTTCAGGAATTCCATGCTTTAAAATACTACCCTCAAACATTAAATAAGTGCGATCGGTAATTGCTAATGTTTCTTGAACATTATGATCGGTAATAAGTATTCCAATATTTTTCGTTACCAATTTGGCAACAATTCGCTGAATATCTTCTACTGCAACAGGATCTACTCCAGCAAAAGGTTCGTCTAATAAAATAAAATGTGGATCTGTGGCAAGTGCTCTAGCAATTTCAGTCCGCCTTCGTTCACCACCACTTAATAAATCACCTCTGCTTTTTCGAATATGACCTAAACCAAATTCTTCTATAAGGGATTCCATTTTTTCTTTTTGTTCTTTTTTAGAAAAATCGGTTAGCTGCAATACGCTTAATATATTGTCTTCAACACTTAATTTTCTAAAAACAGAAGCTTCTTGAGCAAGATAACCAATACCATTTTGAGCACGTTTGTACATTGGGTATTTAGTAATTTCTTTATTATCTAAGTATATTTTACCTCCATTGGGTTTTATAAGTCCAACGATCATATAAAATGAAGTGGTTTTTCCAGCACCATTAGGTCCTAATAAACCAACAATTTCACCTTGATTTACTTCAACAGAAATCCCTTTTACAACCTTACGGCCTTTATAGGATTTCATTAGGTTTTCGGCTCTTAACTTCATATGTATTCTTATAATTAATGCTTACTAATATAGCTTAATTAAGGTGCTATTTAGCCTGTTTTTTTAATATTTTTTCTTGTTTTCTAACAACTGCTCTCGAAATAAATATACTTATTTCATATAATATTATTATGGGTACAGAAACAATTACTTGACTAGCAATATCTGGCGGAGTTATTATCGCTGAAAGTATTAATACTACCACAAGTGATATTTTCCGATATTTCTTTAACATATCTGGAGTTACTACCCCAATTTTTGTAAGTATATAAATTAATATGGGTAACTCAAAAATTAAACCACTAGCTATCACCGAAGCTCTAACTAAAGAGATATAACTACTTAAATCAAAATCATTATGAACCTGTCCACTTACTTGATACGTTCCTAAGAAATTAATGGATAAAGGGGTTACCACATAATATCCAAATAATACTCCAATAAAAAATAATATAGAAGCTATAAAAATAAAGCCTTTAGCAGAGCTACGCTCTTTAAGTCTTAATCCTGGGCTAATAAACTTCCACATTTCAAGTAAAACATAAGGAAATGCTACTATAAAACCAGCGGTTATTGAAGTCCAAATATGTGCAGAAAACTGACCTCCCATGGTTCTACTTTGTATTCTGAAAGGAAGTTCAGTAAAACAAAAACTATCCTTAAAACCTACAAATTGGGCAATTTCACAAAGTACTTTATAAGTTGGAAAATCTGCATGTTTTGGTCCGAAAATTAATACATCAAATATAAAGTCTTTAGCAAGAAAGGCAATAGTAGCCAAGATAACAATTGCTAATACAGACCGTATTAAATGCCATCTTAATTCTTCAAGATGATCTAGAAAAGACATCTCTTTTTCAATCTGGTTTTTTATTTTCTTAGCCATTATAAAATACCTTCATTAGTAAGGTTATGAATGTGTACAATTCCGCAATATTTACCATCCTCAACAGCTATGATTTGGGTAATCCCATTCTTATCCATAATATCGATAGCTTCAACAGCCATCGCATTGTTTGAAATAGTTTTAGGATTTTCAGACATAATATCTTTTGCGGTCAAACCGTGAAAACTATCAGCTTTTGTAAGCATTCTTCTTAAATCACCATCTGTAATAATTCCAACTACCTTATTATTATTTACAACAGCAGTAACCCCTAACATGCTTTCTGAAATTTCAACAATTACTTTTTTAATATCGGTATCTAATTGTACTTCAGGTTTTTTATTCAGTTTTGTTAAGTCGCTTACTCGTAGATATAATTTTTTTCCTAATGAACCACCTGGATGGAATTTTGCAAAATCTTTACTAGAAAAACCCCTTAAATCCAATAAACAAACAGCCAAAGCATCTCCAATCACTAACTGTGCGGTAGTACTTGTAGTTGGTGCTAAATTATTTGGACAGGCTTCTTTTTCAACATAAGCGTTTAAAATGAAATCTGCTTGTTCGCCTAAAAAAGATTCTTTGTTTGATGTAATAGCGATTAACTTATTGCCTCTAGATTTTATTAAGGGAACTAATACTTTAATTTCTGGTGTGTTTCCACTTTTCGAAATACATATAACAACATCGTCGTCTAAAATTGTTCCTAAATCACCATGGATTGCATCAGCAGCATGCATAAATATAGAAGGGGTGCCTGTAGAGTTTAGTGTAGCAACAATTTTATTAGCAATAATTGCACTTTTACCAATACCTGTAATGATAACTCTTCCGCTTGAATTATAAATATATTCAATAGCATCTGCAAAAGAATCGTCTATTAAATTTACCAAGTTTTTAATGGCTTTACTTTCGGTATCAATAGTTTTTTTTGCTACTGAAATTATCTGATTTCGATTTTTCAAAATTTTGGCTTTTTTTTAGTTGTAACTATTTCAGAATGTATTACATTTAAAATGCAAAAAATAAAAAAATTTACACCTTAATATATAAGAAACATATTTCTTATTACGGATGCTAAATTACGATTGTTAGTTTGTTATTACAATTTTTATTTTAAGGAAGCAACAAATTTAATTTTATATATAAGTTTGGCAGAAATAGATATTTACGCAGCGTTAAAAAAATATTTTGGATTTACTAAATTCAAAGGGTTACAAGAAGAAGTAGTTAAAAGTGTTTTAGATAAAAAAGATGCTTTTGTGATTATGCCTACAGGAGGTGGGAAATCATTATGCTATCAACTCCCCGCTTTTATTGAGGAAGGAACCGCGATAGTGGTTTCTCCACTTATTGCGTTAATGAAAAACCAAGTCGATGCCTTAAGAGCTTTGTCTACAGAAACAGGAATTGCTCATGTTTTAAATTCATCTTTAAATAAAACAGAAGTAAAACAAGTAAAAAGTGATATTACTTCTGGTATTACAAAATTATTATATGTTGCGCCTGAATCTTTAACTAAAGATGAAAATGTTGAGTTTTTACAATCGGTTAAGATTTCTTTTGTAGCAATAGATGAGGCTCACTGTATTAGTGAGTGGGGACATGATTTTAGACCAGAATACAGAAACCTTAAAAGAATTATTGAGCGTATAGGAGACAATATTCCTATTATTGGTTTAACCGCAACAGCAACTCCAAAAGTACAAGAAGATATCTTAAAGAATTTAGGAATTCAAGATGCCAATACCTTTAAAGCTTCTTTTAATCGCCCTAATTTATATTATGAAGTTCGCCCAAAAACAAAAAATGTAGATGGAGATGTCATTCGGTTTGTAAAAGAACATGAAGGTAAAAGTGGTATTATATATTGCTTAAGTCGTAAACGGGTTGAAGAATTATCTCAAGCATTACAGGTTAACGGTATAAAAGCTGTTCCATACCATGCAGGATTAGATTCAAAAACCAGAGTAAGACATCAAGACATGTTTTTAATGGAAGATATCGATGTTGTGGTTGCAACCATAGCTTTCGGTATGGGAATAGACAAACCTGATGTTCGGTTTGTAATTCATAATGACATTCCTAAAAGTATAGAAAGTTATTATCAAGAAACAGGTAGAGCTGGAAGGGATGGTGGTGAAGGTATATGTCTTGCTTATTATTCCTATAAGGATATTGAAAAATTAGAAAAATTTATGAGTGGTAAGCCTGTAGCTGAACAAGAAATTGGCCACGCATTACTACAAGAAGTAGTAGCATTTGCAGAAACATCCATGTCTAGAAGGAAATTTATTCTACATTATTTTGGAGAAGAATATGATAATGAAACGGGTGAAGGAGGAGATTTGGATGATAATATGCGTTTTCCAAAAAACAAACACGAGGCTAAAAAAGAAGCTGTTAAAGTGTTGCATGTTGTTAAGGAAACCAATGAACGTTATAAGTCTAAGGAGGTAGTTAATGTATTAATTGGACATTCTAATGCTTTAATTAAATCTCATAGAACTGAGGATAAAGAATTTTTTGGTTCAGGAACTGAACATGAAGCATCTTATTGGATGGCATTACTTCGTCAATTATTGGTGGCAGGATTTTTAAGAAAAGACATTGAAACTTATGGTTTAATAAAGATCACTCAACACGGGTTGGATTATTTAGAAAAACCTACTTCATTTATGATGACTGAAGATCATTCTTTTAAAGAGGCTAATGATAACAATATCATAACCAATCAAAAAGGTGGAGGTTTTGCAGCAGACGATAAATTATTTAGAATTTTAAAAGTGGAACGAAAAAAAGTGGCTGATAAATTAAGTCTTCCACCGTTCGTAATATTTCAAGATCCATCTTTAGAAGATATGGCTTTAAAGTATCCAATGACTTTACAGGAAATGGCTAATGTTCATGGAGTAGGAGAAGGAAAGGCGAATAAGTATGGAGCCACTTTTGTTAAAATAATAAAAGACTATGTAGAAGAAAATGATGTGATGCGACCAGACGATTTTATTGTAAAGTCCACAGGTACCAATAGTGCATTAAAATTATACGTCATTACTAATGTTGATAAAAAACTTCCATTAACTGATATTGCGGATGCAAAGAAAATGGAAATGAATGATTTGATTAAAGAAATGGAAGCTATTGTAAATAGTGGTACCAAACTTAATATCAATTATTGGATTGATGAGATATTAGATGAAGATCAACAAGAAGAAATTCACGATTATTTCCTTGAAGATGCCGAAACCCCAGATATTGAAACTGCAATGGAAGAGTTTGATGGAGATTATGAAGAAGAGGAATTGCGTTTATATCGCATTAAATTCTTTAGTGACGTAGCGAATTAAAAGCTTTTCATTCAAGTAGTTTGTAATTTTATTAACTTTTGTTTCAAATGAACAAATTAATCCAATAAATAATCTAACATGGGATCATTATTATGAGTCCCCAAACAATTATTTCATTCTTGATTGGGACGAACCAACATTGCCACATGGCGAATTAATTGGTTATAATGTATATAGGGAAAACGACTTTTATATATTCCTAGAGAAAAGTATACTGTATACCATAGAAGAAGGGTAAAATTGTGGAGGCGAAGATTTTTTATTTTATGGTGAGCCATTTTATACACATGTTACTGCTGTTTATGACCCTAATCAAATTGAATCAGATTATATACAAACGATATATATATATATAGAAGGTCCTCTATTAAACGCATACGAATTTAATAAACCTAAGATTATTCTATATCCAAATCCAACTTCCGGAATTTTAAACATTGATGTTGAGAACTTAAATAGCATTAAAATTTTCGATATGAAAGGAAAATTAATTGAAGAATTTGAGGCAAACTCAAAAATTGATTTATCTAATTTTCCGAAAGGTATTTACCTAATAAAGTTAGTATTAGAAAAGGGCATACTGACTGATAAAATTATAATTGACTAAATACTACATTAATTCTTTATGAAATAGTGTATTGAATATGTACCTTTGCACCTCATTTTAAAAATTAGTCATGCAAGACGGTATTTACGCAAAAATTAATACAGAAAAAGGCGAAATCTTAATTAGCCTTTCTTACAAATTAACTCCTGGTACAGTTGGTAACTTTGTTTCCTTAGCAGAAGGAAACCTTGAAAACAATGCAATAGCTCAAGGAACTCCTTATTATAATGGTTTAAAATTTCATAGGGTAATACCAGACTTCATGGTTCAAGGAGGTGACCCTCAAGGCTCTGGAGTAGGTGGTCCTGGATATCAATTTGATGATGAATTTCATCCAGACTTACGTCATGATGCTCCTGGAGTATTGTCTATGGCTAATTCAGGTCCTGGTTCAAACGGAAGTCAGTTTTTTATTACTCACGTGGAAACACCTTGGTTAGATGATAAACATTCTGTTTTCGGAAACGTAGTAGAAGGAATGGATGTGGTAAATGCGGTTGAGCAAGGAGATTCTATGATAGAAGTTACTATTATTAGAGTAGGAGAGGAAGCTGAAAAATGGAATTCTGTAGAGACATTTCGTCAATTTACTGGAGCGAAAGCGGAACGTGAAGCTACAGCAAAAAAAACTCAAGATGATTTATTAGGAGAGTTATCTGAAGGGTTTGACCAAACAGATAGTGGTCTTCGTTATAAAATTATTCAAAAAGGAGACGGTATAAAACCTCTAAAGGGTCAGAATGTATCGGTACATTATAAAGGAATGTTTACGGAAGGTGGAGTTTTTGATGATTCGTATAAAAGAGGAAACCCAATTGAATTTCCAGTAGGTATGGGGAATGTTATTCCAGGTTGGGATGAAGGAATTTTATTGCTAAACAAAGGTGATAAAGCTCGTTTTGTAATCCCATCTCAATTAGCATATGGTGAAGCTGGTGCTGGAGGAGTAATACCTCCAAATGCAACGTTAGTCTTTGATGTTGAATTGATGGATATAAAATAATATTCAGAATAAATAATTAATAAAAAAAGCAGTCAATTATTTAATTGACTGCTTTTTTTATTTCCATTTAATATTACAACCCATACTTGGTTTTTGTGTAATTTCTTGTAATGTATTGTTTAATACATGGTCTATTCCTTGACGTAAATTTGTTCCTGTAATTGTAATGTTATTTCCTAGTCTTGAACTATCTAATTGACCTCTGTAAACAAGCTTTAATTGATCGTCGAATAAATAAAAATCCGGTGTACAAGCTGCATCATAAGCTTTTGCTACTTCTTGGGATTCATCAAATAAATAGGGAAAAGGATACTTGTTCTCCATTGAAGTTTTAATCATTTCCATAGGAGAGTCTTCAGGGTAGTTAATGGTATCATTACTGTTGATTGCAATAAAACCAATACCTTTATTTAAATATTCGTTAGCAATAGCAACAAGTTCATTATTTACGTATTTTACAAATGGACAATGATTACATATAAACATAATGACTGTTCCTTTTTTTCCATTAGAATCGGTTAGTTTTACTTGTTTTGAAGAAACAGGATTTGTTAATTCAAAATCTGGTGCTTTAGTGCCTAATGGCAACATGTTTGATGGAGTTAATGACATTTTATTAATTTATATATTCGTTTATTTAACACTATAAAATTACAATTATAATATGAATAATTTAAGTTGGTCAGATTTTGAAAAAGTTGAAATGAGAGTAGGAACTGTTATTGATATTGTTGATTTTCCAGAAGCAAGAAATCCTTCCTATAAATTAACAATTGATTTTGGTGAAGAAATTGGAATAAGAAAATCTTCTGCGCAAGTAACTGAACTCTACAAAAAGGAAGATTTATTAAATAAACAGGTAGTTGCTGTTGTTAACTTCCCAAAAAAACAAATTGCAAATTTTATGAGCGAATGCTTAGTTTTAGGAGCTGTAAACGGAAAAGAAGTAAATCTACTTCAACCTAGTTTTAAAACAAAAAACGGATTGCGAATATTATAATTTTTTCAATTTAACGGTGAAATGGCGCATTATAGGTGCTTCATCTAGAATGGTATATCCTCTTTTAGCTTCGTCTCTAGTATCATAAATGTTTTTTAAGACAGCTGCGATATAGCGCATATGATTTAAAGAATAGGTTCTTCTTGGGATTGCTAATCGTACCAATTCTAATTCCGGATACCTATTTTTATGAGTAAAAGGATCACGATCGGCTAAAATAGTTCCAATTTCAACACTTCTTATTCCTCCAATTATATACAATTCTATTGCTAGAGCTTGTGCTCTATATTCGTTACGTGGGATAGTAGGCACAAACTTATTCGCATCTAAAAAAATAGCATGACCACCAAAAGGTTGTTGTACAGGAATACCATATTCAACAAGCTGTTTTCCTAGAAAAGCAACTTGCTCTACCCTGGTTTCTAAATAATCAAACTCTGTTGCTTCATCTAATCCTACCGCTAAAGCGGCCATATCTCGACCATTTAAACCACCGTAAGTGATAAAACCCTCGTACATAATATTGAAAACTGTAGCTTTTTTATATATAGATTCATCTTTAAGAGCAATAAATCCCCCCATATTAACGAGTCCATCTTTTTTAGCACTCATCGTCATCCCATCTGCATAGGAAAACATTTTTTTTGCTATTTCTTTTATGGTATAATCTTTATATTTTTCTTCTCGGATCTTTATGAAATAGGCATTTTCTGCAAATCTAGCTGCGTCAAAATATAAAGGAGTGTTGTATTTTTTACATACTTCAGAAACTTGTTTAATGTTTTCTAAGGATACAGGTTGACCGCCAGCAGAATTACATGTAACCGTAATAATTACAAAAGGAATTTTCTCTCTTGGGTTAGATTTTAATGCAGTATCTAATTTTTCAATATTTACATTTCCTTTAAAAGGATGAAAAACGTTAGTGTCAAACGCTTCGTCAATAGTACAATCTAGTGTTGTTGCTTTTCTAAACTCAATATGACCCTTAGTAGTGTCAAAATGAGAATTCCCTGGAATAATATTTCCTTCCTTAACTAATACAGAAAATAAAACATTTTCGGCAGCACGTCCTTGATGGGTAGGTAAAAAATATTCAAAGCCAGTTATTCTATTTACGGTTGCTTTTAGTTTTAAAAATGATTGAGAACCAGCATAGCTTTCATCGCCACGCATCATTTCTGCCCATTGGTTGTCACTCATAGCACCAGTACCGGAATCGGTTAACAGGTCGATAAAAACTTTTTCAGAAGTAAGATTAAACAAATTATAATCAGCTTCTTTAATCCATTTTTTTCTTTGTTCTATAGTAGAAGGTTTAATGTATTCTACCATCTTTGTTTTGTAGGGTTCTGCGTATGGTAATTTCATTGGAATGAGTTTATTACAAATATAAGAAGGTGTGAATTTTAGAGTATGATAATTATCATTGGTCTCATAACTATTAATAAAAACAATTCTTTAAGAAACCTTTTGAAAATCAATAAATAAGCAGTAATTTTGCACTCCTTTTAGCGGCAAAACAAGAATTAAAAGGGAATAGATAAAAAACAATAAACGCTTCTGTGTCAATGTCGCATTAATACTTGTAAAGCACAGAATACAAAAACCACATTTTCAGTAATTAATTAAAACTGAAAATAAATTATTAGCAAATGGCTAAAAAAGAAACAAAAGAAGTAGTACAGGATGTACCAGTAGTAGAAACAGCTGTTGAAACTCAAGAACAACCTGTAAAAGAAGAACCGAAAAAAGAACTTTCTCTTAAAGAAAGAGATCCAGAGGCATTTTTAAATGACTTTAACTGGCACAATTATCAAGAAGGAATTGATCCTATTGATGATGGTAAACTAGAAGAGTTCGAAAAATTAGTAGCAGATAACTTTGTAGATACACTTGATGATGAGGTGGTTGATGGAGTAGTTGTATTTGTCACAGATCGTGATGCAATTATCGATATCAATGCAAAATCTGAAGGGGTTATTTCATTAAACGAATTCCGTTACAATCCAGGTTTAAAAGTTGGAGATACGGTAGAGGTTTTAATTGATGTACGTGAAGACAGTACTGGTCAATTAATCCTTTCTCATCGTAAAGCAAGAACAATTAAAGCTTGGGAGCGTGTTAATAAAGCACATGACGAAGGAACAATTGTTAATGGATTTGTAAAATGTCGTACTAAAGGTGGTATGATTGTAGATGTTTTTGGAATTGAAGCATTCTTGCCAGGTTCTCAAATAGATGTTAAGCCTATCCGTGATTACGATGTGTATGTTGATAAAACAATGGAATTTAAAGTTGTGAAAATTAATCACGAATTTAAAAACGTTGTTGTTTCTCATAAAGCACTTATTGAAGCAGATATTGAAGAACAGAAAAAAGAAATTATTGGTCAATTAGAAAAAGGACAAGTATTAGAAGGTGTTGTTAAAAACATTACTTCATATGGTGTATTTGTTGATTTAGGTGGAGTTGATGGATTGGTGCATATTACAGATCTTTCTTGGTCTCGTATTAACCATCCAAATGAAATCGTTGAACTTGATCAAAAATTAAACGTTGTAATTCTTGATTTTGACGAGAATAAATCTCGTATCCAATTAGGTCTTAAGCAACTTAGTAAGCATCCTTGGGATTCTTTAGGTGAAGAAGTAAAAGTTGGAGATAAAGTAAAAGGTAAAGTTGTTGTAATCGCTGATTACGGTGCATTTATCGAAGTAGCTGATGGTGTTGAAGGATTAATTCACGTAAGTGAAATGTCTTGGTCAACTCATTTACGTAGTGCTCAAGATTTTGTTACTGTAGGTGATGAAGTTGAAGCAGTGATCTTAACTTTAGATCGTGATACTCGTAAAATGTCATTAGGTATCAAACAAATTACTCCAGATCCTTGGACTGATATTACGAAAAAATACCCTGTAGGTTCTACCCATAAAGGTATTGTACGTAATTTCACAAACTTTGGTGTTTTTGCTGAAATGGAAGAAGGAATCGATGGTTTAATTTACATCAGTGATTTATCTTGGACTAAGAAAATTAAGCATCCAAGTGAATTCACAAATATTGGTGATGAATTAGAAGTTGTAGTATTAGAATTAGATGTTGAAGGACGTAAATTAAGTTTAGGTCATAAACAAACTACAGAAAATCCTTGGGATAAATACCAAAAAGATTTTGCTTTAGGTACTAAACATACTGCTGCTATTTCTGAAATCGTAGATAAAGGTGCGACTATTAACTTTAATGATGAAATTGTAGCATTTGTTCCAACTCGTCATTTAGAAAAAGAAGATGGTACGAAACTTCAAAAAGGTGAAGAAGCAGAATTCGAAATTATTGAATTTAATAAAGAATTCAAAAAAGTAGTTGCTTCACATATGACTATTCATAAAGAAGAAGAAGCTAAGATTGTTAAGCAAGCTGCTAAGAAACAAGCTAAAGCTTCTGATGAAGCTAAGCCAACTCTTGGAGATGCAAATAAAACGCTTCAAGATCTTAAAGATAAAATGGACGGAAAAAAATAAGTTCGTTTTAAGCTAAATATTTAAGCCTCTCTTTTTTAAGAGAGGCTTTTTTTGTATTACAAAATAGGTTAACACAAAAAAAGTAGTATTTTTGTGCACTGAACAATAGTTTAGAATCTACTTATGAGTCAAAAAGTGTTACTCAACGCAACCGAAGTAAATATAGCGCTTCATCGTTTGGCTTGTCAATTAATAGAAAATCACGATACTTTTTCAAATACTGTATTAATAGGAATTCAACCTAGGGGTATATTTTTGGCAGAAAGAATTAAATCTTTATTGGAAACAGACTATAAGGTTAAAAATATTGAGTTAGGATATTTAGACATCACTTTTTATAGAGATGACTTTAGAAGAAACAATAAGCTTATTGAAGCAAACAGAACGAATATCAACTTT
>TARA_R110000787_G_scaffold83662_3_pt1 | contig 13956 bp, 12 predicted proteins | sample TARA_R110000787 | Tara Oceans TARA_R110000787 (sample SAMEA4397920) | marine metagenome | biome: Polar Biome; feature: [DCM] deep chlorophyll maximum layer (ENVO:01000326); material: water (ENVO:00002006), including particulate matter (ENVO:01000060) such as... | depth 35 m
TGACAGGGTGTCGGTCTTCTTGGATGCGATGCAGGACCGGTCTATGTTGAATTTATCCGAAAAAGCATTCGACATCCACAAGATCATCGGCACCTTGGTCTGGACATCAGGGGCCATGAAATAGGGCGATCCGTGCAGATACAGTCCGCCCTCTCCGAGGGATTCACCATGATCCGAGACATATAGCAACGAGGTGGTCAATTGATCCTGCGATTGTAAGAACTCGATCGTCTGCGCCAGGATCGCATCGGTGTAGGCGATCGAATTATCATAGACGTTGACGATTTCCTGTGGGGTGCAATTCTTGAACTCGGCTGTACGGCAGGCCGGGGTAAAGCGCTCGAACTCCGGAGGGTAACGCAGGTAATAGGTCGGGCCGTGGCTTCCGATCTGGTGCATCACCAGGACGGTGTCTTCGGTGATAGAGGCTGCATAGTCCTTGAGGGCCTGCATGAAGATACCATCGTCACATTCACCGGTCGGGCAGAACTGTTGGTTGTCGGTATTGGTGAACGACCGCGACGGGATGCGTGCCGCCAGCCCCTTGTCGCCTGTGTTGTTGTCCCACCATTCGACCTTGAAGCCAGCATGCTTCATCACGTCCAGAACGTTTTCGGTCGAAACTCCCTTTTCATACGAATAGTCGCCTCGGTCGAATTTTGAAAACATGCAGGGGAGCGACACCGCCGTCGCGGTCCCGCACGAACTCACTTGGCTGAAGCTGATCACCGGTAGTTTCTCAAGGTTCGGGTTGGTGTCGACGCCGTATCCGTTCAGGCTGAAATTCTGGGTGCGCGCGGTTTCCCCCGCTACGACAATGGTCAGGACAGGTTTGTCACCCTGAGCATAGGCAGGCCCCTTTTTTGCGTCGGTGCCGATGCTGGCCATCGTCGTATTTGCCGATCGCGACATCATTTTCGCATAGCGGATGGTTGATACCAACGGCATGCCCGGCTGGAAAGCGCTCATGAAATCCTTACGTTCTCTCAAGATGGACGCGTACGATTTCATATCAGTCATCAACAGGCCTGCCGCCAGCGCCAGACTGAGTACAAAGCTGACGACGGGCAGCAGCGCGGCTTTGGCTTTCCCTTGCGGCTTGAGTTTGACGGCGAACACAACCAGGGCAGGCAATACCCCTGCGATCAAGACACGTAGCACAAAGCTTAATGTGATCAGATGTTTGGATTCCGTAAAGGTGGTTACCATCACGTTCTGGATCATGTCCCGGTCGATGACGACGCCGAGGTTATCCATGTAGTAGGACGTAATCGAACTAAGGATAAGCATGAACGCAAGGAATGGCTTTACCGTCCAGGGAAATGCGAACAGACTGAATGCGGCCAGCATCAAACAGAATACCGCCAGTATATAGACCGCCAAAGATACCAGATGCCCGGAAAAAATCGCGATAGCGATAGACCAAAATGTGCTGTTGTCCACGATAAAGATGAAAACGAGCGTCAAGGCCGTCAACATTAGCGGTGACAGGGGTAGTGCATTTTTCAGCGCTGTTAAGCGCAGAAAAACAGTAGACAAAATGGACATAGCTCAGCCTGCATTGAAAGTTCGACGCTCATGCGCATACAAAGCTTACGTTAACCTTATCGCGAGTGAATATTTTTGGACGCCGGGACATCCAGCAAGGTCGGGTCAGGGTTGTGTCGGTTCCCGATACGTGGGCGGCGGGGCGGAGCGATCCGCCTTGCTGAACGTTGCGTAGCGGTTAAACTGACGCTCTCGGGGAAGGGACGGATTGTGAACAGCCTGCTCAGACATCTGCCGCAAGTCGAAGCGGTTCTGCAAACGCCTGCAATGTTGACCCTTATCGACACCTACAGTCGCGACGAAGTGGTAACCGCGCTGCGCTTATCGCTGGCCAGTCTGCGGGCCGATCTATTGGCGGGGCGGGTCCAGGATCTGCCTGACTTTGATGGTGACGCATTTGCGGCTTCCCTGGAAAAAGCCATGGGCGCGTCGCGTTCGGCAAATCTACGCCCTGTCGTAAACGCAACCGGTATCATCATACATACCAACCTTGGCCGTGCGCGTTTGGCACCCGAAGCGTTGCGCGCGATGCATGACATCGGGGCGCGACCGTCGAACCTGGAGCTGAATTTGGCCACGGGCAAACGCGGGTCGCGTCACGACCACACCGCAGCGCTGATTTGCGAACTCACAGGTGCCGAATCCGCATTGGTCGTCAACAACTGCGCGGCGGCGGTGGTACTTGCTCTGATGAGCACTGCCGCAGGGCGCAAAGTCATCGCATCGCGTGGCGAACTGATCGAAATCGGCGGTTCGTTCCGTCTTCCGGACGTGATCGCACAAAGCGGTGCGACGCTAAAAGAAGTCGGTTCCACCAACAAAACCCGCTTGAGCGATTACGCCGATGCAATTGATGGCGATACGGCTGTTCTGCTCAAGAGCCACACCAGCAATTTCCGCGTCATCGGTTTTACCGCCGCCCCGTCGCGCACTGATCTGGCCCGGCTGGCAGCCGAACAAGGTGTGATCCTGATGGAGGATTTGGGCAGCGGTGTTCTGATTGACCTGTCTCCCTATGGGCTGACCGATGAACCGGTCGTGCGCGATATTCTTGATGCAGGCGTTGATTTGGTGATGTTCTCGGGGGACAAATTGTTGGGCGGGCCTCAGGCCGGCATCATTGCCGGTCGTGCCGATCTGATAGACGAGCTGCGCAAACACCCTTTGGCGCGTGCTGTCCGGATCGACAAGCTGTCTCTCGCCGCGCTCGAAGCGACCCTGCGTCTGTACCGCGCCCCTTTCGATCCGCTGGCGCGGATACCGGTGCTGCAAATGCTGTCGCAGCCCCTGGTCGAGGTACAGGCCCGGGCGGAAAATCTCGCGCAGGCGTTGCAGGATCTAGACGGTCTGAACGTTTCCGTTGCGCGTTCATCGGCCTTTGTCGGTGGGGGGGCATTACCGCAGCAGAGCCTCGCAAGTTTCAGCGTCCGGTTGGATGGGGGGGCGGCTTGGGCGGCAGACGCCATTGCAGATGCTTTGCGTCACGGCCACACCCCCGTGGTTGGGCGTATCCATCAGGGGCGGCTCTGGCTCGATATGCGCACGGTGACAGACCCAGAGGTTTCGATGATCGTCACGGCCTGTCGAGCGCTTTTCGCAAGATGAACACGGTCTGTGCTATCGTCATAGGTCACGTTGACCACGGCAAAACATCCTTGGTGCGTGCGCTGACCGGAACGGATACCGACCGTCTTGCTCTTGAGAAACAACGTGGGTTGTCGATCACGCTTGGGTTCGCGCATTGCGATTTTCCCGCAGGCACCGTCGATCTGATCGATGCGCCCGGGCACCAGGATTTCATCCGTGCCATGGTGGCCGGTGCCACCGGTGCACAGACCGCACTGCTTGTCGTTTCGGCGATCGACGGGGTCGCCCCCCAGACACTTGAACACCTTCGGATCATGGGCGTGCTGGGGGTGGGTGTTGTGGCTGTGACCAAGGTGGATCTGGTGCCTGCCGCCCAGTTGTCGGCAAAGCTTGACCTGATCAGAAGCCAACTGGTGGCCCTTGGTGTGTCCGAAGTACCGTTCATACCGTGTTCCGCAAATTGCCCCGATAGACTCGCCGCGGTGCAACAGGCGCTTGGGGCGTTGCTGACGATGCAATGGCCGTCGCGCGCGCCCGTCGATGCTTTTCTGTCCATTGACCGAGCCTTCACGCTTCCCGGTAAGGGGACGGTGGTGACGGGCACGCTACTGGGTGCGCCACTTGGGACCGATGGCACGTTTGCGTTGCAGCCGCAGGGCACCCCGGTCAGCGTACGCAGCGTGCAATCGCGGGGTCAGCCGCGTGATGTGGTCCACCCCGGCGAACGCGTGGCCGTCAATCTGCGGGGGCTTGCTGTCCAGGATGTGTCGCAGGGAAGCGTCCTTTGCACGGCTGATGCATTTAAGGCGTCGAACTGTATGGACGTACACATCGCGGTGCTGCCCGATGCCGCGCGCGCCCTGAAGCACATGCACGAACTGCGGGCGATGTTCGGTACCTCCCAAGAGGTGGTGACGGTTCGCTTGATGGGTGGGGGGCAGGTGTCACCGGGGCAATCCGGATTTGCACAGATACGGTTCCGGCGAAAAACCGTCGGCTTTGCCGGGCAACGGGTGGTTTTGCGCAGCCTGTCACCGGCCGTGACAATGGGCGGCGCTGTAATACTTGACCCGCAGGCACAGCCTGTAAGGTCGGGCGATGTGGCCCGGTTGAATCTGATGCGTGCGGCGGTCACGCGCGACGCCGGATTGATCGCTGCAGCTCTGTGCCATCAAGGGAAGGGGCTGGCCGCATTGGAAGATGTGGAACGCGTTGCCCGATTGGCAAGGGGGTCAGCGCTTGGTCGCTTGGCAGGCACATTTACCTGTATTGCTTCGGGTCATATTGCGCAGACCCCAGATTTGCTGGAGGCTCGGAGTGATGTCATATCCGCGCTGCAAAGCTTCCATGCTGCGCACCCGGTCAAGCGTCTGGCTCCTCGTCGGACGATAGAACAGCGCAGCCGGTTTTTCGGGTTGCTGCCCTATGTGGAAAAGAGATTAATCGCTGACCGGAAATTACGCGTCGAGGACGGGCAGGTTGCCTTGACCGCCCACGATCCCCTTGCCGCTATGAACGACGCGCAACGGATGCGGCTGGCCGAGATCGCGGCGTGGTTCACCAAGGCCGGGATGGCGCCGCCTGACGCCGCGCAATTCAGCGATGCGGATGATCCCGATCTTGTTGCGCTGTTGGTTGCCTCTGGCACTTTGGTATCACTGCACAATGTTGCTTTGAACCAGTGGGTGTTGTTTCACGCGGAATGCGTGGCTCAAGCGGTCAGCCGACTGCGCGACATCTTTCCACCACCGGAACGGTTCACCACCAGTCAGGCGCGCAGCGCCTTGACCACCACCCGCAAGTTCATTGTACCGCTGTTGGAACATCTGGACTCGCTAGGTATAACACGACGCGACGGCGATACCCGTCAAATGAACACACAGGCGCATTAGGCATTTACCCGCCGCTGCACACGGTTAGACTGCACCGGTGCGGAGGTGACTGGAGTCTGGTGGCTTCCCTGGTCTTCAAAACCACGGACGCGTCGATAAGGCGTGTGGTGGGTTCGATTCCCATCCACTTCCGCCAACTGTCTGGACATGGCTGGCGATCCCTCACACTATGCAAATGCATAATTCGAGAGGCGCAAAGATGACCGACTCAAGACCGGCCTTCACGTTGAAAGATCTGCACGGAAAGGCGCATCAATTCGATGGGACTGGCCCCAGCTTGGTCTGCTTTGTCAAAGAGGACTGCGAAACCTGCAATATAGCTGCCCCGGTGCTGCAAGCGCTGGCACAAGCTTATGACGACAAGGTTACCGTGTTGGTTCCCGCGCAATCTGGCAAAGCAAATGCAGATTTTGCGCAGCGCCACGGGTTGACGATGCCAGTGCTCGATGACGCGGACTGTAGAACGTCGTTTGACTGGGGTTTCGAAATCGTGCCCGCCGTTTACTGGATCGACGAAAGCGGCACCGTTGCCGCGCATTTTGAAGGCTTCGTGCGGGACGACTGGAAAACCCTGTCGGATCAGATTGCCCAAGACACCCGGCAACCTGTCGCGCAGGTCGACTGGGACAGTCTCCCCGCCTGGCGGCCGGGCTGCGGATCAAAACATTTCGACCCCGAAGTCTACGACAAGCTGCGGGCCGCGGCGGACGGCGATGTGCTTCTGGCCCGGAAAGTCGAGGTCGCAAGCGGCGATGATGTCGCCGAATTCATGTTTGATCAGGGCTTTTCCGACGGTCTGCCACTGGTTCCACCGACGCCCGAAAGGGTAATGCGGATGCTGGCGGGAACCAACCGGGATCCGCAGGATGTGGTTGCAGTCGTTCCGCCGAACATGGGGGTCGGTACCGTAGAAAAGATTGCGATCAATGCCGTGATGGCAGGGTGCAAACCCGAATACCTGCCTGTAGTCATTGCCGCTGTCGAAGCCGTATGTACCGATGAATTCAACATTCACGGCGTCACCGCCACGACCATGGGGGCGGCGACCGTAATGGTGGTAAATGGCCCGATCCGTGACAAGATCGGAATGAACGCAGGGCTGGGGGCGATGGGCGCGGGCAATCGCGCCAACGCCACGATCGGCCGCGCCTTGCGTCTGGTGATCCGAAACATCGGCGGGGCGAAAACCGGTGGTGTCGAACGCTCTACCTTGGGTAATCCGATGAAATTCACGATGTGCTTTGCCGAGAACGAGGAAGTATCTCCGTGGGAGCCGTTACATGTCGAACGGGGCTTCGAGCCCGAGGATTCGGTGGTCACGATATTCGCAATGACCGGCGGCCCGGTGCATCTTGTGGATCAGACATCGCGACGGCCCGATCAGATTGCCGGATCGCTTGGTCAGGGACTCGAATCCGTCTTTCTGCCGAAACTGCATAACCTGCCGGTGGATGCACTGTTGGTCGTGTGCCCCGAACACATCAAGACGATGACCCGCGATGGCGATTATTCAAAAGACCGGCTGCGAGACCGTATTCAGGAAGTCACGTCGCGACCCTTAAGGGAAATGGTCCAGGATGACCATTCGGGCGCGGGAATATCGGTGGCCGACGCCGACAAGATGGGGCCTGAAAAACTGGCGCAACTTGCCCCGAAATTTGCGGGTAAGGAATACATCCATATCGTCGTGGCCGGTGGCGAGGCAGGCAAGTTTTCGTCGGCGTTTCACGGTTGGTCCACCGGTGCCGCCGGATCAATTTCCGTATCCAGAAAGATTGATCTAGGCTAACGTAATCACCAGCAGAGGAGGAGATGAATGACAACAATTCTCGACCCGACGGACGAACGTGTGCCCGTCGCGCGTCAGATCAGCGAACGGTCAGGTTCGGTGCAGGGGGTTGTCGGGCTGCTGAACATCAGCAAGCCGCGCGGCAACATCTTGCTGGATGAACTGGACAGGTTGCTGACCGAAAAAGCACCGGGCGTCGAAGTGCGGCACTATACCAAGCCGACATTCGCCAAACCCTGTCCGGACACGCTGCGCCACCAGATCCGCGACGAATGCGATTTTCTGGTCGAAGGGCTGGCGGACTGAGGATCATGTACCACGTGCAGTATGCACGATACAGTCTGGTTTGAAATCCAGGGGATCCCGTCAGTCTCCGTCGCATCCAGCGCGTTTGGCCAAGCCGCCGAAACGCAACGCAAAGCGTTAGGCATGGAAGGGGCGCGTTACGTGCTGGTGCCGCATCCGATACAGGACGCGACGGACGATGAAATGCGTGCCAAAGCCCGCGAGGCGTTCAACCAGATCGTCGGCGCGTTGCGCGATAGATGAACCACGAAGGCGGTGCAGACCAAACCTGCGCCGCCTTTGCCTATTGTTCCCCCGCTCAGGTGTGCCCCGCGGGCCCTAAAGCTCGTCTAGCCAGCGAGGTCTGTCCAATTTATCGTCCAGCCAGATCATGGCATCGACATGCGTCAGGTCCGGTGCCTGCGGCAGCAATCCCGCCGGGATCGTGGTCGCACGGGCCAACGCTTTCTCCAGCGGCTCTCCTACGTGATCGACCATGAAACGAACGGCTTGGGGCATGGTCAGATCGGCACCGGCCAGGGTACCATCGGCAAGCGTCAAGCGACCGTCGCGCCTAAGGATTTCACGGTCGTTCAGCGTGAAACGGGTGATGTCAGACCCCGCAGGGGCCATGGCATCGGTCACCAGAAAGACGTCATGCCTGCCTCTGTTGGCCGCAAGCGCGACTCGGATCATCGCGGCATGTACATGTATGCCGTCCGCGATAAGCCCCGGGGCGATATCGGGATGGTCAAGCGCTGCACCCACTAACCCGGGCGACCTTGCGCTGGCCTGGCTCATCGCGTTGAACAGATGCGTGGCCATCCGGGCACCGGCATCAAACGCTCGCATCGCGGTGTCATAATCGCAATCACTGTGTCCGATGGACACTACGACCCCCGCGGTGCTGAGCGTTTCAATCTGCGCGCATGTGATGTTCTCGGGTGCGGCGGTAACGAACAGGTTGGGAATGGACTGCAACGTGTCCAGCAACAATGCAATGTCGTCATCATCCATCGGGCGAACCAGATTGCCGTCATGCGCACCCTTGCGCGTCACCGACAGGTGCGGCCCCTCAAGATGAAGGCCGACGACGCCGGGGATGTTTTGGTCGATGGCCTGTGCCACGGCCTTGATCGCGGCAATCCCATGTTGGCGGGTATCGGTGATCAAGGTCGGCAAAAACGCCGCTGTACCGAGATGGCGGTGCGCCCGGGCGATTGTGGCAACGGTGTCGAGGCTCGGTGCGGCATTAAGCATCACGCCGCCACCGCCATTGACCTGAAGGTCGACAAAGCCCGAGGTGATGATGCCGCCGTCAAGCCTGTGCACATCACAGGTCTCGGGGATCGCGGCGGGGGCAAGTATCTGCGTCTTGCCACTTTGGTCGATCATCAGCGCGTGATCATCAAGCAGCCTTGCGCCGTCGAAGATACGTGCGCCAGTCAGAACGCGTTTGCGTGTCATCGCGGCTGTGCGGCGGCACGCATAGCAAGTGCGACGGCACCATCGACGGCTCTGCCTTTGGCGGATGCCAGGTTTCCCGTCCGTTCCGACGGCAGATACGGGGCATAATGGGGGCCCACACCCCCTGAAAGACATAAAATATCCCCGGCCCCGTGGTCGAGCGCGCGCAGTGCGCTGTCCAGATACTCGGCACCGCGTACCATAAGGGTGGTACCGATCGTGTCTCCTGCGGATGCAGTTTCCACAACATCGGGAGCAAGTGTGGCAAAATCGCCTGGCCGCGCCTTCAGGCTGAACTGGACGATACCTGCCGCACCGCCGAATTTATCCAGCATGCGCTGCGACAACGGGCTGGCCTGTACGATGCCGTCCACGACCAAAAGCGTCTGTTCCAATGCGCCGTGCCCCAGCCACGCGCCCGAAGCCTGATCGGACACCTGATAACACCAGCCGCCGATACAGGTTTGCTGTTCGGCTTTCTGACGTGCAATGATCGTGCCTGTCCCAAGCGCAATGACATAGCCGTCTTCTTGTTCGATTGCTCCGACAATGGTGGTATTGGTATCTTCGGATACCACGGTTCTTGCAAAGGGAAGCAGCGCGGTAATTTGTCTGCCGATCTCTGGACCGGTATACCCGGCCAACCCAAGATGTGCCACAGCCCGGTCCGTGTCAGCGATGCTTAGGCCGGCTTTCTGCACGGCCTCATGGGTTGCACGCATGATATTGGTGATGGCTTCGGCGCAATCGGTACTAACATTTGCGCGCCCGCCTTTGGCTTCGGCCAATATCCGCCCATCAAGAGAGGCCACCGCGACGCGGCATCCGGTACCGCCGCCGTCCACCCCGATCAGATATGAAAAGTCATCATGTGTCATTGGGCGTGTTTAGGATACCTGTTTTGGCGGGGAAAGGAAATTTTCACAACGGGGCTTACAAGCCGTGCATCGGGTTTACAAAATACACCGGACAATGATAAGTTAGCGCTAACATTGCCGGGCGAGGCTATCGGATTATTTTCAATACCCACCGGATCCAGATTGCAAAGGGAAGTTCAATGCCAAACGATACCGTATTGCGTGTGACCGAACGGATTATCAAACGCAGCGCTGATACCCGCGACGCCTATCTTGCGCGGATGCGCCGGGCCGCCGAGGCAGGCCCGGCTCGAGCCCATTTGTCGTGCAGTGGCCAGGCACATGCTTACGCGGGGGCAGGTCCCGATCAAATGGCGCTGGCGACCAAATCAGCGGGAAACATCGGGATCATAACGACGTATAATGACATGCTGTCGGCCCACCAGCCGTTTGAACGCTTTCCCGAGATCATTCGGGAAGCAGCACGCGCCGTCGGGGGAACCGCACAGGTAGCGGGTGGCGTGCCTGCTATGTGCGATGGCGTGACCCAAGGCACACCGGGCATGGAGCTTAGCCTTTTTTCGCGCGACATCATCGCGATGGCTGCCGGGGTGGGGTTAAGTCACAATACATTCGACAGCGCGGTTTTCCTTGGCGTGTGTGACAAGATCGTGCCGGGTTTGGTTATCGCGGCGCAGGCGTTCGGTCATCTACCCGCGGTATTCTTGCCCGCGGGGCCGATGACCTCGGGCATCTCCAACGACGAAAAAGCCATCGTTCGTCAGAAGTTCGCAGCAGGCGAAGCCACACGCGAGGAACTGATGGCCTCGGAAATGGCGGCTTACCATGGTCCGGGTACCTGCACCTTCTACGGTACGGCCAACACTAACCAGATGTTGATGGAGTTCATGGGCCTCCACTTGCCCGGCGCTTCTTTCGTCAATCCCAACACGCCGCTGCGCGATGCGCTGACCATCGCAGGGGCGCAACGCGCGCTGGCGATCAGTCATCTGGGCAACAGCTACACCCCCGTGTGCGATGTGCTGGATGAAAAAGCCTATGTGAATGGAATCATCGGTCTGCATGCCACGGGCGGTTCTACCAACCTGTTGATCCATCTTGTTGCGATGGCCCGCGCTGGCGGGATCGTGCTGGACTGGCAGGATTTCTCGGATTTGGCTGACGTGACCCCATTGCTGGCGCGGGTGTATCCGAACGGATTGGCTGATGTGAACCATTTCCACGCGGCCGGTGGGCTGGGCTACATGATCGGTCAGCTTCTCTCGGGTGACTTGCTGCACAATGATGTCAAAACCATCGCAGGCGATGGTCTTGAACGCTATACTCAGGATCCAAAGTTGAAAGACGGTGCGGTGGAATGGGTCGCTGGTCCTAAGGAAACCTTGAACGACAAGATCCTGCGCCCGGTCGACGCCCCGTTCCAGCCAACTGGCGGTTTGAAACGTTTGTCGGGATCGCTGGGAAATGCCGTGACAAAGGTATCTGCCGTCAAACCGGAACATCACATCGTAGAGGCCCCAGCGCGGGTGTTTCACGATCAGGAGGCAGTCAAGGACGCATATAAGAACGGCGAATTCAGCGAGGATGTCGTCGTGGTCGTACGTTTTCAGGGGCCCAAGGCCAATGGTATGCCTGAATTGCACAGCCTGACGCCGATTTTGGCGAACCTGCAAGCGCGCGGGCTCAAGGTGGCGTTGGTTACTGATGGACGTATGTCTGGGGCATCCGGCAAGGTGCTGAGCGCGATCCATGTGTGCCCCGAAGCCTTGGACGGTGGCCCCATTTCACGAATACAGGACGGAGACCTTATTCGCGTAGACGCCCATGAAGGACGCCTCGAGGTGTTGACCCAAGGCGCGTTGGATCGGCCCGAAGCGGTTGCCGACCTGACGGGCAACGAATACGGACAAGGGCGCGAGCTTTTCGCTACTTTCCGAAGAACCGTAGGCGCGGCAGATGCCGGTGCCAGTAGTATCTGATTTTGATCGAAGGATAATCCATATGACCCCCCAAGACGCCAGCGCTGCTGCCTACGCCATCTGTAAACGCGCCCCGATTGTTCCGGTGTTGGTCGTGCATGACGTGCTTCACGCCCGCCCATTGGCCGAAGCACTGATCGCCGGAGGACTGCCGGCGCTTGAGGTGACATTGCGCACCGATGCGGCTCTTGAGGTGATCGCCGAAATGGCCAAGGTCGAGGGCGGTATCGTCGGGGCTGGTACGTTGATTACTCCGGACGATGTGAAACGTGCCGTCGATGCCGGAGCAAAGTTCGGGGTATCGCCCGGCGCGACTGACAAGCTTTTACAAGCTGCAGAAGATCTGGACCTGCCCATGTTGCCCGGCGCAGCCACGGCCAGCGAAGCGATGCGATTGTATGAACGCGGGTACGATATGCTCAAGTTCTTTCCCGCCGAAGCATCCGGGGGGGCACCTGCCCTGAAATCCTTGGCTTCGCCGTTGCCGCAAATTAGATTTTGCCCGACCGGCGGGATCAGTCCGGCAAATGCGGACAGCTATCTGTTGCTGCCCAACGTGGTTTGCGCGGGAGGCAGTTGGGTGGCCCCTGACAACCTTGTGCGCAAAGGCGATTGGACGGCTCTCACGGAACTGGCCCGTGCCACCAGCAATCTGGGTGCCCGCAGCTAAAGCGATGCTGCCGCGCGGCTGGCCTGATCATATTGTCCCGAAATCGTACGTAACTGCGCGGCAACCTCGCGCAGGTCGTCGCCTTTGATATCGGTGTGGCCCATGCTGTCGATCAGGCAGGCATTTCGCACTGCACGATACGCCTCGATCAATTGGGTGCCGCTTTCGGATGTGCGGTAAAACACTTCCTTGCCACGCTTCTCAGCCTCTAGCAGGCCGGACTTCAGCAGCTTGCGCAAGGCATAGTTGACCGTGTGCGTGTCTTCGATATTCAGCAGAAAACAAATATCCGTCAGGCGCTTTTCGCGGTCACGGTGGTTGGTATTGTGTAGCACCAGGATTTCCAGAGAGGTCAGGTCGGGATTGCCAGCCGCCGCCATACACCGCATCATCCAGCGACTGAAGGCATTATAGGCAATGATCATACCGTATTCCAGTTCGGATGCTTCCCACCCTTCACCTTCGGCAAGATGGCGGGACGATACGATACGACGAGTTGCAGGGGGTACTGAGCTTGACATCGGGGGGTCCAAATTTTTGCTGTTTCGCTGTCGTAACGTTAGCGTAATGTCGGCGTATTGCAACGTTTTGAAACTATCTTGGCGCAAACGCGGGCTTGGTGTTTTGTTAGCGGCAATAAGTTGCCATCACTGAGCCAGCGAATCTCGATCGCCTACCCTCCAATGGCAAGGGACGGTGACATAATCTTCGGAGTGACGATGTTTCGATCCTTGTCTGTCATACTGATCTGCCTCATGACCGTGCCGGTCACCGCCGCCGGGGGCGAGCTTACCCGGTTGGGGTACGGGCGCTTGATCAATAACGATTTGCTCGGTGATCTGCGAGACCGAGAGCGCACGGGGTCGTTCTCTTCCTCGCGGGTATGGGGGCGAGAGTGGGACGGAAATCTGCCGCGTGCAGCCGGTGCCCTCATCGAACTGCGCCTCGGGTTGGAGGTACTGGCACCCGATCGCTTGAACAATCCCCGGCCGGGATCTCGGCCTTGGGCGGGTGCTTTGTCGGTCGGTGTTCATACCCATTTTGAACGTAACAACATTGAATTCGCGATGGGTGCGTCGATCTATGCAACCGGGCCCCAAACTCAACTGGGCGAGCTACAGCAACAATTTCACCAACTGATCGGCGCGCCCGCGCCATCTGACCGCACCCTTGCCGGACAAATTGGCAATGGCTATCATCCGACGATATTGATCGAAGCAGGGCGGCGGTTCGATTTCGGGACCACGACCAGCCTGCGGCCATTCATCGAAGCACAGGCCGGCGTCGAAGATCTGGTCCGCGCAGGTTTCGACCTCACCCTTGGCGGGGTGGGCCACCAAGAGCTTCTGGTCCGTGATACGACCACCGGTCATCGCTATCGGGTTATCCAGAACGATGCCGCGACCGGCTTTAGCTGGGTCGCTGGGGCCGATATCGCCCATGTCAGTTCAAGTACCTATTTGCCACGTGACCGTGGATATGTGCTTACCAACCAAAGAAAGCGGTTGCGTATGGGTGTTCACTGGCAAAGCGAACGGCTATCGGCATTCTATGGGCTGACTTGGTTGGGCAAGGAATATTCGACCCAGCCGAACGACCAGGTTGTCGGATCGGTGCGCATAAATTACGCGTTCTGATGCCCGGTTGGTGTCGTTTGTCACCCGACGGGCGACGCAGATCAAGCCCGTCTGAACGCACTGGCTGAGGTCCGCACACTCCGAACTTTTCGCCTTCCCACAAAGGCGCTGCTTTGCTACCCTGTCCATAACAAAAAGAAGATCGAGGCAGGTGAACAGTGTTTAAAACGGGCTTTCTAGGCACGTTTGTCATAAGCTGGTCGCAAACAGAAATAGACGGGCTA
>TARA_R110000787_G_scaffold70646_2_pt1 | contig 13935 bp, 12 predicted proteins | sample TARA_R110000787 | Tara Oceans TARA_R110000787 (sample SAMEA4397920) | marine metagenome | biome: Polar Biome; feature: [DCM] deep chlorophyll maximum layer (ENVO:01000326); material: water (ENVO:00002006), including particulate matter (ENVO:01000060) such as... | depth 35 m
AAAAGAAATAAATCAAAACGTGGCAATATAAGAGTGAAAAATTTTGAAGAAACGAAATTGTTAAACTTTTTTAATTTAGGAGGAATTCGTTTCCAAAACATTGCTGCAAACGATGCTGTAATAACTTCTAAAATTAACACAATGATTGAAGAAGGCTGGGATCTTGCTTTTGTTACTAGTGCGGTTGAGAGTGATGCTGGTAAAGGAGATGGAAAAGGGATCTTTATTACCCGTTTCATTTTTAAAAGACCTAAACAACAAGAATAATTAACAAAAATAAAAAAGCGGCTTATAGCCGCTTTTTTTTATATACATATTAATAAATCTATCCGTTGATCACTTTTTCTTGATGATTGATAGATTCTTGATGAACCGCTTTAAATACTCGTAGTATAAACTCTTCACTTAAGTTGTTTTCTTCACCTTCCAAAATCATTTTTCCTAAAATCTCATTCCATCTTCTAGATTGTAAAACAGCAACGTTCTTGTCTTTCTTAAGTTCTCCAATTTGATCGGCAACTTTCATACGTTTTCCTAACATTTCAATTAATTGATGATCAACAACATCAATTTGTGTTCGCATGGTGTTTAACGCATTTCTATAGTCTGCTTCAGTATCTGTAGCCTTTCTGATTTTTAAATCTTCCATGATCTGAATTAATGCAGAAGGTGTTACTTGCTGAGCTGCATCACTCCATGCGTTATCTGGATCGTAATGAGTTTCTATCATTAACCCGTTAAAGTTTAAATCTAAGGCAGTTTGAGAAACTTCAAGAATCATATCTCTTTTTCCTGTAATATGTGATGGATCACAAATTAATGGTAAATCTGGAAAACGATTTTGCAATTCAATCGCAATTTGCCATTCTGGATTGTTCCGGTATCTTGTTTTTTCATAGGTTGAAAATCCTCTATGAATAACTCCTAAATTTTTAATGTCAGCAGAATATAATCTTTCAATTCCTCCAAGCCATAAAGCTAAATCAGGATTTACTGGATTTTTCACCAATACAATTTTATCTGTTCCTTCTAGAGCATCTGCTATTTCTTGAACAATAAATGGACTTACAGTAGATCTTGCACCAATCCATAATAAATCAATATCATGTTCTAAAGCTAACTTTACATGAGCTGCATTAGCAACTTCCGTTGCAGTTTTCATTCCCGTTTCTGCTTTTACTTTTTGAAGCCACTTTAATCCTAAAGCTCCCACTCCTTCAAAGTTTCCAGGACGAGTTCTTGGCTTCCATATACCAGCTCTAAAATAACTTACATCAGAATCTTTTAATTCGTGCGCGATCTTTAACACCTGATCTTCTGTTTCTGCACTACAAGGCCCTGCTACTACTAGTGGGTGATCTAAGTTTAAATCATCCAACCATGTTCTTAATTCTTTTGTATTCTTCATCTTTACTTCTTAATTTATTCTATTTCGTTTCAGTTATTTTTATCATTGGTAATGAAAGTTAAATCACAACCTCTTCCCTCTAGGAGGATTTAATTCCTTTTAAAATATTCTTAATGTGATTTGCCCTTTTCATTTCTTCAAAAACTTCATCAAATTTATCTTCTTGCATCAATTTTTTAAATTGCTGTAAATTTCCGATATATTCTTCTAATGTTTCTATAACATTGGCTTTATTTTGTTCAAAAATTGGAGTCCACATGGCTGGTGAACTTTTTGCCAAACGAACCGTAGATTCAAATCCACTACCTGCCATGTCAAAAATATCTCGTTCATTCTTTTCTTTATCTATCACTGTTTTTCCTAGCATAAAAGAACTGATGTGAGACAGATGTGATACATAGGCAATATGCTTGTCATGAGAAACTGCATCCATATAACGAATTCTCATTCCTATTTTAGAAAAAATATCTAGCGCTTTCTCTTGTAATTTGAAGGCGGTTTTTTCTACTTCACAAATAATATTTGTTTTCTCATTATACAAACCATTTAAAGCAGCTTTTGGACCTGAAAATTCAGTTCCTGCAATTGGGTGAGCTGCTAAAAAATTTCTTCTTTTTGGGTGAGTTTTTACAACGTCACAAATACATTGCTTTGTAGATCCAACATCAATAACTAATGCGTCATCGTTAATGATATCCAATACTTTTGGTAAAACTGACAATGATTTATCTACTGGAATTGTTAAAAAAACAATGTCCGCATGTTGCAAATCATTAAAAACCGCTTCATGATGAATAACATTCAGTTCTTTTGCTTCTTTAAGATGCGCTGGATTATTATCTATTCCATAAATTATTGCATCAGCATATTCTTGTTGAATATCTAAGGCAAAACTTCCACCGATCAATCCTGTTCCTATAATAAATACTTTCATTTTACAATCTTTCTAACGCTTCTATAATTTTATCTTCTGACACACATAATGAAAAGCGTATATATCCTTCTCCTTGACTTCCAAAAATTGTACCTGGCGCTATAAAAATGTCTTTGTAATATAACAACTCATCTACCATAGTTTCAGAAGTGATTTCTGCTGGCAACTTTGCCCACACAAACATTCCTGATGAATCCTCATCATAACTACAATTTAATTTGTCTGCAATTTTCCAAATAAGCTGTCTTCTTTTTTGATAGATTTCATCCATTTTACGAAACCAATCCGAACTCATTTGCAACGCAGCTATAGCTCCTTTTTGAATTCCATAAAACATTCCTGAATCCATTTGAGTTTTTACTTTCAGCACTTCGTCTAAAATTTCTCTCTTTCCTAACAACATTCCAACTCTCCATCCTGCCATATTGAAAGATTTACTTAAAGAATTCAGTTCTAAAACTGTTTCTTTTGCTCCATCAAAACTTAAAATACTTAAGGGAGTATCATTCAATACAAAACTATATGGATTGTCGTTTATAATTAAAATGTTATGTTTTTTTCCAAAAGAAATCAATTTTGTAAACAAGGCAAAAGTTGCTTTTGCACCTGTTGGCATATGTGGATAATTGACCCACATGAGTTTCACATTAGACAAATCTTGTTGCTCAAGACTTTCAAAATCTGGTTGCCAATTGTTCTCTGGATTTAAATTGTAAAAAATTGGAACTGCTTCCACCAAATTCGTTACTGATGTATATGTTGGATATCCTGGATTTGGAATTAACACCTGATCACCTTTGTTTAAAAACGCCATTGAAATGTGAAGAATTCCTTCTTTACTTCCCATAAGAGGTAAGATTTCATCTGTTGGGTTTACAACAACATCATAGTTGTTTTGGTAAAACTCAGCAACGGCATTTCTAAATGCTGGCAAACCTTGATATCCTTGATATTTATGCGCTCCTTCTTCTAAAACTGCTTCTTGAATGGCAGTAATCACTTCTTTTGGCGGTTGTAGATCTGGACTTCCAATTCCCATATTAATGATGGGTTTGCCTTGAGCAGACAAACCTCTTACTTCTCGTAATTTCTTAGAAAAATAGTATTCTTGTATGTTCTGTAAACGGTCTGCGCTATTCATTTCTTCCGTTTTTATATTCTCCTAATATTTTAAATTCCAATGCCATAATTTCAATAATGGCTTTTGCTTTTATATAATTCCTATAATTATCAAAGGTAACATCTACGAAAAAAGCATATTTCCATGGTGTTTCTATTTTTGGCAATGATAGAATTTTTGTCAAATTTAATTGGCAATCACTCATAACATTTAATACGGCTGCTAAACTTCCTCGATTATGGTCTAATTCAAATTTTAACGATGCTTTGTTTATATCTTGAGCCTCAACTTTAGCAGAATTATTTTTTTGGACAATTACAAACCTTGTTGCATTGTTCTTTATGGTTTGAATTTCGTCTTCTAATACGGTTAAGCCAAAAATATCTGATGCAATTTTTGGTGCAATCGCTGCAACATGTTGTAATTGTTTTTCAGAAATGCGTTTTGCAACATCTGCAGTATCAACATCTTCAATAAGCTTAATATGTGGGTGCTTTTTAAAAAACTCTTTACATTGTAACAAAGCCATTGGATGAGAATACACTTCTTGTATGTCTTCAGTTTTTTGATTCTCCAACGCCATTAAATGATGGTGAATATTTAAATAATATTCTCCCGTAATTGTTAAATCATACTGATCAATTAATGCGTAATTAGGGATGATAGAACCAGCAATGGTATTTTCTAATGCCATAATCCCATAGGCTGAATTTTCTGTAATGACAGAATTCACCAGGGCATCAAATGACAAACACTCTTGTATTTGAGTTGTTGCTCCAAAATAATTTTGAGCTACGATATAATGATTGGAACCTTTAATTCCTTGAATGGCGATTTTATTCATTTTTACATCAAAAAAAAAGCCTCGATGTATCGAGACTTTTAGTTATATAGTTTTTTTACATACACATAGAGTCTCAGCTTTTATTGAAAAAATAAAAGTAGAAATAGAAACTAGTCCAAACGTGTTGTAAATTCATTGTCTTTGTGTTAAGCAACAAATCTAAGTATTAAATTGAGAAAACCAAATTAATAAAACTTCATTTTTAAAGAAATATGAAATTGATAAATTAACCTTGTCTTTTTTATGATTATAATAAATTTAATTCACACATATCTAATTGTTAATTTATTATAAAACTATTATGAATTTGTTAAGCGTTAAAATGAAGTTTTTTTTCTTAATTTGCTTACATGAAAAAGCTCAGCATATTATTAGTCCTTTTTGTGATTTGGAGCGCAAATTCACAAGAGTTAGAAAAATATAAAAAATTATATCCGAATGCTGTTTTTGTTAGACTCCAGCAAGAAATTGTTATTAACATTAAACTAAATGACGGGAAGTTTGATATTAGAAAAGATATTTTTGAAGAAGATTTATATTTAAATGAATCTGCAAACTATAATTCTAAAAGATCACTAAGTTATTCTTCTTTTTTTGACCTTGATAAGATAGAAGCCTCTTCTCTAAGCTATACTGGCAAAAAGTATGAAGAAAACAAGGTGGTAGATTTTAATGAAAAGAACGATCTAAATGATTCTTTTTATGATGATTCTAAAGAAGTAAGCTTCATCTATCCAAAACTAAAAAAAGGCAGCAAAACAAACCTTAGACTTAGCTATAATATAAAAAACCCTCGATTTTTGAGCGCTTTTTTCTTTGGTGATTTCTACCCTGTCATCAACAATAAAGTGACCATCATCGCAGATAAAAACATTGAATTTAAGTTTAAAGAATTTAATACAGATAGTACTCAAATCGAATTTAAAAAGAAAAAGAAAGGAAAAAACTTTATCTACACTTGGACAACCAAGAATAATAAAGAATATGATATAGAAGGGAATGCTCCAAACTACAAAACTATTTTACCACATATCATTCCAATGATTACTTCTTATAAAGACAAAAAAGAAGATAAAAAATTATTAGACGGTGTTGGTGGATTGTATAAATGGTATTACTCTTTAGTTGAAAACATTAATAAAGAGACGGATGATGTTGAGCTTATTGCCTTAGTTGAGGAACTTACCAAAGGAAAAACATCTGATTTAGAAAAAGTAAAAGCAATCTACTATTGGACTCAACAAAACATTAAATATATTGCTTTTGAATATGCTCTTGGTGGATTTATCCCTAGAGAAGCGAACGATGTGTTTAAAAAGAAATATGGCGACTGCAAGGATAACTCTAGCATTCTTTATAAAATGCTTGAAATAGCTGGTTTAAAAGGAAATTTAACGTGGATAGGGACACGAAGTATTCCTTATACCTACGAAGAGGTTCCAACTCCAGCAGTAGATAATCATATGATTTTATCCTATGAGGAAAACGGTAAAACATACTACTTAGACGCAACAGGAAGGTATATACAAATAAACTATCCTTCTTCTTTTATTCAAGGAAAAGAAGCATTAGTTTCTTATGGAAGTGACTTTAAAATAAAAAAAGTTCCTGTAATTTCTGCTAACTTAAACACAATAGTCGACAGTACATTTATTAAAATCTCAAACAGAGATATTATTGGAAGGTCTTCCACAAAATTAACAGGTTACATAAAGAATAACATGTTTTATAATCTTGAAAATTTTAGAAAAAATTCAGATATAAAAGAGCTCTACAACAAACGATTCTCTAAAGGAAATAATAAATTTCTGATTAAATCTTTTGAAGAGATAAACAAGTATAGTTATGAGGATGACTTCATAGTAAACTACGATTTCAGCATTCAAGGATATGCTCAAAATATTGGATCAGAGATTTTCATAAATCCACATTTAAATAAATCGCTTTCTTCTTTAAAAACAAAAAAAGATCGCAAGCATGGCATTGAATTTGATTACAAGAAACAGTATTCGTATACAAATGTTATTGAAATACCTGAAGGATACAAAGTAGAGTACATTCCAGAATCTACCACTTTTACAGATGATTTAATTTCAGTTAAATTTTCATATAAAGTAGATGGAAACAATATTATTAGTCAGCAAGAAGTAATTTTAAATTTCATCCTTCTTTCTGTAGAACAACAAAAAACAGTCAATACAATTATTGAAAAAGCAGAAAAGGCTTACAAAGAAATTATCATCCTTAAGAAAAAATAATTCATTTATGATTACTAAAAACAATTTCGTTTTTCTTTTATTTTTCTCAGTCGCAACTTTTGCTCAGAGTCAACAGTTTTATGTAAGTTATGATTGGGAAACTAGCCCTAATTACAAAGTAGAAGAAACAGATAAAGACATTATTTCTTTAAAAGAAAAAGTCGTCACTGAGTTTTACTTTGAAGGTCAGAATCTTGTTGAATACTATTTAGAACACAAGGTTTTATGGTTAAATTCTGATGATAGAATTGAAGAATACAATAAGGTGTATTTACCCTATTCTAACAGATCTCAACTTGAAGTAAACAAAGCACGTGTTATTAAGAAAAATGGAGAAATCATTGTGTTAGATGAATCAAAAATCTTAACAGCAGAAGACGATGCAACCGGGAGAAAATACAAATACTTTGCTTTTGAAGGAATTGAAAAAGGAAGTGTTATTGAATATTATTATGTAGAAAAAAGATCTCCAAGATATCAAGGAGCAAGATTTGATGTACAAAACGATTATGATAAATTAAGCGTAGAATTTGATTTATATTCACCTAACAATTTAGTTTTTGATTTCAAAAGTTTCAACAATATTCCGGATGTAATTAGAGATGAAACTTCTACAGAAAAATCACATTGGAAACTTGCTGTTAATAACATCAATGGAGTTGAGAATGAAGAGCAAGCTCCATATGAAGCAGCCACGGGTTTTATCATTTATAAATTAGATAAGAATACCTCTAGCAATGTCACCATCACTTCCTATAATAATGTAGCAAATAACTTATATCCTTATTACTACCCTGTTTATGACGAAGACACAAATAACCTAATTAATCAATTTGCGAAAGATATTCGAATTACCAATGAAATGGACGCAGAAACAAAAACACGCACCATTGATCTTTATATTAAAGAAAATGTGTTTTATTCAGAAACTGGAGGTGAAAATTTAAAAGAATTAAATACGGTTATTACGAACAAGACTGCAGATGAAACAGGGGTAATTAAACTGTATATAGCTTTGTTTAGAAAGTTTGGCATTACCCATGAAATAGTTCTTACAACTGACCGATTAAAGTTGAAATTTGACAAAGAATTTGAAGCTACTAATTTCTTAAATGAGTTTTTAATCTATTTTCCTGAATCTAAAAAATACCTGTCGCCAAGTAAATTTGGTACTAGATTTGGTTTCCCTCCACCGTATTTCATGGACAATTATGGGTTATTTATAACTGGTTACAATATTGACAACAAGATAAAGGCTTTTGCAGAAATTAAATATATAGAAGGCTTAGAAGCAAAACACTCAACTGATGAAATGCACATCGATGTTAGTTTTGACACAAACGATTTTACTAAAAACAACATCAAATTAGATAGAAAATTAAAGGGGTATTATGCCATGAACTTTCAACCTTTTATGAATTTAATTCCAGCAGATAAAAAAAATGAAATCATTGATGATTCTTTTGCAAAAAGTTCAGATAAGAATGCTGAAGTAATAAAAAGAGAAATAATCAATGAAGATCCAAGTCTCTTTGGCATAGAGCCTTTTCAAGTTAAATTTGAACTTACTTCAGAATCTTTTGTAGAAAAAGCAGGGAATAAATTCCTCTTTAAATTGGGAAATTTAATTGGCCCTCAAATGGAAATGTATCAAGAAAAAAAGCGTGTATTACCATTAGAAGCACAATTTAACAGAAGCTATTACAGAACAATAACAGTAAATATTCCTGAAGGGTACAGAGTATCTAATTTAGAAGATATTGTTATTAAAAACATGCATTCAAAAGACGGAAAAGATCTTTTTGTCTTCGATTCTTATTATAAATTAGAAGGGAATGTATTAACAGTAACAGCGGACGAACACTACAGGGAAACTATAGTTGCTCCAGAAATTTATGAAGAATATAGAAAAGTTATCAATAGTGCAGCAGATTTTAATAAAGTTACATTAGTATTGGAAAAGAAATAATTCGGAAAATATATATAAAATCATTAAACCTTCTCAAAAATAGAGAAGGTTTTTTTATGATTAATATTTAGAAAAAAACTATTTTACATTTACTAAATATTTTGAATTAGATTTAACTATTAAAATAATTTCACCAATAATGAAAAAAAAATTACACATCATTTTACTGTCTCTTAGTCTATTTCTAGTGGGATGTGAAAAAGAATCGAAGCCAAGTGTTCCAAATATAAAAGCTCCAAAAGGTATGATTTGGGTTGAAGGAAAAACTTTTTTACAAGGAGCGAAATTGTCAGATAGTTTTGCGATGGAAAGAGAGAAACCTGCTCATATCGTCACTGTTGAGGGTTTTTTTATGGACATCACAGAGGTTACCAATAAACAATTTAAAGCATTTATTGATGCTACAAAATATACTACGGTTGCTGAAAGAGAAATAGATTGGGAGCAAATGAAACTACAATTACCAGCAGAAACTATAAAACCTCATGATTCTGTTTTACAACCTGGAAGCCTCATCTTCAATAAAAATATAAATGCTGTTGTAAATATGAACAATTACTATCAGTGGTGGACATGGAAAATTGGTGCAAACTGGAAACATCCTAAAGGACCGAATTCTTCCATTGATGGAAAAGACAATCATCCTGTAGTGCATGTATCTTTTGAAGATGTGATAGCCTATTGTAAATGGGCGAATAGACGTTTACCAACCGAAACAGAATGGGAAGCGGCGGCTCAGGGAAAAAATAATGATGCTATTTTCACCTGGGGAAATGATCCTTCTATTTTAGATAAAAATGCAAATACTTGGCAAGGAACTTTTCCTGTTAAAAATGAAAGTATCGATGGTTTTGAGTTCATTGCTGCTACAAAATCATATCCTCCAAATAGTATTGGTTTGCATGATATGATGGGAAATGTTTGGGAGATTACCAGTGATTTATTCAATGTGAATTATTACAAAGAAATCGATATTTCCAAAGAACTCATAAACCCTACTGGTGCAAAAAGATCATACAGTCCAAGCAATCCTTATCAGATTGAATATGTCATGAAAGGTGGTTCTTTTTTATGTCACGCATCGTATTGTGCAAGTTTTAGAATCTCTGCAAAAATGGGAGTTACCGTAGATTCTGGATCAGACCATATGGGGTTCAGAACGGTGGCTTCACTAGAGATGATTGCTGAAAAATAAACCAATTTCACTTCGTTTCTCTGCTGATTTTTTCCGTAAATTACACAAACTTTACAGTATCTATTTTTTATCTTTACAGTTCATTAATTCTCAACGAATGGAACTCAATATTTTCGGAAATCCACTGATTCCTTGCTGTACAAGCCCTGCAACAGGTTATTTTAGAGATGGTTTTTGTAGAACAATTTCTGAAGACACAGGAACGCATACAGTTTGTGCAATTGTTACACAAGAATTCTTAGACTATTCTGCCTCTAAAGGAAATGATTTGATGACACCGATTCCATATTGGAATTTCCCAGGACTACAACCAGGTTCTTCATGGTGTTTGTGTATTTCTCGTTGGTTAGAAGCAGAAAAAGCAGGCAAGGCACCACCTATTGTTTTGAAAGCGACTCATCAAAAAACGTTGCAATATGCTACGATGGAGTTGTTAGAAAAATATGCGGTTAATTAACAACTTATTTGACTGTATTATTTACGAATAAATCTAGTACTTGTCATTTATACAAAGTGAAGAATGCAATGTACTTTACCCTTATAGAGTGAACGACCAGAAATCTTATAATGAGATTGCCTCATAAATTAACAATGGCAAAAATTTATTATACAATAACGCCAATCTTCTTTAAGTTTTCTAGAACACCTAAGGCAGCTTTTTCTCCAGATATCATTGCTGCATTTAAAGATCCGTTTAATTGAATGTCTCCTGCTAAAAAGACGCTGTCTGTCAATTGAGTTTCTGAAGGTGAGACTTCGTATTGTAGATTATTCAAATTAGGTAAGGCTTTCGGAATGTTATAAAATTTAAGAAACTTAAGATCTTCAATATTGCATTCAGTTTTTAATTCGGCACTTACTTTCTCTATCAATTCTTTCTCTGATAAATGATGCTCTTTTACCACAGTCACAGATAACAATTCAGCTTCTGAAGTGTTTTTTGTTTCTATACTTGTGTGATAAAATATATTATTAATCAAGCTATCTTTATTGGCTACCAAACCAATAAATGGTTTTGCAATTTTCCGACTCTTTGTTATAAAATAAAGTGTTTGACAGGATTTCCATTCTAGATATTGACCCTTTAAGTTTTTAATCAGCTTGTTTGCATCTGTGGCAATAATAATTGCATCACTCGTTAACTTTTCTCCCGTACTTAATTTAATTTCTTGATTGCTTATCGAAGTCACTTTGGTATTGAATAGAAAATTTGTACGCTTCAAATTATTTGTCAATTGTTTCGGGATTTCTTCGATTCCGCCTTTTGGTAATACCGCCAATCCTCCACCAAACATCTTAAAAACAAACTCAAACATTCTGCTAGAGGTTTCTAAATCAGTTTCCAAAAAGATTCCCGTAAAAAATGGCTGAAAAAAGCTAATAATCATTTGGGAAGAGAATCCGAAATTGACTAAATATTCTTTGGTGGTGATTTCTTTGGTTTTAAAAATCTCTTCAAGTGATTTTTTATTCAATCGATTCGTCAATCGAAGAATTTTGAATTTATCTGACAAATTCCCAATACCTGAAAACATGGTAGAAAACAACACTGATAAATCTCTCAATGGATCTCCAATAATTTTTTGCTTTCCGTTGATAAAAATTGCTGCTCCAGATTTAAATTCTTGTAGTTCCAAAGCATCAAAATCTAAATATTTTTGAGCCGCTGGATACTCTGTAAGCATTACTTGAAAACCATGATCTAATTGATACCCGTTGACTATATCTGTTTTTACGCGTCCGCCAGGTCTATCTGTCGCTTCAATAATATATGGAAAAAACCCATAATCTTCCAGTACTTTCGCAGCAACTAACCCACTCACTCCAGCTCCAACAATATATATTTTCAAATCTTCTGTAGTCATCTTCAATTTATTAGAAAGTCAGATGTAAAATTACTACTTTTAAAGGCATCATTTAATACAAAATCACTGGTTCCTTTATGATTGAAATCGCACGCTTATTAGTAGACTTTGGATTGCTAATTCTGATATGGATGGTACAACTCATTGTGTATCCTAGCTTTCTTTATTACACCTCCATAGAATTACTTAGCTGGCATGAACATTACACAAAATCTCTCGCTTATATTGTACTCCCATTAATGTTGGCTCAGTTAGGAATCACCATCTATCAGGTGATTCAAACGCAAAACATGTACACCATTACTAGTATTGTATTGGTCCTTTTTTTGTGGGGAATTACCCTCTTAAAATTTGCGCCTATGCACCATCAAATTTCTCAAGGAACTACACATCAAGAATTTTTAAGCTCTTTGGTAAAAAGTAATTGGATTCGTACTATTTGCTGGACAATCTTGTTTGTGATGAGTTTGGTTGTGGGTGTTCTATAGGTTTTAAACACACAAAGTATGTAACAAAATAAATTTACGAAGCATTGCATAAAAAAACCTCTCAATTTCTTGAGAGGTTTTAAGCGGTCTGGACGGGACTCGAACCCGCGACCTCCTGCGTGACAGGCAGGCATTCTAACCAACTGAACTACCAAACCGTTGCTTTAAGCGGTTGCAAATATAAAGTAGTTTTTTATATCTGCAAACAGAAATTGTAAAAATTATATCATTTTTTGTCTGCTCAAAAAATAGCTTGTTAATACCTGATGAAATCCTATTTGAATATCTACAGGCACATACTCTATCTTGTATTGCAAGCATTTGTTTTTCAATTCTTTAAAATAAGAAGCTACTAATTTCGTGTACTCCTCTTGTATATTTTCACTAAACAGGTTAACCTCTTCACCTGTTTCTACATCTACAAATTTTTTGGGGGAATTATCAAAATCGAAGTTAAATTCTGTCTTTCCATCAAAAGTATGGAACAAAACGACCTCATGTTTGTTGTGTTTTAGATGTCGAAGTGCTTCAAATAGTTCATTTTGATGCGTATTTGACTGCAACATATCCGTAAATAAAAAAATCAACGACCGTCTATGAATCTTATCAGCAATCTCATGTAAGTATTGAAAAGTTTCAGTGCTAGCTTTCGAATCACTCGTTAGTAAATTTTCTAGTTGATGTAAAATCATCTTCCGGTGCCGATCACTTCCTTTTTCAGGTGCATAATATTCATAAGAATCAGAATAGATACTCAATCCAACTGCATCTCGTTGTCGTTTTAACACTTCCATTAAAGAAGCTGCTGCCACTGCCGAAAACCCAATCTTATTTAGCTTGTCTATCTGTTGTGTTTTTACTTCTGGATAATGCATAGAAGCAGAATTATCTATAATGATATGACAGCGTAAATTGGTTTCTTCTTCGTATTTTTTAGTGTAGAGTTTCTCTGTTTTCGCAAAGAGTTTCCAATCGATATGACGAGTACTTTCTCCGTTATTATACAACTTGTGTTCAGAAAACTCTACAGAAAATCCATGAAATGGACTTTTATGCATTCCTGTAATAAACCCTTCTACTACTTGGCGAGCCAAAAGTTTTAGATTTTTAATTTCTGAGCTTTGTGTCTGTGAAAGATCTATCATAATGTTCGAAAATAGAAAAAGGCTTGGCAAATGCCAAACCTTTTGTCTTTCAATTTTGTTAATTCTGCCTTCGACAGCTATATCTGCTTATAGTGCAGCATCTATTTTTCCTGTGTACACATTTTTGGGAGCAACTCCAACTTGTTTGTCTATAACTTCTCCGTTCTTAAATAATAAAACAGTAGGAATATTTCTAACTCCATATTTTGCTGCAAATTCTTGATTTGCATCTACATCTACTTTTCCTACCACAGCTTTCCCGTCGTATTCTCCGTGAATCTCATCAATAATTGGCCCTACCATTCTACAAGGTCCACACCAAGCAGCCCAAAAATCAACTAATACTGGTTTGTCTGACTTTAATACTACTTCTTCGAAGTTTGCATCTGTTATTTCTAATGCCATGATTTTATGTTTTTGTAATTAATTCAAATTTTGTGATACAAAAGTAACTAAATATTTCACTTTATAAATGATGATGAAAATTACTTTTTTTTATCAGTCTATCAAGGAAGCTTATCCTTACAACTATTCTTACCAAAGCAGGCATCTCATAAATCGGAACAGGAATATATTGTTTGGCCTCTTCTCTCTTTATTTCTTGGGATGACAATAAATGAATTCATTTCAATTAAAATATCTGCGATGCAATCGCATGTATATTAGATGATTTTCCCATAGAATAGTAATGCAAAAACGGAACATCGGC
>TARA_R110000787_G_scaffold333_5_pt1 | contig 13915 bp, 9 predicted proteins | sample TARA_R110000787 | Tara Oceans TARA_R110000787 (sample SAMEA4397920) | marine metagenome | biome: Polar Biome; feature: [DCM] deep chlorophyll maximum layer (ENVO:01000326); material: water (ENVO:00002006), including particulate matter (ENVO:01000060) such as... | depth 35 m
CCCCAACACTCGGGTAAGCCCCGCTGCCAGGCACATGACAATTCCGAGTCCGCCCGCTGTGTTCGCCAAGCCTGCAATTATTTTAATCATTCTGCCTCCTGTTGGGCGCTTGTCTGGTAACGATAGCGACACGCGTTGCGCTTGACAATAGCAAGCGAGGCGAGAGCATGACCAGATCGCGGGATGGTGAAATGGGGGAAAAATAATCGCAGATTTTGAGTGCCGCAAAATTGACTATGCGGCGTCGGCTGTCTTTTAATAGGTGGACACGGAGATTAATAGGTGGACACGGAGATCGTTAATCTGGCAGGGATCGAACAACCGTATGTTTATAAACAGATTGTATGCTGGGGCGGCCCAAACCCTCGCCCCCTCAGGCCAGCGCACCGGTATTTATAAAAAGCCGGTTCAAAAAGCGCGTGTCGGATTACTCGGTATTGAGGGTGATGTTCAGGTCGACAAGCGTTATCACGGTGGGCCAGACAAAGCCTTGCACCAGTTTGCAGTGGACAGTTATTCCTGCATTATCGCTCACTACCCATCGCTGGCAGATAAAGCTCTGCCCGGTTCCATCGGCGAAAACCTGACGATAGAGGGTATGTCCGAACAAACCGTCTGCATTGGTGATGTTTATCGACTGGGTAAAGTGCGGGTGCAGGTTTCCGAACCACGCCAGCCCTGCTGGAAGATCAACGCTCGCTATGGAATCGACAAGCTATCCGAGTTTATCGAGCAGCGGCGCATTGCCGGTTGGTATTATCGGGTGCTGGAAACAGGCGAAGTAACGGTCGGGGACGAAGTGGTGCTCGTCGAGAGGTTTAACGAGAACATCACCATTGATTATTTCAATGATGTCAAAAACCAGCATCGACCGGTGCTGAATATGCTTGATCAGTTAATCGCCGCCACGGGTTTAGCCGCTGGTCTGAAACAACGCCTGGTGGAGCGCCGGGCCTACTTACAAGATATTTGAGCAATACCGGCAATCACCACGTACCGATTATGCGTTTACCCGGTATTTAACCGGTCCTTACCGCGGGTTGTCTGCGAACTCCCCTGTCGAAAACTTGACTGCAATGGGGCGATAGCCAAATTTGCGATTAAGTCCACATGCGCACTTAGCTGGCCGGATGTCCGGCTATATGTGATTCTCGCCGTCATAAATACCCTCTAGTAAAAAGTCGTACCAGGCGGTAAAGTTCGCGTTGCAAATGATACCGAGCACCCCTTAAACAGGGCCGGTGGTGGCGACCAGTTAACCATCTTTGCCAGCGTTTTTCCCGCAACCTGAGAGTGTGTTAGCTGCGACCCGGTTATTCAGACTATCACTCCGGTAGCTGCAGGATGTTGGTGACGGCCCTCAAAGTAACTCGATTCGTTAACCCAGTTCGTGAAGTATAAGGAGCAGTTATGCAGGCAGTGCCAGTCCAGTTTGAATCCCTCGATGGCCTGATCCTTAAAGGCGACAGGTACGGCGATCCAGCCAATCCCCCGTTAATCTTTCTTCACGGCGGTGGCCAGACCCGCCATTCCTGGGGTGATGCGGCGGTCGCGGTGGCCCGGGCTGGCTGGTACGTGATCAATATGGATTCTCGGGGCCACGGCGAATCAGACTGGTGTCCGCAGACCAACTACGACGTCGATGCCTTCGTGAGTGATTTAAAAGCTGTGCTTAACACCCTGGCTTCAAAACCTGTTGTGGTGGGGGCCTCCAAAGGCGGCATCGTGGCCTTGGCTGCGGCATGTATTGATGAAACACTGTTGCGGGGGATTGTCCTGGTCGACGTCACGCCACGCCTTGAAGCGGCTGGCGTAGGGCGTATCCTCGAGTTTATGCGTGCCCGGCCAGACGGCTTTGCCAGTCTCGAAGATGCCGCTGATACCATTGCCAGTTACACCAAACGTCAGCGCACCAGTAATCTTGAAGGTCTGCGTAAGAATCTTCGCGAGCGCGAAGACGGCCGCTTTATCTGGCACTGGGACCCCCACCTGATCGGCGGCGAATTTCAGAGCACCATCCAACAGCGGTGCCTGAGGCTGCTCGATGACGCGAATAAAATAACCATCCCCACCTTACTGGTGCGCGGTGCAAAATCCGATGTGGTCAGCCATGAGGGTGTTGACGAATTTCGTCAGGCGGTAAAACACGCGGAATATATTGACGTGGCAGAAGCCAGCCATATGGTGGCGGGCGACCAGAATACGGTTTTTTCAGAGGCGGTGATTAATTTTATTGGCCGACTGGACGCATAAATTGGTTGGTATTCGTTAGCGTTATCAATGCGTGATGCCGATATCAACAGCGGCGTTCAAGGTTCACAAACCCTTGGCGAACCTGAAACCCTATGACGATCTCTTTGACCCCGGCAGGCTCGGTGAATGAAGGCCCTGCAGCGCGGCGCCGAGCCGTATCCGGTTGACATCAACAGTCATTCGCTACCGTCAAATAAACTCAAACGTTAAAGCCCCGCCGCAACCTCCATGCCCTGACTTACCGCCGCCAGGGCGTCCAGTTCTTTCGCCTCGGCAGCGCCGCCGATTAATCGGCAGGTAATACCTGACTCGGTGAGTTCGTGAAAGAGCTTATTATTAGAATCCTGTCCTGTACACACAACGATACTGTCCACGGCGAGTAGCTTGTCTTCGCCGTTGACGCTGTAATGCAGGCCCTGATCATCGATTTTCCGGTAGGTGACCCCAGGGATGCTCGTCACGCCGGCGGCGTCCAGCTCGGCACGCAAGACCCAGCCACTGGTGAGGCCGAGGCCACGCCCCAGGGATTTTGGTTTGCGTTGCAACATGGTGATCTGGTGAGCCGGTGCCGGAAATTTGGGGCCGCCGGCTGACAACGAACCGGGGGTGGTCATAGTGGTGTCGACCCCCCATTTTTTCAGGAATTCGGTGGTATCAGGCGCTCGGTCTCCATGGCCGTGAGTTAGCAGTACAGCGACATCAAAACCGATACCGCCAGCGCCGAGAATGGCAACCCGCTGCCCCGCCGTGGCTTTGCCGCTGAGCAGGTCGAGGTAGGAGATGACCGATGGGTGGTCGATACCGGGAATTTCAGGAAGGCGCGGCACGATGCCAGTGGCGATAATGACATCGTCAAACTTATCTTTTAGCGAGTCCGCGTCCACAGTGGCGTTGAGTTGCACCGTTACACTGAATTTTTCCAGTTGCGACTGGAAGTAGCGGATCATTTCGTAAAACTCGGTTTTGTCGGGAATAATTTTGGCCAGGTTAAGCTGCCCGCCGATTTGAGCGGCGGCATCGAACAGGGTGACCTTGTGTCCGCGTTCCGCCGCGCTGCAGGCGGCAGACAAGCCCGCCGGGCCCGCGCCAACCACGGCGACGGTTTTGTTTTGGACATTGCGAACAGGTGCTTCCTCTATTTCCAGCTCCCGCGCCGCTTTGGGGTTCACCAGGCAGCTGGTAACCCGGTCGGTAAAAATAAAGTCGAGGCAGGCCTGGTTGCAGCCGATGCAGGTGTTGATTTCGTTGGCGGTGTCCGCAGCGACCTTGCGCGCGAAATGTGGATCAGCCAGCAGGGGGCGTGCCATGGAGACCATGTGAGCATCGCCGCTGGCGATAATGTCTTCGGCCACTTCCGGCGTATTTATGCGATTCGACGCAATGACCGGAATACTCACATTCACCGTGATATTGCGAATGGCAAAACGCCAGGCCGCTCGCGGCACCATGTAGGCGATGGTGGGAATACGCGCTTCGTGCCAGCCGATACCTGTGTTGAACAGGGTCACCCCGGCGTGCTCCAGGGCCTGTGCCAGCTGAACGATTTCGTCGCCGGTACAGCCGTTCTCTACAAGGTCGATAGCTGAAATACGGTACATCACAATAAAGTCATCACCGACTTTTTGTTTGACGCGCTTGATGATTTCGATGGCGAAGCGCATACGGTTTTCATAGCTGCCGCCCCACTCATCGGTACGATTATTGGTGCGTGTTACCAGCATCTGATTAATCAGGTAGCCTTCAGAGGCCATAATTTCGACACCGTCGTAACCGGCCTGCTTGGCTAACAGTGAGCAATTGGCGAAGTCTTCGATCGTTTGCTCAAGCTCAGCGCTGCTCAAAATATGAGGGGTGCAGGGGTTAATGCGTGATGGTACTGCAGATGCGCCCACAGGTTGGGGAATTTTGGCGTTGCGCCCGGTGTGCAGCACCTGCATCAAAATTTTGCCGCCTTCGGCATGTACTCGGTCGGTGACGATTGCGTGCTTTGGAATATCTGCTTCGCTGGAAAAAACCGATGCACCCGTCTCGATAACGCCGCTCTCGTTGGGTGAATAGCCGCCCGTTACAATGAGCCCCACGCCGCCTTTGGCGCGCTCCCCATAAAAAGCTGCGAGCCTTTCATAAGGCCTGTCGAGCAGCTCCATGCGGGTGTGCATCGAACCCATCATCATGCGGTTTTTAATGGTAGTGAAGCCGAGATCAAGTGGTTGCAGAAGGTTCGGAAAAGTCATTAAAAATTCCTGGTGCGATACTTGCTGAAGGCGCGAGCAGACAGCGTAAGCGGTTGGTGATGCAGCGGAGCCAGTAAACCCAGCTGTCAAAAGCCGAACATGATAGCGTACCGATTGGCGGCAGCGCCAGATGAAGGTGGACGGGAAGCAAGGGTATGCCGTCAATTTTGAGATTAAAATTCGAAAGAAAGTTGTGCGGCCAGCAAATGGCGCCGGGTAATTGCGTTATCGTCCGCATCCCAGGCGACGTTCTGTTGTTACCTCAAACTAGCGCGCCACACGTATGATAGATTCTGTGCAAGAATGCTGAGCGCTGTATAATGACCTACCTCAACTGGATGATCGTTGTTTTACACGCCCTGACTGCGGTCGTTGCATCGTGGCACGCACTGTTATACAAGCGCGATTCGCGGGCAGCGTTCGGCTGGATTGGTGTCTGCATATTATTTCCGCTGGTTGGTCCGCTACTGTACTACCTGCTGGGCGTAAACCGCGTTGAAAACCGTGCACGACTGTTAAGCGGTAAAAAGCCACATCGTCGTTTCGTCGACTTTGAACGTGGTGCGGAACTGCCTCGCCTCGCAGAGCTGGGGATTGGACTCGACGACAGTAGCACGGGGCTTGCTCGTGCGTCGCTGGCTATTACCGGCCAGCGTCTTGTGCCTGGCAACCATGTGGCAGCGCTATTCAACGGTGAAAACGCCTACCCGGCAATGTTGGCCGCCATCGATAACGCCTCTGAAGCCATCTGCTTAATGACCTATATTTTTGAAACCAACACCATCGGACGGCACTTTATCGAGGCGCTCGGTAATGCGGTGACGCGAGGTGTAGATGTCCGGGTAATAATTGATGGCATGGGCGAAAAATACTCCTTGCCACGCGCAGCGCATCTGCTCAAACGTGTCGGCGTGGCAGTCAGTCTCTACAATCCCCCCCGGTTATTGCCGCCAACGCTATCAATCAATTTACGTAGTCACCGCAAAATTCTTGTCATTGATAATGTGATTGGATTCACCGGGGGTATGAACATTGGTGACCGACACCTGGTTAAAGAGCCAGCCGTAAAAAGGCCGGTGGCGGATATTCACTTCGCACTACAGGGGCCTGTGGTCGCGCAATTGAGGTCGGTATTCGCTGCCAGCTGGCATCAGGTCACGCATCAGGAGCTGCCTGTGTTGGCTACGTCTGATAAGGTTTTTGGCACCAGTAATTGTCGTGTCATTATTGACGGGCCGGATGAGAATCTCGATCGACTGGCTATGGTGTTGCAGGCGGCCGTCACCTCGGCACAGCATAGCATTCGTATCATGACGCCGTATTTTCTTCCCTCCCAGGCTTTGATCGGCTGCTTACAAAGTGCGGCGTTGCGAGGGGTTAACGTCGAACTGATCCTTCCTGGGCTAAATAATTTGCCCTACGTACACTGGGCGACGCGGAATATGCTGTGGGAGCTGCTGTATTACAACATCAGCGTATTCTACCAGCCACCCCCCTTCGCCCACTCCAAATTGTTTCTTGTTGACGACAATTATGTGCTGATGGGGTCGGCGAATATTGACCCTCGCAGCCTGCGCTTAAACTTTGAGTTAGGAGTCGAAATTTATGATCCAGCTCTCAACGCAGAGCTGAACCAGTATGTCGATGCGGTGATAAATACAGCGCGCCGGGTAACGCTGAGTGAAGTTGATGGTAGATCATTGCCGGAGCGGACGCGGGACGCTTTGTGCTGGCTATTTGCGCCCTATTTGTAAATGCTGGTGTTCGATATTCAGAGATAACGGTGCGGTTACTATGCTTTGTGCGGATATAAAATAGTCCTCTGCTGGCACTGTCATGGCCAGCAGAGGACTATTCGAAGCTGGTGGCAATCGCCAGGATTAGACAACGATAGAGCGCTTGGCGATTTCCTCCAGCATGACTTCGGTGGCGCCACCGCCAATGCTTTGTACCCGTGCGTCCCGCGACATGCGCTCGATAGCGCTTTCGCGAATGTAACCAAAACCGCCGTGAAATTGCAGGCAGGTATACATGACCTCGTTGACCAGTTCACAGCAGTAGGCTTTGACCATCGATACTTCCTTGACGCAATCCTGCCCTATGGAGTCCAGCCAGCCCGCGTGATAAACCAGCTGACGACCAGCTTCGACTTTGGCCTGCAACATGGCCAGGCGTGCTCGAATGGTCTGCTTTTCCCAAAGTGGTGCGCCAAAAGCCTTGCGCTCCTGTACGTATTGCAGTGTTAACTCCAGTGCTTTGGCAGCTTCACCCATGGATTGTGCGCCCAGGACGGCGCGCTCGTTCTGGAAGTTTTTCATGATCGAGTAAAAGCCTTTATTAAGCTCTCCGAGGATGTTTTCCCTGGGTACTCGGCAGTTTTCGAAGACCAGTTCAGCGGTGTCAGAGGATAACCAGCCCTGTTTGGCCAGTGCCCGACCAACACTGAACCCGGGCGTGCCTTTTTCGACAATAAAGATCGTAATTCCTCGCGAGCCTTTAACGGTGGTATCGGTTTTCGCGGCGATAAAATAAATATCACCCTTAACGCCGTTGGTGATAAACATTTTGCTGCCGTTCAGCACGTAGCTGTCGCCATCTTCTACCGCTGTGGTGCGAATGCCCGCAACATCTGATCCAGCGTCGGGTTCGGTGACGCCGACGGCGCAGATTTTTTTGCCGCTGATTAAGTCGGGCATGTATTTTTCTTTCTGGGCTTTGGTGCCGAAGTTGTCAAGATGAGGTGAGGCCATGTCCGTATGCACCATGACAGTGACGGCGAAACCGCCAAACGTGGAGCGGCCCAGTTCTTCGGCAAGAATGATGCTGCCCAGGGTGTTCATTTTGCTGCCGCCGTATTCCTCGTCGTAGCGAATACCGAGGAAGCCCAGCTCGCCCATTTTGCGCAACACCTCGCGAGGCACGAAGCCAGCGCTTTCCCAGGGTTCGGCATTCGGTACAATTTCCTGCTCGACAAAGCGGCGGATTTGCTCGCGCAACATGTTTTGTTCTTCGGAAAAATAGAGTTGGTTCATGGTATTCCTCAGTGGCTATGTACCGGGAGTGTTTTAGGCGCAGTCAGGCGCCGTTATTGGCCTGGTAGCGGAATTGGCGGTTACCGCTGTTGTCGGTGGTTCAATTATGTGGCTGGTGTCAGCTCAATGAGCACGGCGCCGCCATCGACATTATCGGTAACTGCACAGAAGATTTCCTTAACGGTACCGTTTATCTGCGCGGTTAAATTATGTAATAGTTTCATGGAATCGAGTACCACAAGGGTATCGCCGACGCACACGCTATCCCCCGGTTTAATCTTAATTTCTACGACCTGACCGGGCAGGGTGGCGGTGATCTGGCTGGCACCATTGCCCTCACGTTGGCTGGCACGCAAAGCCAGTTGTTGTTCGTTCAGGCGTCGGTAAGTAAAGCGTTTCCCGGCCCAGAGGATAAGTAGCTCTTCGGCAGCCGTGCTCCCGGGGTGGGGCGTGTCGACAGTCAAACGATGACTCAGTCCATCTATTTCAATCTGCAGTTGCTGTGCTGCTAGCCACTGCGCACGGATTGTCTGCGCGCCTGGCTCTCGACCTTCGATTGAGGCCTCATAAACGCCATTTGCCCCGCTCACAGTAACGATGTCGATGCCACCCTCGGGCGTGCCGAGGATAACGCGGCTCTGGCCCGCGAAGCCTGCGCGGCGGAGCAGACGAAAGCTCCCGAGAGCTTGCCATGGACAGACGTGCACATTCTCAGGATGCCGCTCTAGCATCATGATGCATGCCACGGCGGCACTGGTGAGCACGGTATCGTCGCTCTTTGTTTGCTGCCAGCCACCGACAAATGCTTCGTTCAAATAGTTAGTCGTCAGTGCTTGCGCGGTGAAATTGGCGTGGCTGACGACACTGTGCAGGAATGCCAGATTGTTACCCACCCCCGCCAGCGTGAAATCCTCCAGACCCCGCAGCAGCGCCAGACGCGCCTGCTCTCTATCGGCCCCGCTGCCGATGACCTTGGCCAACATGGGGTCGTAGTAGGGGGTGATGGTCGAGCGCTGGCAGACACCGCTATCGACCCGTACGTTACTGTGCGAAGGTTCCTGATAGACGCTTATGGTGCCAGTTTCAGGCCGGTAGGCGTCGGCCGGATCCTCAGCATTGACCCGCGCTTCGATGGCCCAGCCATTGGCCTTTATCTGTTCCTGGGCCAGCGGCAGCGCCTCGCCTGCGGCGATACGGATTTGCCACTCTACCAGGTCAAGGCCGGTGATGGCCTCTGTTACAGGGTGCTCGACCTGAAGGCGGGTATTCATTTCGAGAAAGTAGGTTTCCCCAGTGGCGTTATCGAGCAGAAACTCGACCGTGCCGAGGGAGTCGTAGCCAATCGCCTGGCTGAGTGTGACGGCATCGCGGTAAAGTTTTAGCCGTTGCGTCTCTTCAAGCCAGCCCGCCGGCGCCTCTTCGATAACTTTCTGATGGTTGCGCTGGATGGAGCATTCCCGTTCAAACAGATGAACAGTGTGACCGTGTTTATCGGCGGCGATCTGTACTTCAATGTGTCGGGGTGCGAGGATAAGTTTTTCAAGCAGGACCTTATCGTCACCAAAGCCGGACAGCGCTTCCTGTTTAGCCTGAGGCAACTCGGCAAGCAGTTGCGCGGCGCTATCGATGCGGCGCATGCCCCGGCCCCCGCCACCGGCGCTGGCTTTGATCATCAGCGGAAAACCGATCTGCTCGGCGGCCTGTACCAGGGCTGGTGCAGATTGATCGTCACCGTGGTAACCGGGGATGATGGTGACACCGGCCTGCGCCGCCAGCTTTTTGGATTCAATCTTTGAACCCATCAGGCGAATCGCCTCGCGGTGTGGCCCGATAAAAATAATGCCGTCGTGCTCGCAGGCCGCAATCAACGCTTCGCTCTCTGATAAAAATCCATAGCCTGGGTGGATAGCGTCTGCGCCCGTTCGTTTTGCGGCGGCAACAATCGCTTCGGCGTCGAGGTAGGAGAGCGCGCTTTCCGCGGGGCCGATCAAAACAGCGGCATCGGCCATCGCCACATGAGGCGCGTAACGATCCGCTTCGGAATACACCGCGACCGTGCGAATGCCCATGCGTCGACAGGTGCGAATGATGCGGACGGCGATTTCGCCCCGATTGGCGATCAATAAGGTGTTAATTTTCAATGCGCCAGCTCGGTGTTGATTTTTCAAGGAAACAGGTAATGCCTTCGCGGCCATCGTCGGTTTCCCAGGCATCGGCCAGTGCGCGTGCGGTGTAGGCCATGTTTTCGTCCAGCTCGTGGCCATCGACAAAGTCGATCAGGCGTTTGGTGGCGGCGACACCCACCGGAGAGCAAAGCAGGAGTTTACTGATCTCTGCCTCCACGGCTTCATCCAACTGCGCGGCGGGCACCGATTTGTTGAGTAGACCGAGGTCGACGGCTTCCTGACCCTTGAAAAAATGCGCGTTGAGCAAGCACCGGCGAGCATTGCGTCGGCCCAGGCGGGCGACCACATAGGGCGCGATATTGGCTGGTAGCAGGCCGAGCCGGACTTCGCTCAGACCGAATGTCGCGTTGTCCGCGCCGATGGCGATATCGCAAATGGCGATCAGGCCGACGCCACCGCCGAAGGCCTGGCCATTGATGCGACCAATCAATGGCTTGGGCAGCCGATCCCATTTGGCGAACAACCCGGCGACCTGGCCACTTTCGGTAATTTTATCTTCACGGCTGAGGGCGAAAGTCTGCTTCATCCAGTTCAGATCTCCGCCCGCACAAAAGCTTTTGCCAGCGCCGGTCAGCACCACCGCGCGAACATTCTCGTCGCCGCCAAGCTGATCTGCAGCCTGATGCAGTTCCGCAATAAGCTGCCCGTCCATGGCGTTGTGTTGCTCCGGCCTGTTCAGTATCAGGTAAGCGATGCCGCGTTTATCGATACGCAGATCCAGTGTGTCAAATGCTGTCATGAGTTAAGTTCTGGTTGTCATATTTCTCATTGATGAGAAGGTTTCGCTTATATTCGATAAGCCTCTTCGCTAGCTACATTGAAGATCTGCATCGGCTAACTGCACTGGATCGTTACATCCGATACACAGGTGATGCACCCACCGCAGGAGCCTGGTAGGCCGCTAGCGCCAGGCACAGGCCGATAACGTCCCGGGTGTCCGCCGGTTCGATGATGCCGTCATCCCAGAGTCGGGCCGTGGCGTAGTAGGGGTCACTTTGCTCGCCATACTGGGCACGCACACTGTCCTCAATTTTTTTCAGTTCATCGGCGCTGGCCTGGCCCTGCTTGATGCTGCTGCGGCGCAGTTCCAGCATCACGTTGCTGGCAATATCAGCGCTCATCGTTGCACAACTCGCCGAGGGCCAGCTGAACAGAAAATGCGGCCAGAAGCCTCGCCCCGCCATGCCGTAATTACCAGCGCCATAAGATCCACCGACGATCACGGAGAACTTGGGGACTCGGGAGGTGGCCTGCGCGTAAACCATTTTGGCACTGTTTTTGGCAATGCCGCCCCGCTCCGCCTCGGTGCCCACCATGAAGCCGGTAATGTTGTGCAGAAACAGCAGTGGTGTATTGCGTTGATTACACAGCTCAATAAAGTGCGCGCCCTTCAGCGATGATTCGGAAAACAATGCACCGTTATTGCCGAGAATGCCGATCGGGTAACCGTGGATAAACGCGGTGCCGCAGACCAGCGTATCACCGTAAAGCGGTTTGAATTCATGAAACTCGCTGTCATCGACCATCCGGGCAATGATTTCCCGTACATCGTAGGGAATTTTGGGGTTAGCGCTGACCACGCCCGGAATTTCCTCGGGACTGTAGCGCGGCGGCCTGACTGGCCTCACATCAGCATAACAGTGTCTGGGCCAGTTGAACTTGCCGACAATTTCTCGAATCTTTGCTAGCGCCTCGGCTTCGTCCTCGGCGAGATAATCACTCACGCCGGAAACTTTACTGTGCATTTCGGCGCCGCCGAGGGTTTCGCCGTCCACTTCTTCGTTAATAGCTACTTTGACAATGGAGGGGCCGCCCAGATGAATACGGGCATTACCCCTGACCATGATGTTTTCATCGGATAGCGCGGGGATATAAGCGCCACCTGCGGTGCAGCCGCCAAACACGGCAGAAATCTGCGGTAAACCCTGCGCCGACATATTGCACTGCCGATAGAAAGTGTTGCCAAAATGCTCTTTGTCCGGAAAAACCCGATCCTGTTCTGGCAGATAGGCGCCGCCGCAATCAACCAGATAAATGCACGGCAAACGATTTTGCTCGGCAATTTCCTGAGCGCGGACATGCTTCTTAACCGTCTCATGAAAAAACGAACCACCTTTGACGGTGGCGTCGTTGGCGATGATGACGCAGGGAATCGAGCAAATTTGGCCGATGCCGGTGACAATGCCAGCTGAGGGTACTTCATTGTTATAGAGACCGTGGGCTGCCAGGGCGGACAACTCCAGAAACGGCGTGTGCGGATCAATCAGGCGGTCGATACGCTCCCTCGGTAGCATTTTGCCCCGCTCCCGATGCCGTTCGATGAGTTTTTCACGAATCCCGACGGCCGCTTCACGCAGGTTTTCGCGCAAGCGCTGGAGCAGCTGTGCGTAGCGAGCACTGTTCTCCCGGTAACTTTCGGAACCGGTATTGATGCTGGATTGAAGACGACTCATGCAAGCTCTCTGAATTGGCACATCGGCCCGACGTGCCCGAGGGCTGAAGGTGATGCAAAACGGGCATCGAATCTAGCAAAAACACCTGTCTAATTCAACGCAAGATGTTGCTGTTGGGCTCGGAGGTTACCCTCAATCAACGACAAACCCGCCCAAACCAGGGTTATGCCTTAGGTCAGCGCTGTTGGGTGTCGAGTCCGGCTCTGGGGATGGCAGCACTGCTAAACCGGTATATCATCGACCGCTCTACTAACTAAACACATAGAAAAATAAAGGGGCCCCCAATGTCTGAAGAACTGGGTAGAAACTTAAAGCAGGAAGGTGATGTGGTTGTCATAGAAAAGCATGCCGATGACAGGATATGGGTGATAACCATGAATCGTCCCCATCGCATGAACGCCCTGGGCGACGGTATGGCAGGCTCACTGACTGAAGCCCTCGAGGCTTACCGGGATGATCGAAATGCCAGAGTTGCCATCATAACGGGGTCTGGCGACAAGGCGTTCTGCGCGGGTGCCGACCTGATTGAAACGTCTGAGTCCCACCAGGCCGCGGGTGATGGCAAGGCGAAACCCAGCCGGGGTATGGGCCGCCTCGGTTTTATCAATATGTCTGAAACGCTGAATCTATGGAAACCCACCATCGCCGCGATCAATGGTTTTGCCATTGCGGGCGGTTTTATGGTGGCCATGCAATGTGATATCAGAATTATGGCCGAGCACGCCAAGGTCGGCATTGCCGAAACGCGCTGGAATATGCCCGGTGCCGCGTGGATGGCGCCGTTAACCCGCCAGATGCCGTTGGGCTGTGCCCTGGAGTTAACCATGTGGGGCGACACCAAGTACGACGCCAGGCGTTGCTATGACATCGGTTGGGCGCAGGCCGTGGTGCCTAAAGAAAAGCTCATGGAGGTGGCGATGGCTTACGCCGACCGTATGTTGGACATGGGGCCACGTTCAGTGAGCAATAACAAGGAGATGGTGTACCGGGGTGCCTATATGGACCCCCGTGACTCACATCGGTTTGGCACGGCGCTGGAGAAAAATCTGCAGGGTATGGCAGACAGTGTTGAGGGCCCCCTGGCGTTTTCAGAAAAGCGACGGCCAAACTTTAAAAATGCCTAGATCTGTGTACGCTGAACCGTAGCTCCCGCGCCGTCGCTGCATATTCTGAGCGGCAGGCATGTTTTGAAGATACGGTGTCAACATCTCATCAACCTGGGCGCCCCGCTAATCCGGCTGATCCCCGATAGATCGGTTGAGACCAGCGGGGAACAGCCTAATAATTAGCCAGCTGCGTTTAACCAGATGCGGTTAGCTGGACGCGATCAACCGTGTGGTGGCGTTTTACTCTTTCACCTGCACGGTTATTTTCTTTGATAGCACCGGCGCCTGATGTGGGACATGGTTTTGGTCACCCAGCAGTAGCTGCAAGGTATGTTGCCCCGGGGTCAGTTCAACCACCGCCTCCGTTTGTCCGCCACCAAAGTGACGGTGCTGGTCGTCGGCAACGATGGCTGTATCCATCGCTGGCGGCGTTGCCAGGTCGATCAGTAGGTGGTGATGCCCGGTGTTTGGGCGCTCTACTCCAGCTGGGGCAACGCCCATGCCGGTCAAGCCGAATGTGACGGTCAGTGGGCTGCTCACTTCGTCGCCGTCCTGCGGAGAGATAATGTAGACTGCCGCGCCTTCCGGAGCGGGGGTGGCAGCCATCACGTTGCCAGTCAGCACGCTGCTGGCCAGGATCAGGCTGCAGAT
>TARA_R110000787_G_scaffold86285_11_pt1 | contig 13913 bp, 14 predicted proteins | sample TARA_R110000787 | Tara Oceans TARA_R110000787 (sample SAMEA4397920) | marine metagenome | biome: Polar Biome; feature: [DCM] deep chlorophyll maximum layer (ENVO:01000326); material: water (ENVO:00002006), including particulate matter (ENVO:01000060) such as... | depth 35 m
ACACTAAGATATGTGATGCCACAAAAATGCTTTTTTTAGAAGAAGATATGACCCGATCACAATTATTAAAACCATTAATTGGTGAACCAAACAATGCTTGGAATTATTCTAGCGGAACAAGTAATTTGTTAAGTGGATTTATTAGAAATCAATTTCCAACACATCAAGAATATCTAGATTATTGGTATGAAAAAGTAATCGATAAAATTGGAATGCATTCTATGTTAGTAGAAACTGATTTCGATGGTAATTTCGTTGGAAGTTCCTACGCTTGGGCTACTACAAGAGATTGGGCGAAATTTGGCTTGTTTTATTTGCACAATGGAAATTGGAATGGAGAACAAATTTTAGATCCTTCTTGGATAGAATTTACAAAAAAACCAACCAAGGGCTCTGATGGAGTTTATGGGGGGCATTTTTGGTTAAATGCTGGAGGAAAATTTCCAGACGTACCTAAAGATATGTATTCTTGTAATGGATTTCAAGGGCAAAGAGTGTGGATTATTCCCTCTAAGGATTTAGTTGTGGTAAGAACAGGATTGCACGAATATCCATTTTTTGATATCAATCAGTTTTTAAGTGAAATAATTTCAACTATAGAGTAGTTCCACTTCCGCCTTTAAATAGAAGGGTATACGTAAATTCTTATTATATTGTAAAAAATAAAAATCTAATTAAATCATCTATGAAAAAAGTATTATTTATTCTTATAGCTTTTATAAGTATTCAAGTTAGTTCTCAAACGATTACTGCTAGCATTGGTTATCAAGGCTATGATGAATCACAAGCCTATTTTGGTGAAGGTGAATATCAACTGTTTTTAGATAATATAGATGGAGTTTTAGACAAGCCAATTATAATGATTGATGGATTTGATCCAGGAGACGGTAGAGATATCTCGATGTTGTATGATGGTTTAAATTTTAATGGAGAAAACTTAGCAGATATTTTAAGAGACGAAGGCTATGATTTTATTGCTTTAAATGCACCATTATACACTACAGATGGAAAAGATATTGATGGTGGAGCCGATTATATTCAGCGTAATGCGATGGTTTTAGTCGAGTTAATTGATTTTATTAATAATGAAAAAGTTGGAAGTGAAGAATTAGTAGTAATTGGTCCAAGTATGGGAGGGTTAATTGCACGTTACGGATTGTCATATATGGAGCAAAACAGTATGGATCATGAAACACGTCTTTATATTTCTTTTGATTCCCCTCATTTGGGAGCTAATATCCCTATAAGTTTTCAGTATTTAATTAATTATTTTGCAAAAGATCAGGACAATGCACAAGCTCAAGCGGTAGTTGATAATGTTTTAAATAGCCCAGCAGCTAAAGAAATGTTAATCGATCATTATTCGGGACATTTATTAGATGGATCAGAATTTGAACAAGATCCAACTTTACTGTTACCTGTTGGAGCTCCCAATTTTAGAGATGCTTTTCAAACAGAATTAGATAATTTAGGTTTTCCACAGGATGTTAGAAATGTGACCATGATAAATGGAAGCGGAAATGGAACTACAATTGGTTCTCCAGGAATGTCAATGATAGATACTACCTTAGATTTAGGAAACAATCTAACAGCAGATATTTCGCTTCATTTTGCACCAGCTGCAGGAGAAACCATTAATATAACAGATTTTACAACTTACTTTATTGGAATTCCTGTTGCTTCGTTTGAAGCTTCAGAAGAATCATTTGTATTTACAGACGGTTTGGATAGTTCTCCAGGCGGGAAAGGTGATATTACATCTGGACTTGCAGATTTAGATGACCCTTTAATAGATGCTTTCCTTGAAGCCCTAGAACAAGAAAATTATTCATTTATTCCTACCATGAGTTCATTGGCAATTAGTAATGAAAATAATTGGTATGAATCTCCTAATGTTGGAGATTCTCCTTTTGCTAACACTTATGTGCCTTCTGAAAATGAAGATCACGTAACTATAACAGAACAAAATGCTGCTTTTGCTTTATCTGAAATAAGACAAGAGCCGTTAAATACGATAGATTATGAATTGGTTAATTATATTTTAATGGAAAATCCTGTTTCTGATCAAATTCGATTAAAATTAAACCTTTCTCTTTTATATCATAATGTTTTAATTTCGGTTTATAACACTTCAGGGCAGCAAATATTAACTAAAAAAATTCAAAATCCTTCAGATTTAATAACCATAAATCATTATTTAAAATCAGGTATTTATATACTAAATGTTGTAGATGATACGTATAATTATAATACAAAAATGATCGTTAAATAATTAGATTATTTTTTGTAATTCATTTGTTATTATTGGTAACAATTGTAAAATAACGTATTTTTGTAATAGGTTTAAAAATAGTAATTATGGTATCACAAAATATTGAAAAAGCTTTAAATAAACAGATTAGAATTGAAGCAGAATCGTCTCAAATATATTTATCAATGGCTTGCTGGGCAGAATCTAAAGGTTTTGAAGGAGTAGCAGAATTTATGTTTGCTCAAGCAGATGAAGAGCGTGAGCATATGCTTAAATTATTAAAGTATTTAATCGAACGTGGTGGTAAAGCAGTAATTTCAGAATTAAGCAAACCAGCAACTGGTTTTAATTCTCCAAAACAGATGTTTGAAGAGGTTTTGGAACATGAAATATTTGTTTCTAACTCTATTAATGATTTGGTTTCCATAACTTTTGATGAAAAAGATTTTGCAACAAACAATTTCTTACAGTGGTACGTAGCAGAGCAAATTGAAGAAGAAGCAACCGCTAGAACTATCTTAGATAAAATCAATTTAATTGGCGATGATAAAAGTGGTTTTTACTTGTTTGATAAAGATGTGCGCTCTATGATTGCAACAAAACCAGAATCTATATAACAATAGTGTTATAATTATAATGGATTCCGATTTTCAACGGAATGACAAGAAAGTCTAGTAAATTATCTATGATGATAAGGTTCATTTTTTAAAATGGTGAATCCTCTATATAATTGTTCAATAAAAAACAATCGAACCATTTGGTGAGAAAAAGTCATGGTGGACAAGGATATTTTTCCGTTAGCACGTTGGTATATTTCTTCACTAAACCCATAAGGACCGCCAATAATAAAGATTAAATTTTTAAGCCCACTATTCATTTTTTTCTGAAGGTATTCTGAAAACTGAACGGAACTAAACGTTTTTCCTTTTTCATCTAAAATAACCATGGTATCCGATTTTTCTATTCGTTTTAATAGTTCGTTTCCCTCTGCTGTTTTTTGTTGTTTTTCAGATAAATTTTTAGCGTTTTTAATATCTGGTATTATTTCAAAACTAAATGAAATATAAAACCCCAGTCGCTTGCAGTATTCTTCAATTAAAGGTTGCAGATCTTTAGAATCTGTTTTTCCAATTGCAAGTAGTTTTATTTTCATATTCTTGATTAAAAATTTGTAGATATTATAAAAATCAAAAATACAAAGATTTTGTTTTTAAAGATTACTACTTTCTTTTCTAAGTTCTTTTATAATGCTTCCAGCTAATTTCTTATTTTTGTTAAAAACCTACCGTTATGATTTCTGAAAAAAAATTTAATAAGGAAGTAGATTTAATTATTGTGAATGCCATTCGTGAAGATATTGGTGATGGAGATCATAGCTCTCTTGCCTGTATCCCATATGACGCTATTGGAAAAGCAAAATTACTAGTAAAAGAAGATGGGATTATTTCAGGAATTGAATTTGCAAGACGTGTTTTTGATTATGTAGATCCAGGTTTGAAATTAGAAATATTAGTGGAAGATGGGAGTGAAGTAAAATACGGAGATATTTGTTTTTATGTTTCTGGAAACTCACAATCCATTTTAAAATCTGAACGTTTGGTATTAAACGCAATGCAGCGTATGAGTGCTATTTCAACAAAAACTAAAAAGTTTGTAGATTTATTAGCGGGTACAAAAACAAAAATTTTGGATACCCGAAAAACTACACCAGGAGTTAGAGCATTAGAAAAATGGGCTGTGAAAATAGGAGGCGGAGAAAACCATCGCTTTGCTTTGTACGATATGATTATGCTAAAAGATAACCATATCGATTTTTGTGGTGGAATTACGAAGGCAATCCAACAAACAAAAGAGTATCTATTAGAGAATCACTTGGATTTAAAAATAATAGTAGAAGCTAGAAATCTAGAAGAAATAGAAGAAATATTACAATCTGAAGGGGTTTATAGAATTCTTATTGATAACTTCAATTATGAAGATACTAAAAAAGCAGTTACTTTAATAGGTGATAAATGCCTAACAGAATCTAGTGGTGGAATCACATTAGATACTGCGAAAAAATATGCAGCATGTGGTGTAGATTATATTTCAAGTGGAGCGATAACGCATTCAGTCTATAATATGGACTTAAGTTTAAAAGCAATATGAGTGATCAACTTGAAAAGTATATTTTAAAAACCCCTATATTAAGATTTCTTATAACCATCCCCAGTAATATTAAATTACCTGGATTTAAGGGTTTGACTCTATACGATTTAATAAGAACTTATTTTTTAGGGATTATAGAAGGCACATTTTCATCTAGAGCGGGATCTATAGCGTTTAGTTTCTTTATGGCCTTATTTCCATTTATATTATTTCTATTAAACTTGATTCCTTATTTGCCAATTGAAACTCAAGATTTTGTCGAATTTATTCAAAATGTTTTACCTAGAGATACCGCAAGCTTTTTTATGCCAGTTATTCTAGATATTATAGATACTCCAAGGGGAGGTTTGCTTTCAATTGTATTTATTTTGACTATATTTTTAATGACAAATGGAGTAAATGCTATTTTTAGTGGTTTTGAATATTCTTATCATGTCACGATTAACAGATCTTTTTTTAAGCAATACTTTGTTGCTTTATTAGTGTCTATATTTTTAGCGTTATTACTCTTATTGACCATTGTTATTATCGTTTTTAGTGAAGGATTTATTTGGAATTTAAATAATATAGAACTATTAAGTAATGCAGTGTTTTGGGTAGAAATTATACGTTATATTCTTTTTATAATTTTAATTTACTTTGTGATCGCTATTCTTTATTACTTTGGTATTAAAGAAGGAAAAAGTATTAGTTTTTTCTCTCTTGGAGCTTTTGTAACAACAATGTTATTTGTTTTAACTACATATCTATTTGGTGTATATATCGCCAATTTTTCAAATTATAACGAATTATACGGTTCCATTGGAGCCTTATTAATATTAATGCTTTATATATGGATCAACTCTAATTTATTATTATTAGGGTTCGAATTAAATGCAACATTAAAAACCCTTCGATTAAAAGAATAATACTGTGTATTTTATAAACGTCATCTTACCAATTCCTTTAAAACAATTATTTACCTATGAGGTTAATAAAGATGAAGCTATGTTCCTTAAACAAGGAATGCGGGTTGCAGTACCTTTTGGGAAATCTAAAATTTATACGGGAATTGTATATGAAATACATAGCGAGGCTCCCCAGGGTTATGAAACTAAATCTATTGATCAAATTTTAGATGAACATCCAATTGTAAATGAAATTCAGATAAAACATTGGGAGTGGATGGCGAATTACTATATGTGTACTTTGGGTGAAGTTTTAAGAGCCGCATTGCCAAATGCCTTTTTATTGGAAAGTGAAACAATTATCACTTTAATAAATAAGACGCCACAAGATGAATCTAAATTAAGTGACCAAGAGTTTTTGGTATTAGAAGCATTGCAACATCAATCATCGTTGCATATAAACGATATTAGATCCATTTTGGATAAAAAAAATGTGGTAAGTATACTTCAAAACCTTTTAGAAAAAGGTGTGATAGGTGTGCAAGAAGAGGTTTATGAAAAGTATAGCCCAAAAATCAAACGTTTTATTAAGCTTTCTTCTGATTATTCTTCTGAAGAAAATTTAAAAAATTTATTAGATTCCTTAACGAGAGCACCAAAGCAAAAGCAAGTTCTTATGACATTGTTTATGTTGTCTTCTCAGGAAAAGAAACCAATAGAATCGATATTTCTTCAGAATAAAAGTGAAACTTCTTCCTCTATCATTAATAGTTTGGTTGGCAAAGGTATTTTGGAAGAATACTTTATCCAAAAAGATAGGATAGAATATGAAGGTGAGGACTCTTCCGATATAAAAAAATTAAGCGATGCTCAATCTGAAGCATTGAAAGAAATCAAAACCTCTTTTTTAACTAAAGACACCGCATTATTACATGGGGTGACTTCTAGCGGAAAAACTGAAATTTATGTGCAATTAATTGAAGAAATTCTGCAACAGAAAAAACAGGTTTTATATATGCTCCCAGAAATAGCATTAACAACTCAACTAATAAGCAGGTTGCAATATTATTTTGGTGAAAAAGTTTCCGTGTATCATTCAAAATATTCGATAAGCGAGCGAGTTGAAGTTTGGAATAATGTATTGGAAAATAAGTCAAAAGCTCAGATTATTATAGGCGCACGGTCATCACTTTTTCTGCCTTTTTCGAACCTTGGACTTATTATTGTCGATGAAGAACATGAGCCTTCTTTTAAACAATATGCGCCCTCACCACGCTATAATGGTCGAGATAGTGCAGTGGTGCTTGCTAAATTTCATAATGCAAAAGTATTAATGGGTTCGGCAACACCTTCATTAGAAAGTTATTACAATGCAAAAAATGATCGTTACGGATTAGTTACCTTAAAAAAACGATTTGGTAATGTTATGATGCCAGATATAGAATTGGTAGATATAAAAGAAAAGCATCGTAAAAAATTAATGAATGGTCATTTTAGTGATCGATTGCTGGAAGAAATAAATTTATCCTTAAAAAATAACGAACAAGTAATTCTTTTTCAAAATAGAAGAGGTTATTCGCCAGTTATAGAATGTACTACTTGTGGGGTGTCACCGCAATGTCCAAATTGTGATGTGAGCTTAACATATCACCAATATAAAAATCAGTTAAGATGTCATTATTGTGGGCATAATGTGCCAAAAATGATCTCTTGTATTGCTTGTGGAAGTGAGACCTTAGATAATAAAGGCTTTGGTACAGAACAGATTGAGTTAGAGTTAAAAGAATTATTTCCCGATCATAAAATCGCTAGAATGGATCAGGATACGACTAAGCGAAAACACGCGCATGCCAAAATAATCGAAGCCTTAGAGCTTCAAGAAATAGATATTTTAGTTGGTACTCAGATGTTAGCAAAAGGTTTGGACTTTAGGCATGTTAGTTTGGTTGGAGTCATGAATGCTGATAATTTATTAAACTTTCCCGATTTTAGAGCTCACGAAAGGAGTTTTCAATTATTGCAACAAGTTGCGGGTAGGGCAGGGAGAACTAAAAAAACAGGAAAAGTAATCATACAAACCTACAATCCATATCATCAAATCTTACAGCAAGTAAGCACCAATAGTTTTGAAGAAATGTATAAGCAGCAAATGGAAGATCGCTATCAATTTAAATATCCTCCTTTTTATAGGATGATTAAAATTGTTGTTAAAGAGCGGTCTTTTCAGAAAATGGATAAAGCATCTATTTGGTTAGGTAATGCTTTAAAAATTAAGTTAAAAGAAAATGTGCTGGGCCCAGAAACTCCATCAGTAGGTAGAATTCGTAATATGTTTATTACTAATATCTTGGTTAAGATTCCAAAAGATCAATCGTTAGCAAAAACAAAGGGATATATCAATTCTATCATGAGAAATTTTAACTCGATAAAAGAATTTTCAAGTGTTCGGGTAATTATTGATGTAGATAACTATTAGCGATTCATAGAAACAGTAAGTGCTTCAACAAGCTGAGATTTTCTATTTCTACTTAATGGAAGTTGTTGGTTTTCCAATTCAATTACTTTACTGTTATACCGTTCAACTTTATCAAGATTCACAATATATGATTTGTGAATTCTTAAAAACCGATCTTCAGGTAATAAAGCTTCAAATGCCTTCATCGTTGAAAGAACAACTAATGAATCGTTTTCAGTAACTAACTTTACGTAATCTCCTAATGCTTCAATATATTTTAATTCGTTTAAGAACACTTTACGCTTTTTAAGGTTACTTTTTACAAAAATAAAGTCTTCTTCATCGAAACCTTCATCGTTTTTCATTTTAAAACTACTAATAGCTTTATGAACAGCGTTTAAAAAACGTTCTTTTGAAATTGGTTTACGTAGGTAATCAACAGCATCATAATCGAATGCTTTAAATGCATATTTTGTTTTGCCGGTAACAAAAATAATTTGTGGCTTTATAGTAAGATCATCTAATAAGTCAAATCCAGATAGAATAGGCATTTCAATATCTAAAAAAACAAGGTCAATTTCAGTAGTTGCTAATCCTATTTTTGCTTCAATCGCGTTACTATATTCAGCAACAAGATCTAAAGACGGATGGTTTTCTATCAATCTAACTATAGATAGTCTTTGTAAGGTAGAATCATCTACAATCGCGCATTTTAATATTGGTTTGTCCACAGTGTCAGTCTTAAGATTAGGCAATTATACTCAAAAAACCGATGAAACGCAAGTTTTTTTAACTTAGTCGATAAAAATAAGGGGTTTTTCCCCTTTTTGTAGGATTAAAAAATTACTTATATAAACAGGTTTGTTAATTATAAAAAAAGTAGTATTTTTGCACGCTCTTGGCGAGTGCTGAGATAATAATTAATAATTTAAAATAGATTTTTATGAATCATTATGAAACTGTTTTCATCTTAAATCCCGTTTTGTCTGAAGATCAGATAAAGGAAACAGTAAAGAAATACGAAGATATTCTTGTTTCTAAAGGAGCTAAGATGATATCCAAAGAAAATTGGGGGCTAAAAAAATTAGCTTACGCAATTCAACACAAAAAAAGTGGTTTCTATCACTTATTTGAGTACACTGTAGCTGGTGAATCTCTTAACGACTTAGAAATTGAGTTTAGAAGAGATGAACGTATCATGCGTTACCTAACTGTTGCACTAGATAAACATGCAATTGCTTGGGCTGAGAAAAGAAGAAATCGTAACAAAAAAACTGCATAAGCTATGTCATCTATAGAACAACAAGCAAAAGGAAAAAAAGAGGGAGATATTAGATATTTAACACCTCTTAATATTGAGACTGCTAAGGTTAAGAAATATTGTATGTTTCAAAAATCTGGAATCAAATATGTTGATTATAAAGATTCTGATTTTTTAATGAGGTTTATTAATGAGCAAGGTAAAATTTTACCAAGACGATTAACAGGTACTTCATTAAAATACCAACGTAAAGTCGCTGTAGCTGTAAAAAGAGCTCGTCATATTGCATTAATGCCATATGTAGCAGATTTATTAAAATAAAAAATAGATAGGATATGGAACTTATATTAAAAAACGACGTTGAAAATCTAGGATTTACTAACGATTTAGTAACTGTAAAAAATGGATACGGTAGAAACTTCTTACTTCCTCAGGGATTAGCAGTTTTAGCGACACCATCTACAAGAAAGGTACTAGCAGAAACTTTAAAGCAACGTGCTTTTAAAGAAAAGAAAATAGTTGATGATGCTCAAAAAGAAGCAGATAAACTAAACGGATTAGAAATTAAAATAGCTTCTAAAACTGGAGAGGGTAACAAATTATTTGGATCTATCTCTAGCGCTAATTTAGTGGAAGCTCTTGAAGGTAATGGTGTTACAATTGACAAGAAATTTATTACCATCGCTGGTGGATTAATAAAACGTACTGGTCAGTATGAAGCTAAAATTCGTTTTCATAGAGATGTGATCGTTAGTTTTTCATTCGATGTAATTGCTGAAGCAAAAAAATAAATTCAATATTGTTAATAATTAACAGTATTATTTAGTACAAAAAACCATTCGTTTAAGCGGATGGTTTTTTTATAGAATAAAGGTTAATTAAATCATTTTTTATTTTAAATAATATGAAATATAGTAGACTTACAAAAGAGCAATTTGAAGAATTGCATGACGAATTTATAAATTTCTTGGCAGCTCAATCCATTACTGGGAAGGAATGGGATGAAATTAAAAGAGTAAAACCTGAAGTAGCCGAAGAAGAGCTAGATATTTTTAGCGATTTAATATGGGAAGGTGTCTTGAATAATGCTTCTTATCTTGAAAATATTTCTGCACAGCAATTATTTCTTTTTAAAGTTGAGGAGTCTTTTATGAAGTTAATAGTCATTAAAACTACTAATAAAAAAATAGATTTCACTACTGTTGAAGGTTATCAATGGCTTCAGAAAAATTTTGCTTTTGAGGAAGTAGAATTTTTTACTGCTAATAAAGATTTTACGGGCAAAAAAAATGAAGACATTTTTTCATTAATACAACAAGGAGCCATCATTACAAAAGGATCTTTATTTAACTTTTTTAATGATATTATTAATTAGATTTTAACGTATAAATTCTATTATTTGGAAAGCCTTCATCCCTTCGGTCTTTTTGAAGTATAAAATTATTCTTTTCTAAGAGTTTGATGGAACTGTTGTTTTTAAAACTTGTAAATGCTTCAATAGTTTTGAAGTTGGATTCTTTAAAGCCAAATTCTACAACATTAATTATAGCTTCATTCATATATCCTTTACGATGGTATTCAGGAATTAAATCATAGCCTATTTCAGCATATGTTCTGTCTTCAGAAATATTCCAAAGACAAATAGTACCAATCAATTTTTTAGTTGACTTTAACATAATTCCCCAATAAAAAACTTTGTTTTCGGCGTTGTCTTTTTTGCGATCAAAAATAAATTTTAATGCTTCCTCCTCAGTTTTCATTTTTGGACGATCAATGTATTGAGTTACTAATTCATTAGATCTTAAATTAAGAATATCTAAGAAATCGGATTCTAATACATTTCTTAGCATTAAGCGTTCAGAAGTTAAAATAGGAAAGGATGCTAATGAATCAGTGTTATTCATATCTCAAACTTTCAATTGGATCTAATTTAGATGCTTTCATAGCTGGATAAAAACCGGCAATAATTGCTACGATAAATGTGATGATAGTCGCCCAAATCATAGGAACCCATGGTAAGGAAAATTCAGAATTAAAAAAGGAAGCAAACGTCATCCCTGTTAAAATCCCTAATATGATTCCTAGTATACTACCTATTTGACCAATCACAATAGTTTCGATAAAAAACTGAGTTGATATGGTAGAATTTTTTGCACCTAATGCTTTTCTAACTCCAATTTCTCGGGTTCTTTCCGTAACAGAAACCAACATAATATTCATTAATGCTATCGAAGAACCTAAAATGGTTATGATACTAATAATCCAAGCAGCAACTTCTAAGTATCCCGTGATACTTGCAACTCTATTGATTAAATCGTCGCTTCTTTCCATCCCAAAATCATTCTTTTCAATAGGACTTAGTCCTCTAATGTTTCGAAAAGTAACAATGGCTTCATCTTGAGCAGCATTTAGTAATTCTGTTTCCTTCACCATAATACTAATGGTGTAGTTGATATTGGGTTCCGTAAAAATACTTCTGGCAACCTGAATTGGAATTAAAACTTTTAAATCTTGATTGTTCCCAAAGGTAGATCCTTTGGATTCTAGAACACCAACCACTTTAAACTTGACACCTCTAATGCTAAGGGTTTTGCCAATAGGATTATCATTCACAAATAAGCTCTTTAAAAAGTCTGAACCTATAATACACACTTTGTTATTATTCTGAACATCAAAAATTGTGAAGTTTCTTCCAGTTTCTATTTCTGTCCCCGTGTTTTCAAGATAAAACTCATTGATTCCATATATCTGAACTTCGGGATCTGTTTTTTCGCTTTCAAATTTAACTTCAGCAGATCTGGTTCCTCTAAATGATAAGGAGGTTTGGGTAGTTGGATATTCGTAAATATCTACAAATTCCCTAATGTTTTGATAACTAATAATTGGATTTACCTTTTCTCTTTCTCCACCACGACGTTGTACGTTAAAATCGTAACGTTGTATATTAAAAGTGTTGGAGCCCATAGAAGCAAAACTTCCAGAAATTGAGTTTTCCATTGCTTTTACGGCACTTAAAATACCTACTAACGCCCAAATACCAATACCAATAATAACCACGGTTAAGATGGTTCTTAACAATTGAGTTTTAATGGAATTAAGGGCAATTTGTACATTAACTCGAAAAAGGGAAACCATAAAAAGGGTTTTGTTTTATCCGTTAGACTAAAATTGGACTATAAAGTTACCATTATTTTGAAATATCTTTATCATTTAAATTTGAAATTATGATATTTGCATTTAATAAGTGATAAATAGTAAATTTAGATTAAAGTACCTAGAATCAAGAACCAAGACCTAAAACCCAATACCTAATACCCTATATATGGCACAAAAACCATCCATACCAAAAGGAACTAGAGATTTTTCACCTCAAGAAGTATCTAAAAGAAACTATATCATGAGTATCATGAGAAATAGTTTTAAAACCTATGGCTATCAGCCTATTGAAACTCCTTCGTTTGAGAAAAGTGAAACCCTTATGGGTAAATATGGGGAAGAGGGCGATCGATTAATTTTTAAAATACTGAATAGCGGTGATTATTTAAAAAAAGCAGATGATCATTTATTATCAGAAAAAAACAGTTTAAAGCTTACTTCAAGTATTTCAGAAAAAGCGTTGCGTTACGACCTTACCGTACCCTTTGCGAGGTATGTGGTACAACACCAAAACGAGATTACTTTTCCTTTTAAACGATATCAAATTCAGCCAGTATGGCGTGCAGATCGTCCACAAAAAGGACGATTTAGAGAGTTTTATCAATGTGATGCCGATGTGCTAGGGTCTACTTCCTTATGGCAAGAAGTTGAGTTGGTGCAGTTATATGATGATGTGTTTAATCAATTAAAATTAGCTGGAGTTACCATTAAATTAAACAATCGTAAGATTTTAAGTGGTATTGCTGAAGTGATTGGTGCAGAAGACAAATTAATTGATTTTACGGTTGCCTTAGATAAGTTAGATAAAATAGGTGAGGAAGGCGTAAAAACTGAGATGTTAAGCAAAGGTATTTCTACAGAAGCATTGGATAAATTAAATCCATTATTTAGTTTGAAAGGAACTGCTTCAGAAAAACTTTCAGAATTAAAGAACATGCTTTCTTCTTCAAAAACAGGTTTAAAAGGAATTGAAGAATTAGAATTTATCACAAAAGCTTTTGAAACACTTTCATTAAAGTCAACTACTTTAGAAGTGGATGTAACTCTTGCAAGAGGTCTTAATTACTATACAGGAGCGATTTTTGAAGTTTCACCACCAGAAGGAGTAAAAATGGGTAGTATTGGTGGCGGTGGTCGTTATGATGACCTAACAGGAATTTTTGGATTAAAAAATATTAGTGGTGTTGGGATTTCATTTGGACTGGATAGAATATATTTAGTCTTAGAAGAATTGAATCTTTTTCCTGAAACGGTGCTTGCAAATACGAAAGTATTATTTATAAATTTTGGTGATAAAGAATCGTTATATGCAATGCTAGCCATTTCTAAATTAAGAGAAAATGGGATCGCAAGTGAATTATACCCAGATCAAGCAAAAATGGGAAAACAGATGGGTTATGCAGATAAAAGAGATATACCTTTTGTAATTTTAGCAGGAGATAAAGAAATAGAATCACAAACTTTTACGTTAAAAAACATGAAAACAGGGGACCAATCTAATCTCTCATTAGAAAAATTGGTTTTATTTTTTAATTAAGTTAAAACACATCGAAAAGATATAGGCAAAAAAAAAAGCTAACCTGATAATATTGCTATGAAAAACACATTTAGACTATTATTTCTTTTTTTTGCTTTTGGATTATCAATGCAAGTTTTTGCACAAGACAAAAAACCTAAAGTCGCTTTAGTTTTAAGTGGAGGAGGCGCAAAAGGTATTGCACATATACCTGTTTTACAAGCTTTAGATTCTTTAGG
>TARA_R110000787_G_scaffold86057_8_pt1 | contig 13904 bp, 14 predicted proteins | sample TARA_R110000787 | Tara Oceans TARA_R110000787 (sample SAMEA4397920) | marine metagenome | biome: Polar Biome; feature: [DCM] deep chlorophyll maximum layer (ENVO:01000326); material: water (ENVO:00002006), including particulate matter (ENVO:01000060) such as... | depth 35 m
CCCTTCTTCGGTGCCGCCATTGCAGACGTCGACCAGATGCCTGACGCAACCGACAGGGAAACGCCGGCAGCCAGAGCGTGACTCATGAAGTCACGGCGCGAGATACGTCCCCGGCGGACCTCCGCCTCCATGCGCTTAATAAGATTAAATTCAGTGTTCCCAGCCATAATTCCTCCTTAGGCTTAGTGGTGTCTGGTCAGTCCTGACCATTTTCAGTAGTCCCCCGGCAGACAAAACTGCCTGACCGGAGTTCATGCGCAGCCACAGGAAAGTCACAGCCTGAAAAACATGTATGAACAGCCTTATCGGATTTCTTCAAACCGATAGCATGTACATAAGGCTTCAAGCAGGTTTCTCCCGGCGGCATGTCCGGACAGGGGTCAGTCAGACACTGGTCCGCACTCCGGATGGAGCTGGATCGCAGTGAAATGCGACAATAATGACGCAACGACATCCCCCACCGCATTGCAGAAAACATCGGCCAACATCACGTGGCCGATATGCATACGGTTTCAAATCAACAGGTGCCCATAGTGACGGCAGAGCGCCGAAACGGCAACTGGATATTGTTTCCGGGCGACATACTATCCTATTTGCGACCTGATGATAATCGCGTGGTCACCGCCACCTCACTGTGAAGGGTGCGGTGAACCGGGCACTTATCGGCAATTTCCAGCAACTTCTGTCGCTGTTCTTCCGTCAGATCGCCATCCAGTTCAACGACCCGGTCAAAGTGATCGATCTTTGCGTCCTTTGTTTCACATTCCGCGCAATCGCTGGCGTGGTCCTTTTTGTGGGTCAGTGTCACAGACACTTTTTCCAGCGGCCATTTCTTGCGATTCGCATACATCCGGATCGTCATTGACGTACAGGCACCAAGCGACGCGCTGAGCAGACCATAAGGTGTCGGCCCGGTATCCCGCCCCCCGATATCCTTCGGTTCATCGGCCCGGATCAGGTGGTTTCGGCCAATCGCAATATGCTGGGCGAACGGGCCGTCACCAGCTTCTGCCACCAGCACCTCTCCCTCTCCGGCCGATATCGACGGGTCCTTACCTGAAGTCGCATCATCAATGTAACGCCGACTCCAGGCGCTGATCACGCTGGCCACATAAACGGCATCGGCTTTCCGGCTAAGCAGATGGTCTGCATCATCCAGACTGATGAAACTTTTCGGATGTTTGGCGGCCGTATAAATCGCCGCCGCGTTATCAATCCCGACGGTCTGGTCGACCGGTGAATGGAAGATCAGCAATGCCTTGTGCAGTTTGCCGATTGCTGCCGATACGTTCTGGTTGGCGATATCATCAAGGAACTGCCGGCGGATCCGGAATGACCGCCCGACAAGCTGAACCTCCGCCTCACCTTCAGACTCAATCTCATTGATTGCGCTGGAGAAATTATGTTTCACGTGACCTGGATCAGAAGGTGCTGCAATGGTACAGACCGCCTGCACATCAGGCATCCGGCCAGCCGCGACCAGAACCGCAGCTCCCCCAAGACTATGCCCGATCAGCACACGGGGCGCGGTATATTCCGACGCCATGAACTGATAGGCAGCAACAAGGTCATCAACATTGGAAGTGAAGTTTGTATTGGCAAACTCCCCTTCACTTGCCCCCAGCCCCGTAAAGTCGAAACGGAGTACAGCGACCCCCTGTTCAGTCAGCTCAGCAGCTATTCTCGAGGCTGCGAAGATGTCCTTGCTGCAGGTAAAACAGTGAGCAAACAGCGCGAACGCGCGTGGTGATCTGTCCGGGCTGTCGAGCCGGGCCGCAAGCTTTTCACCAAGGGCGCCGGTAAAGGTTATTTTCTCACTTTTCATAGCTGGCTGCTCCGGTTTTTGCTGGCTGAATTCAATCAAGCCTAACCGACCGGCTATCGCCTGTCAGATCACGCTTTGATCAGATCAGAGAAAGCCAAACCCCAGAGCCAGCATCCGTAAAGCCAGCAAGGTCACGAGGATCTTGAATATCCGGCGAAACATCTCTTCCGGTACCCGGTCCAGCACGTGACGCCCCAGCAACCCCCCGAAAAATGTTGCCGCAATCATCATCACAATCAGATGCATGTAGGGTGCAAAGGCAAATCCGAGAATGCCGAACGCAATCAGCTTGAACATATGTACGAAAGCGACACAGGCAGACTGCGTGCCGATAAGTCCCCGCCGGTCATCCATTTTGCTGCCGATGAAAACCATGATCAGGGCACCGATCGACCCGCCCAGCATCGCGACAAAGCTGGAAACGGCACCAAGGGCAGCCCCGCGCCAGCTGCTGCTGTTACCTGCTCTTGGCTTTGGTCCCCAGACACTGAAAAGAATGAGGCCCCCGATAACAATCTGCAATATATCACCGGGTAACTGCAGGCTTATTGATGCCCCTGCGAGGCCACCGACAACAGCCCCCGCACCAAAAACCAAGGCTATCCGCCAGTCGATATATTGTCGGTTTGCCGTGACACGGAAGATCGAGGATGCGGACTCGACGGCACCATGTAACGGAACCACCGCAGCGGGCGGCACCAGACTTGCGAGAATGACAAGGCTCAGCCCACCGGTCGGACCAATCGCTGCGTTGAAAATCGAAATGATAAAGGAACTTAAAACCAGAATGGCTTCTGTGATTGTCATAACAGGGCTATAAAATGCCGCCATCCTCTTTACCAGTCACAATTGAAAGTCTCTCGATGACCAACTCGCAAAGCTTTGAGATCATAGAAAAAACAAGCCCCTATGCAGGCTACTACCGGATCGACAAGTTCCGCGTGCAGCACAGCCTGCATGATGGTGGCACCAGCGCCCTTCTGGAACGCGAAGTATTTGAACGCGGCCATGTCGGCGCGGTCCTTCCTGTTGATCCTGCACGCGACAAGGTTGTTCTGATCGAGCAGTTCAGACCCGGCGCACTGGCTGCCGGCTGGCACCCCTGGGTTCTCGAATGCGTTGCCGGGGTTATTGAAGAAGGCGAAACGCCGGAGGATCTCGCCCGGCGCGAAGCGGTGGAAGAAGCCGGCTGCACAATCAGCGACCTGAAACCGGTATTCCGTTTCCTGACCTCCCCCGGTGCATCGTCAGAAACCGTCACGCTGTTTGCCGGTCGTGTGGATACCGGCAATGTCGGTGGCATTCACGGGCTTGTGGAAGAAGGCGAAGACATCAGGGTACTGGTGATGAGCGTAAATGAGGCACTTTCCCTGTTACAGGACGGCAAAATCGTCAATGCCAAGACCATCATCGCCTTACAGTGGCTGGCAGCAAACTATTCAGCCCTGAAGGCAGAATGGCAGGCTGGCGCTTGATCGGCCATCCTGCTGACCCTACCTTGGCAGGCAACAACGAGACATTTCAGACCAACAGGAAACACCATGAAATTTCGCAAGAATTTTGTCGATGCGATCGGCAACACGCCGCTCATCAAACTAAACGCAGCTTCTGAAGCAACGGGCTGCACCATCCTCGGCAAGGCGGAGTTTCTGAACCCCGGCGGCTCGGTAAAGGACCGCGCTGCCATGGGGATCATCAAGGCTGCGGAACGCGACGGTAAACTGCGGCCGGGTGGTGTGATCGTTGAAGGAACTGCCGGTAATACCGGTATCGGCCTCGCGCTGGTCGGCAACGCGCGTGGTTATCGTACCGTCATTGTGATCCCCGAGACGCAAAGTCAGGAAAAGAAGGATTTTCTGCGACTTGTCGGTGCTGACCTGCGGGAAGTTCCTGCAGTGCCGTACAAGGACCCGAACAACTATGTCCATGTCTCGCAGCGGCTGGCAGAAGAACTCGCCGCAACCGAGCCGAACGGCGCGATCTGGGCCCAGCAGTTCGACAATATTGCCAACCGTGCCGCACATCGCGAAACAACGGGCCCGGAAATTTATGAACAGACCAATGGCAAGGTCGATGGCTTTATCTGTGCTGTCGGTACCGGTGGTACACTTGCCGGCACCGGCATGTTCCTGAAAGAACAGAACAGCAATATCCGTATCGGTCTGGCCGACCCGATGGGGGCTGCACTTTACAGCTACTATAAGGATGGAGAGCTGAAATCGAGTGGCACCTCAATCTCGGAAGGTATCGGACAGGGCCGCGTCACCGCCAATCTGGAGGGGTTGACCGTTGACCATCCGTTCCAGATTCCGGACGAGGAAGCCATTCCAATTGTCTTTGACCTGCTCCGGAAAGAAGGGCTCTGCCTCGGACTGTCCAGCGGTATCAATGTTGCCGGTGCGATCCGGCTGGCGAAGGAACTTGGCCCCGGTCATACCATTGTTACCATTCTCTGCGACTGGGGGCATCGCTATCAGTCGAAACTATTCAACCCCGCCTTCCTGCGCGAAAAAGGCCTGCCCGTCCCCGAATGGCTGGTCTGAGGAGTTTACGACATGACCTACAGCAATCCCGAAGCACTGGTCAGCGCCGACTGGCTGGCTGCCCATATAGATGCTCCGGATATCCGGGTTATCGACGCCAGTTTTTACCTGCCGACCGAAACACGTGACGCAGATGCGGAATATGCCGAAGGCCATATCCCAGGCGCCATTCGTTTTGATATCGAGGAAATCTGCGATCCGGATTCCGACCTGCCGCACATGCTGCCCACCCCGGAGATGTTTTCCAGCCGGGTACGCAATCTCGGCCTCGGTGATGGCATCCGGATTATTGCCTATGATCAGAAGGGCCATTGCGCTGCGGCTTCCCGTGCATGGTGGATGTTCCGTATCTTCGGCCACAGCGACGTTGCTGTACTGGACGGCGGACTACCCGCCTGGAAAGCCGCAGGACATGCGGTCGAACAGGATCAGCCCGTCCTGAAGCCCCGGCATTTTACGGCCCGTTTCGACAGCACCATGGTGCGGAATTACGATCAGGTGAAACGCAACATTGATGCTGGCAAGTTCCAGACCGTCGATGCCAGGACACGCGGTCGGTTTGACGGCACAGCCCCCGAACCTCGCAAGGAATTGCGCAGCGGTCATATCCCTAACTCTCTCAGCCTCCCCTACGATCACCTGATCGACCCGGCGACACAGAAAATGTTGCCTGCCAGTGAACTGGAAAAACGGATTGCAGATGCCGGCATTGACCCGAAACGCCCGATTGTCGCAACCTGTGGTTCCGGCGTGACGGCCTGTGTGCCGGCACTGGCGCTTTATCTGCTCGGGCACAGGAATGTCGCCATTTATGACGGTTCCTGGACGGAGTGGGCCGGACGACCGGACTCTCCGATCCTGCCATGAGCAGCGGTGACAAAGTCGCGGCGAATGACCGGATAGCCTTCACCCGGACCTATCTGGAAATGACAGATATGCCGACCCGCGCCAGCCTTCCGGCACCTGCGGGTCGCGTCGCCCTGATGCGCTGTCACAAGCCAACACTGGCTTTCTATCGTTTCCTCTATGGCGAGGTCGGACGTAACTGGCTTTGGTATGAACGCCTGCTGCTCGACGATGCTGCCCTGCTCGACCTGATCCGCCGGGAGAATGTCGAGATTTATGTCCTCTATGTGGACGGCGGCCCGGCCGGGTTTACGGAACTGACATTCGACCCCTCCGGCGATTGCGAGATCAGTTATTTCGGCATGATGCCTGATTTCGTTGGCGGCGGTTATGGCCGTTACCTGCTGAACTGGGCGATTGATTATGCCTGGAGTGCAAAGATACGCCGCCTGTGGCTGCATACCTGCACCATGGACAGTCCAAGAGCGTTACCCTTCTATCAGCGGGCCGGTTTCCGTGCCTATCATCGCGAAGAACTGGAAGTAGCGGACCCAAGGCCGATCATGTCCCAATTCGGACTGTCCCCGGACCCATAGCACTTTAAACAGACATCAGGGATATCATTCAGGATGTCATGCCCTGATCGCCGGATGAGTGTTGTCGCAAAAGCCATACTGCCGTCGAGTACATGAGGGTAGGACCCTGTGATCAGCCAACAAACAGAAGTCAGCGGATAGCCAGCACATGCCGGGAAAGGTCATCAACCTGCGAAAGGCGCGCAAACAAAAGCTGCGCCGGGATCGCGAGACCGAAGCCGAAGCCAACCGGGTCAAGCACGGACAGCCAACGTCATTGCGTCGTGCTGCAGAAAAACAGAATGAGACGGAACGCAAACTGCATGAAAACCATCGCCTGAGCACATCAGACGAACCCGACTGACCGTCCGCCACGGCCCCGCCTGCTCAAACTTGCTGACATATTGCCAAGCAGTCAATTGTGCGATTAATTCTCATATGCAATAAATATTATGCGGAATAATCACATGTCAGACCTCACTGCTGTCGAATTGAAGCCCTTCCTGCCGGCGAGAGACTTCGCACTGTCAAAGCAGTTCTATGCGGACATTGGCTTCACCCTGAAATGGCAGGATGAAACTCTGGCCTACATCGCTCATGGAAATGTCAGTTTTCTGCTGCAGAACTTCTATGTCAAAGAACTGGCAGATAACCTGATGCTTCATCTGCTGGTTGAAGACATCGATGCCTGGCACGCAGATATTTCTCAGCGCGATCTTTCACAGAAGTATGGATCACAGGTTTCCCCGGTGAAAACTCAGCCCTAGAAGATGCGGGAATTCATCATTTCCGATCCCTCTGGTGTTCTCTGGCGGATTGCGCAGAACATTAAGTGATCAGAATCCTGACACGGCAAAAGACAACGACAGCTAACGGCGCCCTCTAGTGAACGACCGGCTTGGAGCTTACAGCCGGAGTGCCGACATCGCTGGCTCTGGCCTTCTCTGTCGACAGATCCAGCCCCCAGTCCATCTTCTTTGCGGAGTTCGCCAGCAGGTCACAGAACAGATAGACCATGCGAAGGTCCATTGAGGTCACAAAGTCGCGCTCCTTGCCAAAGCGCAGCGTTACCTGCAGCAGCCCTTCCGGGTCGGGACCGCAGGTGAAGGAATGAACCACCAGCGGATCTTCCCCGTGCGGATACATCAGGTCATCCTGCTTGAAAGGCTTCTTCGGGTTATTGGTCTGAACCGCGTTGGACTGCTGAAATTCCATTACAGCTTTCTTCGAGACCGGATTCTGCTGCGCCGCCACTTCCGGGCGTCGCTCGATCACCTTCATCATTGCCAACCAGAGGTGATTCGTTGCCCGTCGGGTCAGCCACATCTTGACCCCTGAGCGGTCCTTGCGACTGACATTGATCAGCACCCGGTCCTCAATCATGGAATAGGCAGCACCAATCTGGTCGATCCGCTGGGTATAGAGGTTGCTGCGCTGCTTTACCGTGACCGATTTCGCAGCAGGCTGCCTGACCTCCACGGTGACTGCCGGGGTCTTTCGCGATGACGTCGACACCTTGCCTTTGGTCGAGCGGGTCGCTGGCTTCTTCCGGGTTGCCGGTTTGGCCGCAGGTTTATCAGCTTCAGCCACCGTCTCTGCGGTTTTCTTTGCTGCCGTTTTTCCAGCGGTTTTCTTTCTCGTCGCCGGAATTTTCGCCGTACTGTCGGATTTCGCTTTAGTCGCCCGTTTGCGCCGGGGTTTCGGCTTTGGCGCAGTCACATCAGCCTCTGCGGCATCGGCTGCCACCGCAGCCGGAGTCTTCTTCGCCGCAGCAGGTTTCCGTTTACGGCTTTTGGCTGGCTTTTCTGCTTCAGTTTCAGCAGGCTTTTCTGCCACAGAGAGATCATCCGCCGGGGGGCTGTCTTCGCCCTTCGGCTTGCGACGACGTGACGTGCCGCCCTTCGGTTTGGCTGGTGATTTGCGAGGCTTGGTCGCCATGTCACAAAAGTCCCGGTTGCATGCCTATACGAATGCCAAGATGCAGCCCCTCCCGCAAGTCCCGATACGCATCGACAGCGAACAAGATCAGTACAAACAGCAGAGCACCAGCAGACTTTCCCGGCCATTATCGTCACTAGATTGAAAACTTTCCCGAAAAGGCCTTTTCACACCGGGAAACCTCTGGTACTTCCACAGCCCTTCCGTGGGGGCCCGTAGCTCAGTTGGTAGAGCAACTGACTTTTAATCAGTTGGCCACAGGTTCGAATCCTGTCGGGCTCACCAATATTTCCAAAGGCTTAGGACGATTTCTGAGAAATCTCCTAAGCCTTTCGGTTTTCCGGGGCCGCGACAGGTAAGCAAGCTGCCTGAGAGACGCGGCGCAGTCGGCGGGCAGGCAAACTTGCCAGAGCCTTTCCACCTCCGAACATGAGTCCTGAAACGTCACAAAAATGAACGCCCTGCGCGAACAACATCAGCACCGGGTTCAATCTTGACACTTCCTATTATATCTATATTTCATGATATATGGATAACTCTGATGCTCTCAAAATCTTTTCCGCTTTATCCCAGCAAACGCGGCTCGACGTCTTTCGTCTTCTTGTGAAAGCCGGGGCGGAAGGTGCTTTGTCCGGCGAGATCGGTGACCAGTTGGATGTTCGCCAGAACACCATGTCGGCCAATCTCGCCGTTCTGCTCAATGCCGGCCTTGTCCGCAATGAACGGCAGGGCCGGACAATTCGCTATTTTGCTGATTTCGAGGCGGTGCGAGGCCTGCTTGCCTTCCTGATGGAAGATTGCTGCGGGGGAAATCCGGAAATCTGCCAACCAATCATTGATGAAATCGCCTGTGCCTGTTGAGGAAACGATGACTGACAAAACGATGGATAGCCCTGCTATCGGTATTTTTGAACGATGGCTTTCAATCTGGGTCGCCCTGTCAATTACGCTGGGAATCGTTCTCGGCCAGATGTTTCCGGCCGTCTTTGAACTGCTGGCCAGTCTTGAATTCGCCCACGTCAATCTGGTGGTCGCCGTTCTTATCTGGGCTATGGTTTACCCGATGATGATCTCCGTTGATTTCAGCAGCATTGTTCGTGTTGCCGATCAACCGAAGGGGCTGATGATTACGCTTGTGGTCAACTGGCTGATAAAGCCCTTCACCATGGCGGCGCTGGGCGTGCTGTTCTTCAAATATCTCTTTGCCGGATACATGACTCCGGGCGATGCCGACTCCTACATTGCCGGACTGATTCTGCTGGGGGCAGCCCCTTGCACAGCCATGGTTTTTGTCTGGTCCCAGCTCACCCGGGGCGATGCGAACTATACCCTTGTACAGGTCAGTGTGAATGATCTGATCATGATCTTTGCCTACGCCCCGATTGTGGCCCTGCTACTTGGCGTGACCGATATTCCGGTGCCGTGGGACACGTTGGTTCTGTCCGTTGCACTCTATGTTGTCGTGCCGCTGATTGCCGGCATTGTGACCCGCAGGATACTGCTGGGCGACCGCAACAACATCGCAGCGGTGTCAGACTTTACCGCCAGACTGAAACCGTTCTCGGTTATCGGTCTCCTGACGACAGTTGTGCTGTTGTTTGGCTTTCAGGGCGGCGTGATCCTCGCTCAGCCGGTTCTCATCCTCCTGATCGCCATACCCTTGCTGCTGCAATCCTACGGTATTTTCGCGGTCGCCTATGTCGCAGCCTGGATCATGCGGGTTCCGTTCAGGATTGCCGCACCCTGCGCGATGATCGGTACATCGAATTTCTTCGAACTCGCCGTCGCCGTCGCAATCAGTCTCTTCGGGCTGAACTCCGGTGCCGCACTGGCAACAGTCGTCGGCGTCCTGGTGGAAGTGCCGGTGATGCTGTCCCTGGTCGCCTTCGCCAACAGAACCCGGAATCATTTCCCGCAGAACTGACCCCGGAATGCCCGATTGAGGGCATCCCGGTTATGAAAGCCTCAGACCCGGTCGAGCAGTGCCGTCAGATGGGCCGCAATCACCCCCGGTACTTCCAGCGGGGTGAAGTGGCGGACGTTGGGCATCACATGCAGGGTTGAGCCGGCAATGCCCTTGTAGAGCTCCTCGGCCATAACCACGGGCGTGGCGTAGTCTTCCTCGCCCACCAGAATGGTGGCCGGCATCTGGAGAATTGCCATGGTCGCTTTCTGGTCACAGCGGCCCAGCATGCGGCAGGATTCAGCATAGGCTGCGGGGTCATTGGCGACAAAGACCTCAATCGCTGCGGCCACCTTGTCCGGATTGCTCTCAATGAACTTCTCGCTGAACCACCGGGATTTCTGAAAACCGATCATGCTGGCCATGCCTTCGGTCAGGCCCTTGGTCGCACGTCCTTCCCAGGCGTCAACCGCCTCCGGGCCATAACCCGCAGTGGTGTCTATCATGCCCAGTGCCCGGGTACGTGACGGGTGACGACCGGCGAAGGTGAGGCTGATGCAGCCCCCCATCGAGGCCCCGGCAATCGCCGTCGACTCCCAGCCAATCTGATCCATAAGCGCCGCCAGATCGTCTGCCATCTGCTCAACCGTATAGGGACCGGCCGGTTTCGATGAGCGACCATGCCCGCGGCAGTCAACCGCCAGCACTTCGGCGCTGGCCGCCAGTCCCGCCGCTGCGGTTTCCGCCCAGAAATCGGCGGTCATGGCCAGCGAATGCACCAGCAGGATACGTCGTTCCGGATTCGGGTTACCCCAGATCTTGTAGAAAATTTCCGCACCATCCGACATCGGGGCCCGGCCTTCGCGTACAGTCATATCAGTCATCAGCCACGGTCTCCCTGATCTTCAGCTGGTTGCGAGAGCCGCACGGGCGCGCTCGTAGAATGAAAGGTCGAGATATTTGTCTATATCGCTCAGAACGTCTCCGCCACCATAGCGTGAACGGAGATCCAGCACGGTGCTGATACCGTCGCGCAGAATGGCCCCGTCCGGAGTCAGGCCTGATGACGGTGACAGCAGGCTTTTCATCACCGCCGGCAGGGCCTGCGGCTTGATCGCCGGCATCTTTGCTGACAGCAGGCTTGCCGCCGCATCATGGTTGGCCGGGTCCAGTACCCACGCAAGCCCCCGGAGATAGCCCTTGAGATAAGCCTCGACAGTTGCCGCATTGGCCCGCGCCCAGGACTGTTTCGCCGCAACAATGCCGCCCTGATAGCTGGAGGTCACATCGGCGCTGCTGGCGATGATCGGAAACCCGGCATTGCGGGCAATGCTGGTGAAAGGCTCAATCCCCAGTGTCGCCGCATGCACGCCGTCGCGTACCGACTCCCATCGTGTTGGGGTCGCACCGACAGGAACCATCGGGCAGTCTTCAATCCGCAACCCGGCCTTCGCCAGCATCTCGTAAAGAATGAAAGCAAAACCGGTCGCCAGCGCATCCAGCGCCAGACTGCGTCCCTTCAGATCAGTGATGGCCTTGATATCCTTTGCCGCGATCAGGCCAAGCTCGATCTGGGTCGCGCCCATCAGTGCGACAAAATCCACGTCACCCTCAATGCTGAACGCCCCCTGCCCCTCACGATAAGCCACGACATTATCGAAAGCTGTCATGGCAATATCGAACTCGCCCGCATTCAGTTTCTCGAACTGAAAGACGGAACTGGGTGTCGTGGTCAGGTCAACCGCGACCCCTTCCTCTGCAAAATATCCCTGCTCGATGGCGGCAAAGACCGGCAGGTTCGGTGCGCCCGGAAAGGCAATGATGCGCAAAGGCGTCAGATCGGCTGTTGAGGTCACTCGGTATCTCCTTGTTTCGCTTTGGCGCCGTGAATGGCCTGCCATATCTTGTGGGGGGTGACTGGCATCGACATGTCCTCAACCCCGTAGGGGCGGAGGGCATCGACGACGGAATTGACAATCACCGCCAGCGCCGGTGTCGTTCCGCCCTCGCCGCCCGCCTTGATACCCAGCGGATTGGTCGGTGACAGAACTTCGGCAATCTCGGTCTCGAAGTCGGGCAAGGCATCCGCACGCGGCATACCGTAATCCATGAAAGAACCACAGAGCGGCTGACCCGACTGCGGGTCGATGTAGGAATGCTCCCACATTGCCTGGCCGACCCCCTGCGCAATACCGCCATGGGTCTGGCCGTGAACAATCATCGGATTGATACAGCGCCCGACATCATCAATCGTGAAATAGCGGGCAATGGTCGGCACGCCCGTATCCGGATCAATCTCCATCTCGCAAAGTGCTGCACCGTTCGGGAAAACCGGCTGATGCATCTCGTTTGTCCGGGCGGCGAACAGCTGGCCATCCTCGCTGACCTTCGCCAGTTCTACGAGACTGATGGTCTGATTGGTACCGGGGATAGCAAAATGTCCGTCATCGAACTCAACAGTCTCCGGAGGCGCTTCAAACAGGGTAGCAGCCTTGTTTCGGGCATCCTCCAGCAACTCTTCAGCCGTCTGCAACATCACGGTTCCGGCATGTCGCATGGAGCGGCCGGAATGCGATCCACCACCGACGCTGACAATATCCGTATCACCCAGAACAATGGTCACGGTTTCAACCGGCACACATAAAACCTCAGCCACGACCTGCGCAAAGCTGGTCTCATGCCCCTGTCCGCTCGGCTGTGTACCAATGACAACCGAAATATCACCGGAGCCATTCACGGTAATCTCAGCCCGCTCCTTCGGCGATCCGGTGGAGGACTCAACATAATTCGCAAAGCCCCGTCCCAGCAGCATCCCGCGTGATTCCGCTTCCCGGCGCCGGGCCTCGAAACCGTCCCAGTCAGCCATCTCGATAACGCGGTCCATATTCGCTTCGTAGGTACCGCTGTCATACAACGCGCCGACCGCATTTCGGTACGGCATCGCGTCTGCCGGGATCAGGTTGCGACGACGCAGTTCAATGATATCCATATCCAGTTTGCGTGCCGCCATCTCGACAATCCGCTCAATAGCGAAAGTCACTTCCGGGCGGCCGGAACTGCGATAGGCCTGGGTTGGCATTGTATTGGTGAAAACGGCCCGCGCCCGCATGGTTGCGACCGGAATATCATAGGTTCCCGTCACCAGCGCCGATCCCTTGCCCAACGGTGACAGCGAGACGCAGCGCGCGCCGACATTACTGATGTTATCAGCCCGCAACGCCAGAAACCGGCCATCCTTGTCGAGCGCCAGTTCAACATGGCTCATCAGGTCACGGCCCTGATAATCGCTGAGAAAAGCCTGCGAACGGGTTGCCGTGAACTTGACCGGCCGTCCGACCTTACGCGCAGCCCACAACACCAGTCCGAATTCTACATAGACCCGGTTACGGGTGCCAAAATTACCGCCGACATCATAGGACAGCACCTGCAGGCGATCCGGGGCAACGCCGAGCACCGTCGACAGCTCATGCTTCTGACGCACCGCGCCACCACTTCCCGCAATCAGGACATAGCGCCCGCTGTCCGGGTCGTAGCTGCCGATCGCCGCCCGTGGTTCCATCGGTACACCGGTAACCCGGTCGATATGAAAATCGGCGGAAACCACATGAGCGGCCGTCGCAAAAGCGGCATCCGTCGCCTCAACATCCCCGAACGTGGTATCAATCAGCAGATTGCCGGAACGGTTTTCATCCCAGACCGACGGCGCATCCCCCTCAAGGGCATCATCAGCACGGGCGACATGTGGCAATTCCTCGTAATCCACGTCGACCAGTTCTGCCGCATCCAGTGCCTGATTGGCTGTCTCCGCGACGACAATGGCCACCGCTTCACCAACATGCCGCGCCTTGTCGGCAGGCAGAAGATAATGCGGCCCGATGAACACCTCACCCTTGTCAGGGGCCTTCAGCTTCATGTCATAATTCGTTGAAGGCACAGGGTTATGCGGAATCGGGCCAAGCCCGTCCTCCAGCGCATCAGCGCCGGTAAAGACACCGAGAACACCGGGCGACGCCAGTGCCGCCGCCTTATCGACCCCAAGAATACGGGCATGCGGATAAGGTGAGCGGACAATTGCCGCATAGGTCTGGCCGGGCTGGTTGAAGTCATCCGTGAAACGGCCTTTCCCGGTCAGCAGGCGCGGGTCCTCCTTACGGCGAAGTGGCTGGCCGATATGACGGAATGCCTCGATCATGGATAACCTGATATTGCTCACGTGATATCGACCATCGGCTTGTTGATATATTCAGCACGGACATGCACATCGAGGACGTAGG
>TARA_R110000787_G_scaffold139048_1_pt1 | contig 13850 bp, 6 predicted proteins | sample TARA_R110000787 | Tara Oceans TARA_R110000787 (sample SAMEA4397920) | marine metagenome | biome: Polar Biome; feature: [DCM] deep chlorophyll maximum layer (ENVO:01000326); material: water (ENVO:00002006), including particulate matter (ENVO:01000060) such as... | depth 35 m
TCGGTGAAGAGGAGGAGTTTGTCGGGTCGCTGGTGATGATGTTCGCGTTGGAAGCGGAGCGGGTTGAGAATGAGGTCGTGCTTTCACATCCATCACCGGCCGAATGAGTTTTATTGGACTCTGAAGATGCTAAGGTCTCAGAACGCGCCAGAGATTGGAGACACTCAATTTCAAGCCAGACATTGAACCATCGTTTCCGCGCAACAATCAGAGCCGGTTTTTGAAGTAGTTGAGCGCCTCTTCAACTGACAACTCCCGAGAAGAATTTCCGACACGCGTATAGATGACCGATGACTTCGCTCCCGACTTCTTGTCAGCTTTCGTAACATATATGGGGTCGCGAGAACGCCGAACACTGATCGCACAGAAATCAAGGCCATCTACCTGATGAAACGCGGTTTCAAGAAAGCTCGTGCAAAAGGCTTGTCCGAACTCGGCCACCAACAGGTCGTGCAGTCGGAGTTCAAAGCCGTCGCGGTTTGGCTTCCTGAAAGTGGCGTAGTCCCGCTCCAGTCCCACAATATTCTTGTTGTCATCGATGCCAATGCAAAGAACTCCGCCGGACGTGTTCGCAAGCGCAGCTATGGCGACCAACACTGCCTGTTCCATTGCTGTGTCAATTTTCTCATCCTGGAAATTCCACCGAAGAGAAGACTTGAACTCACGATCTTTAGATTCCCCCTTCGAAACAAGCTCCAGAATTGGATCCGCGCCAGTTTCCGATTTCGGCTCCGTCAATTCCTCTGGCTGGCGGACGTATGTGACGTAAAAGCCTTTTACTGCCCTTAGTTCCTGCAGACGGTTCTCTATGCTGAAAGCATTATTCATTTCGAAGCGCTGAAAAATATCGAGGCCACGATCGAGAACAATCTTCCATCCTGTCTCGGTCGAGATGGATCGGCCGTGAAGACTATCTGCGGAAACAAATCTCCACTCAAACAAGACGCCAGCCATACGGGCCGCGTCTGCAACTTGACCAAGATAGTCGGACTGCTGAACGGCTCGTGTTTCGTCCTCAACTGTCGTCAACATGACTTGCACCTCATCTTCGGGGGCTTTGCGTCGGACAACAGTTTCGATGAACTCCATCACCGCACGAGTTTGATGAAAGACTCGAATATAAGGATCGACGATCTCAACTCTCTTCGCACCTTGCAAATAGGGACCGAATAATAAGTCGAAACTGACGCCTTTCTGGTTCTCCTGGTATTCTCGGTGACCTTCCGAAGGCTGATCCGCTGCTTTAGATGCTGTCGCGCCAGCTGAATCAGCCGACGAGGGGGGCGCGTCGACATCGGATACCTCAGTCGGTCTCGCGCCGCGATTGTAGTAGGACGGATATTGTGTCTCCTCCAAAGTCGCAACCGATTTCATCTCTCCGTTCGCCGTCGAATAGGCGAAGTCGACGTCCGGGTAAGTGGAGTCAATTCTCATCAACTGGTCCTTGACGCGCTTGCGGCCTTCGATCGACAATCGAAGCAGCTCCTCTACTTCCTCGGTCGTCGCCCCATCGTGCGGGAAGATGATTTTCATGAGCCCGGAGAAAGTCTTCCTGATTCCATCTCGGTCGCGTGTCGAAATATCGGACGCCAGACGGAATGAATTTGCAAACCGATCCGAATAGTCGTCGTTGCGAAGGTGTTTTAGAATCTCCGCAATGTAGTCGACCACAAATCCATAGCCGCTGGAGAACATCTCGCCACGAATCACATCCACCTCCCAGCCGGGGATGTATGCGTGAATGCGGTCGATAAAGGCGCTATCGTAGTATTTTTCAGGAAGCTCATCGAAGAGGTCGGTGTTCTTCAACATGTAGGGGAGCGTGTGACGTGTGTTTCCAACAAATACCATGGAAGCTTCAGCACCCAGCGTCTCGATGCCTCGCGAGAAGCTTTTGTTCGCCATGTAGTTCTTCATGATGTCGACGAGACCTTTGTCGACGCGCTTGGCTTTACCCGCGAACTCGTCAAAAGCCACTACGTCCCAGTAGCCGACTAGGCCTATATTCCCAGTACTGTTGTTTACGAACAATTTTGGAACGCTGACCTCGCCACCTGAAATCAGTATGCCGTGCGGCGAAAACTCCGAATAGATGTGCGACTTGCCGGTACCTTTCGGACCCAGCTCAATCAGATTGTAGTTGCGCTCTACAAACGGAATCAGCCGCATGAGTTGGGTAAGCTTATTGCGACGCCCGAGGAATTCCGGTTTGAAGCCGATGCTCTGAATGAGCAGGTCAATCCACTCGTCAGTCGTGAACTCCTTCCGGGCGGACAGGTACTCCTGATAGTCGAAATGGGACAACTGGATAGGCTTCAGGTCCTCAAGGATCCACGGAGAAGCATCCTTATCCTCAGTGTACTGGTACTCAATGTCACAAATGCACCATACCCCTCCCACCAGCAGTTTGGGATGAGCCTTAACCGTGACAGAATCGACGATCACATTTTTGATGCCAAGGTTTGAAAAGACGGCCTGGTAAGCATCCTTCTTCTCGTTAAGAGCAACGGTTACCCGGTCGATGACCTTGTAGCGGCCCTTTTCTTTAATGTTCGACTGAACGAGTTTTGCTTCGTTGCGGTGTACATAGTGCTTGCGCAGTATCTCTTTTACCGTCGCAATACCGGTCTCGATCGAGGCCTCGTCATCGGTGGCGCAATACTGCCCAAGAAGGTACTCCAGCACGTAGGAGGGTACGATAGCGTTTCCCTTGACCGCCTTAACCAGGTCTTTTCGCACGACGCGTCCCGCGAAATGCCGGTTGATCTTTTCATCAAGGGACATGGTGCGGGCTCCTAAAAGTCAAAGTCGCGGCTGATGCGTGGACGCAGCGAATAGGTGACCGACCTATAATCTTTAAATGTTTGCGTTTTGCCATGCCGTTCCTGAAGTTTCAGGTAAACGTCTTGTCCGTTGAAGGCATCGGCCTCGCGAGACAGAAGCAATTGTACAGTTTGCTCCCGCTCCCTCGTGTCATTGGATGTGCTGTCGAACGTGAGCTGGTGACGCTCAGAAATGAGCGTTCCGTCGGACGCATAGAGGCCAATAAACAGGTCTCTTGGGACGCATTTGTCCGTGACTGCGGTCGATTGGAACAGTTTTACCGCAATCTGATTGGACGTAATTGCAGCACTCTTGCTTGAGTGTATCTCAACCTCAGCGCTAACAATGTCCGTCTTGCGCGACTTCCGTATTCGCAGAACCGGTATGACGACCTCTTGCAAGCTCGCTCCGCCATGCACGAACCGACTTCCGGATCCCTGCCGCCTGAGCCGGTTAATTGATTTGGGGATCAAGACTTCCATCTCGCCGGAAAGCCCCAACTGATTCGCTGAAAATTTCTTGAACCCCGGACTGTCCGAGAGGTCGCGCCCCAGAATAAATCGCCGGTTTCGGAAAATCACATTCTTGCCATCCGCCTGGTCGAGCAGGAAGCTGCTCTCTTCGATTTCTCTTTGCTGAAACAGGAAACCGTGATCGGCAGTGATAAGGATGGAGGAGGCATTCGCGGACGTGAGCTTGCGGACCATTTCTACAAGTTCCTGAATCGCATCCTCTGCCGCGTCAAACGTCCGCTCCTCTGTTCCGGGCTTGTCGCCGATCGCATCGATCTGATTGTGGTATATGTAGACGACATCATTTTCTCGTGTGATTTCCCGGGCGTCGTCTTTGGTCAAATTGAGAAGGTCATCGGCCTTCATGACGTGAACACGCGCGTCTCCTTCGTGCTTCGCCAGGATTTTCTCTCTGTTCACAGAGCCTTGTGTGCTGAAGCCGCCCTCAAGGATCTCCCCTGTTTGTTTTTCCGCAAAGCTTAAGTCCTCATTCGGTAGCAGGGCCGCCATTCCAAGCTGCGTATAACTGGGAAGCGCCGATAGGGCGGGAGTAAGCTGCGCGTCGAAACGGTCGTTTCCGCGAATGCGGCGCGCGAGTTCTTCGCCAACCTCGTATCGCATCGCGTCGGAGATGATCACGATTGCCTTTTGGTCCTTCCGCCTGAAGGCGCCCACCTCCTTGCTATAAAAGTCCATTTGATTCAGAAGCTCGGACGAGCGCCAGGTCTCCACGCCGTCGACGCAGCGCTGCCAATTGTCATTGAGGGTGTTCAAAAACTTATTGGTGTAGAAATTCTCAACGACGTCCATAAGCCGGGCAGGGCGACCGAGCTCCTTGATCTGCCGCGCATGAAAGACATGCTTGCGATAGGTCTGATCGATTTGGAACCAGACACCTGCATAATTTTGAAGTCCTTGATCAAAGGAATCGACGTGTAGGTCGGCTTCAGCAACCAGCTGAAAGAGTTTCGCGGCGAACTGGATGGAGAGATAGGCGTGCTCGAATCGGGCGAACCAGTGCGCATGCCGGCGCGCATCAATGATCTCCTTCACCTCATTGAAGTTGATGGTGTGATTGGCGACTTCTCCCGCCAGGCTGGCGACTAGATGAAGATCAATCGCTTCGAACGCGTCGGCCCCGCCCATATGTCGAAAATCGAGCGCTCTGACCTTGTCAGCCACCGACAGGACTTCGGAGAATTTCTCAGACAGGGTTTCGAAGTCGTCCGCGCAGTGGCGGTTCTTCTTCCAGCGATTGAAGAAGACCAGCGCGTCATCTGACAATGGCCCGGATCTTCCAGCTGTCCGCTCAAATGAAGTCTTGAATAGTTCGAGCGCAAAGTCCTCGAGATCAGGGTCGGCGCCGCCGTATCCAAACGCACGGTCGATTGTCTTCCAGAACACATCCAACAATTGGCTGCGCTCTAGCAGCTTGAGAGACTCGTCGCGTCCTGCAGCAAGATCGCCCAACAATTGCTCGACTGCCTCATCGGACGATCGTTCAGCCCCGCACGCGATACAGATCATCTTTGTGAGAACGACACCCGGGTCTTCTTCCCGGTTGAGCATCGCTGCAAGTGCCGTCACGCGCTTGCCAGAGCGGAAGAACTCCTGATGCGCCTCGATGAGGTCCCGAAACTTCGGTCCGAGACCTAGCTCGCCGAGCCACATGCTGATTTGGTCTGCTTGAAACAGGCCGCTCGCCATCTGGACATCAAATAGCCAATTATCCGTTGGTTTTTCCGGCTCAGGACCGTTCTTGAAAATCAAAAACTTCTGCTCGAGCTCTTGTCGAAGGATGCGATACTTCAGTCCGAACTCGTTGTTCTCGATCACGACTTTTTCGACACCAGCCAATTCCACAGAGTCGAAAGCATCTCGCATCTCGCTCTTGGCATCATACCAAAAGACAATGCGATGCTTGTCGAACTGGGCTTCAAGCCCTTTGGCGATACGCTGATCCATAGCTAGTCGCTAAGCCCCTTAATGGGAGCAAGTGCGGTGCCGAATTTGGGATAGTTCGCTTTGACGCCGTCGTCGAGATCGATGGTCAGTTTCGCCTCGGCCAGGGGGAACAGAACATCGCGTTCATACGAGTCCAGTTCACGAAGGATCTTGTTGACCCGATCCTTCTCCTTCAATGCTTTCGTCTTCTCGCCCGCACTGGCCTCACCGCTCACCTCGACTGCCTCTTGTTCTCGGAAATGAGCCTGTAGCTTGGAGCGGAAGTCACGCAGATAATCATTAAGAATAACGCTCACTGTGTCGGGTTGGTAGCGGTGCATATAGATAAGCGCATTAAAGCTGCCACTCCGGCTGGAGAACATCCAATAGATGGGGCGCTTCTTGTAGCGCTTCACGTGGTCCGCGTAGAAGTCCCTGGTGAAATACTTGCGGATGTCCTTCCCCAACGCTTCTTCAACAAAAGCGAGGTTTTCCTGGAACTTCGCCTCGCCGAAAGTCTTGCGCAGGAACAGGCGGAAGCGCTCGGTGATGTCGTCGGGAAACCAGTCGCCGTCGAGCACGGGGATGACGTTGTCCTCGTCCGGCATGAAACTCGGCTCTGGGATGCGGGCGAGGTAGTCGGCCAGCGTCTCGCCCTGATTGGCGAGGATCAGGCCGAGGGCGTCGAGGCTGTAGCGGCCGAACATGCAGCCCACGGCGTAGCTGAGGAACTCGGCCATGGTGTCGGCGCGCAGGCGGGTCTCGTTGGCGGCGGCGTCATTCTTGATGCCATAGCGATAGGCGGGGTTGCAGGTTAGGGTGATCTCGTTGAGCGGTACCTCGGGGGTCAGCTCGTCTTGCAAACCATAGGCGTCGATGAAGATGCGGTTGTTCTCTTCCTCCAGCCGCTGCATCTCGTCAGTCATGCTCTGCCAATGGGCGCGGAGGGTGGCGTAAGTGCCTTCCAGCGTCTCGCCGTGATGGTCAGGCCAGAGCAGCGGGAGCGTGGTGAAATCCCAAGAGGTTTCGTAGGCGTCCCAGTCGGATTTGGCATATGAAACCAGAGCCGTTGCGGATGTTACTTTCGGCAACACATCCTTGGGAAAAAGCGCCGCGCCGATGTCGCCCGGCTGGAAGTTGAGAGTTGGCGATAGAAACTCAAGATACCTGCTCATTACGGTCGAATTTAAGAAAGCTCCGAATTTTCCAAGATCAAACTCAGCGAACAGTGTGCAGCCGCCATTGTCGAAAATTGCACCTTTAGGCGTATACCGTGCAGAAAATCCACCCGACGATACGGTCGTCCATGTGAAGCCCTCTTCAAAGAAATGCTTACTATTCCTAATAGTTGGCTTTTTCTTTTTCCAAGAAAGGCGGCTTTTGACTTCACATCCGTTGCCCTCCCAGTTCAGGACAATGTCCCTGTTGCCATACCAGCGGCGAAATTCTCCACCCTTATTGTAGGGGACCCACCTGAAGTCTCGTTCGTGGTCTCCCGTTAGGTCAGCCCGATCTTGGGAGACTTCGTGCCAAAATCTCAAGAAACGCTCATTCTCGCCCGTATCGATTCCCTTCCTCGGCGCAGTAATGTCCTTCAGGAGCTCACCACTTGAGTAGAGGTCGCGTTCCTTGTCGCTAATCCAGTAAGCGAAAATAAGGCCGGGAATCTTGCGAAACTCCTCCTGTGACAGCGGAAAGTTGCCAACATTCCTATCCAAGAAGAGGTCACGGATTGTTTCGGGCTTGCGAACGTCGACATGTCTTTCGAAGAGACGGCGGTAGGTTCCTTTGTGTCCGGGCAAATGCTGCCTTTTTGACACTACAAATGCAACGCTGCCGAAGTCGGAGCCAAAGATACCGCGGCCAAGCTGCAAAAGAGATTCAATTGTTTGGTGGTTTACCAGTTGGTGTCGAGTATCTTCGAATGAACTTAGGAACATCCAAGACGGAAGGTTGATCATCCCCCATGTGCCGCTTTCTAAACAGAGGATCGACGCTCGGTGCATGAAGCACGTCATGAGATCGGAATAATGGTTGGGATAGTGTTCCTTGGCCCAGTTAACCAGCGTTCCATTCATTCCTTTCCCGCCCATATAAGGCGGGTTGGCCACCACCACGTGATACTTCGGCGACAGCGCCTCGGCCATGCGCAGCACGGCGACGATGCGTTCCTGCACCTCTTTCAGCAGCAGGTCGCCCGCAAAGTCCCGCGCCTCGACCACCCGTAGCGTCTCTGCCGGGTCGCGCAGCTTCGGCACGATCAGCGAGCCGAAGTTCTTGGCCTGCTCGAACTGGGCCAGCGTCTCGCGCAGCTCATCCGTGAACAGATCCTTGCCCACCACGGCGGCCACGTCCTGCATCTCGGCGTCCGTAAAAGCCACGTTCTGCAGCACGACGATGTCGGGCTTCGCCTCCATCCGCAGGAATCGCCGACGCCCCAGCCGCGCCGCCGCCTTCATCGCCAGCGCAAAGGCCGCGAGCGCGCCAGCGCGGTCGTCAATCTCCACCCCGGTCAGGTTGTGCTGCAGGATCAGCGCGGGGATCCTGTCGGCCTCATACCCCTCTTCCTCATAGATCGCGTAGAGCAGGTCGAAGGCATAGGTCAGCATGTGCCCCGACCCGCAGGCCGGATCGCAGACTTTGATCTCCTCAGGCTTGCCGATCTTCAGGAAATCCGTCTCGGGCTCTTCCGGCGCGATGTAGTAGTCCATCCGCTCGGCCAGTTTCGACCCCGGCCGGTTGAGCAGCCACAGCCGCCCCAGCGAATTTTCCACCAGGTAGCGGACGATCCAGTGCGGGGTGAAGAGCTGGGTGGCGGCCGGGATGTTCTCGGCCGTGATCTTGACGTTCTTCTTCAGCCCCGCGAAGACCTGATCCTTCTTCTCCGAGATGTAGAACTGGTAGAGCCAGCCGATGATCTCGACGTCCTGACAGGCATCCTCGGTCATCACCGCACGCATGTTGGTGAGAATACTGTCGCTCGATAACAGATCGACCGGCATCAGGAGCTCGGTCCAGTCGGCGATTTTCTCAAACATGAATGGCATCACATCATGCCATTGATTGCACACCGCCACGAGAAGAAGACGATACGCCTCGGCCTCTGGCTCGCGGCTGGGGGCGCTTCGGTTCAAAATCGCGAGTACACGTTCGCGCACTTTTGCCGGGATCGCATCATCAATGTGACCGGCCATGGCGTCTGACAGAAGAGCTGGGCGCGTTTGACCTTCGCTGGGCGACACTGCACGCACAGCCGTGTAGCCGTTTGCGTCCATGAACATCAAAGCAGAAAGCCGGTTGAACCAAATATAGGCTGCGCGCTCTACCACCTGGGCCTCGCTGGAATTTCTGATCTCGCGCTCCAGCGCCAAGACGGCCGTTGGAAACTCCCGCCGCTCAGCACTGCCCGCCTCCAGGACTGAAGACACGCGAGCGCCTGCCTGCTCAATCAGTGTTCGGCGAGCCCATTGGGCAAATTTCTTCAGTTCCGAAGTATTCATTTAGAGGACAATTTTCTTTCCGGATTTGATGGCAACCAACAGACTATCCCGCAGCGCACCAACATACTCATCGACGTCAGCTTCGTTGCTCAGCATGGGCTTGCTCTTCACGGCCAACTTGCTGAGGCTGACCAAGTCGTTTTCAAATTTTCCGGGGGGATCTTCGACGCCAGGTCTGTTCGCCCGGGAGACCAGTCCCAGGAGCTTAGCATAATCAGTCTCGCGGAATCGTCGCGGCATATCGCGTGCTTCGGCGACCGTTCGAGCTGCGTGAACGCGCTCAATTGCACGCTGGAATTCTGCCTCGATATGCGCACCTTCTGTGGTGTCGAGGGATTGAAACCCATCCATACCTTGAATTCCGACTTTCAGCTCGGTCAGCTCCGACGCTGAGGCTGCCTGCGCCTCCTTCAACCTTTGGCCGACACGCGACTTCAGGTCATCAAGGATGGCCTTGAGCGACTGAATGCCGCCCCCGCGGAAGCAGTCTGGATCGGTCAGAACGGACTCAATCTTCCGGGCCAACGCGACCTCCTCTCCTCCGAGGTCGCTGCGTCTTTGATTCAGGAATGTCTCTGCATCGTCGAAGATCTCGCGCTGAGGACTATCGATGAACTTGGAGATAGGATCGAGAACTTTCTCCTTCATATCAAGAAGCTTGTCTGCAGCGTGTTTCAAGTCCTTCAGATACCACCCATAAGGCTTGCCGACGGCCGCCTGAAGTACAGCAAGCGCATCGGTTACCTGCTGATGAAATGGATAGCCTTGACTGCGAAATTGCAGATGCTCGGTCATCGAATAAAGATCCCGGAAAGCGCTGCCCGCAGCCTCACCTGCCGACTTAGCGTCATTCGTTGACAATGGCTTGCCAAAGAACTCGCCATAGAAGTCCTTAAGCCACCGAATGTCGCTGGCTGAATAGTCTGCCTGAGGCGACAGCAACACCTGCTTCTGGCTGTTTCGGTTTTTCAGGGAGGCCGTGAGACTTGCACCCGACAGCACGTTGGAATCCAAGGTCGCGTCGAGCTTTCCCCGACCAACTAGCATAGCGACCTGGCACAGAATCGCAGCGTACGGCCAACCGTAGGGACCCTTTTCGAAATGCTCGATGACCGCGCTGACTGGTGTGTTAATCCCGCGCGATTTGTTTGTTTGCGCGAAGTTGAAAACGTCCTGCTCCCCCTCGGTCATTCCAGAAACGAGGTCATCGGACTCCGGCAAGGCATATTTCGCGATGTCTGCCTCCGAATAGCTTTGGCCTTTCAGAATTTTCAAGCTGACAAACACCTTGTCGATCAGCACCTGGAAACCTTCTTCCAGCCTAGCCTTGGCGTTTGATGTACCAACAGAAACTTCGCTGCCTCGTACGAACAGTCTCGCGTCGCCAACCAACTCATTGGCGCGGGCCGACAAATCACGCCGCCGCCGACGGTTCTGCTCGCCCTTCTCAATAATGATCTTATCCTTGGTCGTGTCGCCAGCGCCGCTCTGATTTTGTTTGATGTACTTTTTTGTGCGCTCATACTGCGACAGGTCTGAGACGAACCGGGCGTCATCGGCGAGCCAAACCACAAGAGCGTCACTCGTCGCGCTCGACGAAAGGATCTCAGCCTCGGTACTATCGCCAGCAGAGAATGGCGTTACCAGCTTGATCTTGAGCTCGCGGTCCAATCCCATCGGTGTGCCATCAATGTTCTTTGCAAATGGATAAGCGTGGCCGCTGATTGCATGCGCAATCTTGCTCTGGCCCAAAATGCCGTCAAACAACAGCTCGTCCAACGCCTTGAGGATCTCCGTTTGGTCTATTTCGACGTTCTTGATTTCCTTCTCAACGTCCTTTTCTTCGTCGGTCAGAAAGTCATAAAATTCGCCTTGGCGCTGCACGTAAGACTGCTGCTCCAACAATGCCAAAGCTTCTTCGACGGACTTACGCAGTTCGGCCGAGTTCTGATCAAAGCGCTCGCGCATCAAGATTGAAATATTGGTTAGGCTTGCCTTGAACTGGTCCACATACTTGACGAGGAACAGCGCCTTCAGAACCCGAACCGCCAGCGCATTACCAAGGTTTCGTTCGCCGAGCTGGATGGAACGCATCGCTTCGGAGGTCAGCGCTGAGCGCAAACCATCAAACATGCGATCAAAGGAAGCAATTTCGCCTACAGACAGGTCGGCGATCTCAACGGCAACTTCCTGGAACACGGCCAGCATTGAACGCTCACCGACCGAACTGTAGCGACCCTGGAATGCTCCGTGGCGGGATAACCCTTTAATGGATTCTTCGAACAAGTCGTACTGGTAAGGGACGAAGGGGTAGCTATCAATGAAATGCCCCTCGTCCTTAAATTGAGAGAGACCCACAGACCCATCCGCGAATCGAAACAGTGTGCCGAGATTGTTGACTTCCCGTTGATACAGCGCCCCGATTTCTTTGGCCGCGTCGTCGGTCTTGGCGAGCAATCGCTTCTGAATCACTTCGGCGACATTCTTGCTGTTGAGCGATACCGATAGCGGAAAGCGACCCTTGATTTTTGAGAAATCGTTCTGCTTGTTCGTGGGAAGCTCGCCCAACACTGCCTGCAAGTCCTGCTGAGCGGTAACGATGATCCAGGATCGGCCGCCGCACTTCGTCAAAAGGCTTTCTGCAATCGTTTGAAGATTGGTCATAAGCTTGACGTTGTCTGCGACGTATTGGCCGACTTCATCGACGAAAAAGTTTAACCTGAATCCAGGCTCCTGCTCATCAATGTAGGCTTTGACCTGGTTAGCGAAACCTTCGATTGAAAGTTGGTAGTCAGCGCGATACTTTCCAAGTATGTCGCCAGGTACATCCTGATCACCGGTAATTGTGGCAAAAGCTTTTGAAATATTTGACTGCTCCAGTGCAGCGACTTCGCGGCCGAGATCCCACGACTGCCCCGCAACTTTCTCATATGCATCACGAAATAAATGTAGCTGATTTCGTCGGTCCAGATCTCTTTCAAACTGAGCGATATGGGCCTGCTTTCCAAAATAGCCGCACATCTCATCGAACACGATCTGAAATACAACGAGAAGAGCGTCGACTTCAGTTTTGGTAACAGTCGGAGCTTTCTGGTCGATGTTGAACAGGATGCTGGTCGAGGGCGTCTTGGAGGCTTTTTGCAATGCGCCCTTGAGCATCGCATCATGATCGCACTTGGTCAGAAGCAAATCCGCTGCAGAAACACCGTCGATGATGCGTCCTTCTAATACCAAAGAGAGAATTTTGAGAAGGTGCGACTTTCCCGATCCAAAAAAGCCCGAAATCCACACGCCTGTGGGGCCAGATGCCGAATTGTAGGCCTCCAGGAACTTGCTCAGATTCTTCGTGATTTCGTTGGTGAGCACATACTCCTCAATTTCATTGCGAAGATGTCGCTCATCGTCCGCTTTGATGACGCCGTCGATCGGGCGATTGATTGGCTTAGAGAAGACCGTTCGCAAATTGGAACCCATATGCACTAGACCTCGTATTGAAGGATGTTGATCGCGCGGTAAAAGCGATCATCTTGCTTCAGCCCGAATACGTCGAGCGTTGCGCCGGATTCTGGCGTGAATGTGTACTCGCCAGGAAAGAACATGACGGTGAGTTGGTTGCTCGCCGCCGACTGCAAATTCGTTAGAAGCGCGTGCGAGCGCACATAAGGAAACACCTCCCCAATGCCGCTAAGCAGCAACACTGCAGGCTTGCATTCCTCCAACTGCTTCACGATTGCCGGAACCAGGTACTTCTTTGGGTCCAGCACCGAATTTAGTGTTTCCAGGAATTGGCTCTTTTCAATCTCAGCCTCTTTTTCCAGAAGTCTGTCCCACAAACCTCGTGTCTCGAGGATGGATTTGCATACATTGTAGATGTTGAGATCCAAGATATCGATCGACTTGGCGAGCAGTCTTCGAACCAGCAAGTCCCGAGCCCGCGTCACTTCTACCTCGAGCCTCGGGTCGTAAGGCAAAATGAAGTAGGGCAAATCATTGGTCAGCCCTTTCTTTGACAGAAATCGCTCACTCAACATGATCTTCAAGAGGCGCTCAAAAATCTCTGGGCTCTCAATTGATTCAGAAATAATGCGGTTCATCCGGCCTTCCGATTTTGTGATGTAATCGCGCCTGGGAACGCAGAAATGTCACTCGGTCGATGACGTTCCAAGAACCGAAGGAAGGTAGCACTCAAGTGCGCGGGTTGGAGTCCACCCGTCTTACTGAAGAAGTCGGCCTCTCTAAGCATGCGGAAAAGGACCTGCCGTAATTTCGAACGGGTTGATTCGTTGAGATTGGCGACTTCAGGATGCCAGGCGGCTTTTCGGTCGAGAAAAGCCTCAAAATCGACAGCTGCCAGATCGTTTCGAAAGGACCTGAGGCGCTCTTCGAGATCTTCTGCGACAAAGTCAGCAATAATCTCATACGTTCGGCAGATCGATTGCCACACGACGCAAATTTGATCTTCTCGATCGGCGTTGACCAAAAACTCGATTTCTTCGCTTGATAGTGACTTGAGACGGGTCACGATCTCTCTGGCAACCCGCTTTCCGGAACTGATTGCGTTGTAAGAGACAATTTGCCGATCTACCAACAGCCTCTCCGTTTCGTCCCAGTCGCAACCGCCAAGAGCCAATCTGGCAGCGCCGACCGATTCTTGAACAAAAAGACCGCCCGTCGAAAAGGAAAGCCGATATCGGCTGGAATATGCCAAACGCAACTCCCTGGATTTGAATTGTCAACCTTAGGTCTAAACGCGCCCGCGCTCTTACGCCAACTTTTTGGTTATTCGTGTGATAGCTTGCCGGGTGACGCATTGATACCCTTTTGAGCCTGGTCAGCGACTGGCAGCTGTCGAGTTCGCAGGGTATCTGCGGCATGGGCGTGCTTGGCATCCAAAATCAACCCAGAAAGCCGGTCCGGGGCGGACGGCGCGTATGCCAGCGCGCGGCCTCGCCGCAAGGGGGCGGGCTTGGAGGGTCGTCTGTTTCAGTGAGGCGTCCTACCTGTTCCCCCTTGCAGCCAGTCCTTTTGCGCGCTGGCTGACGCGTCTTCCGCCGCCCCATCCCGTCTTCCC
>TARA_R110000787_G_scaffold150515_1_pt1 | contig 13850 bp, 11 predicted proteins | sample TARA_R110000787 | Tara Oceans TARA_R110000787 (sample SAMEA4397920) | marine metagenome | biome: Polar Biome; feature: [DCM] deep chlorophyll maximum layer (ENVO:01000326); material: water (ENVO:00002006), including particulate matter (ENVO:01000060) such as... | depth 35 m
AGCGTATCAAGGTTTTATTGGTAACAGCACTCGCGGCACTTTGGTCGCAAACAAGCATGTTTCTATTACTTTTGATATTGAGCTTGGTGGTTCTGGTGCTGCTGGAACGGCCCCTGCCTTTGGCCCCTTGCTTAAGTCTTGTGGCTTGTCAGAGACCATTGTTGCTTCTACTAGCGTTACATACGCAGGTGTGAGCAGCAGCTTTGATTCTGCAACAATCTATTGTTTCTACGATGGCACTCGCCATAAGATCACTGGTTGTCGCGGAACAGTCGGTTTCAACTTAACAGCAGGTCAGTTTCCTGTTGCTAACTTCCAGATGATTGGCATCTATAACGCACCTGATGGCACTGCTCTTTCCGGTAGCTTTACTGTTGCTAATCAAGCTGCAGCTGTTGAGGTTAATGACACCAACGTCACCACTGCAACCTTCCACGGTGAAGCCAGTGTTCGCCTAGAAAGCTTGGACTTGTCCTTGAACAATGAGTCCACTTACAAGGAAACTGCAAGTTCCAAGGAAGTATTCATCACAAATCGCGCTCCTGGCGGTACTGCGGTGATTGAAGCCCCTGTCGTTGGTACTACTGATTACTTCGCTAAGGCGGCAGCGGTCACGACTGCAAGCAGCAGCTTTGTGATTGGCGCTAGTGCTGGCAACATCTCTACTTTCACGATGGCGCAAACCGACATCACGGGAGTAAGCTACGGCGACACCAACGGAGTAGTTTCGTTGTCCATGCCGTATTTGGCTCTGCCAACCTCTGCGGGTAACAACGAGTTCACTCTGGCCTTTACTTGATCCAATGGCTTTTGTCCTTAAAAAGGTTTCTTCTTATAAGTGGCCTGTCACTGTCGAAGTTCCTGTCGATGGTGGCAAGTTTAAGAAAGAGACCTTTACGGCAGTCTTTAAAAAGATGAGCCGCTCATCCTTCAATGATTTAATTGATCAAGGCGACGATGCTTTGGTTGGTGAAATCCTTGAAGGTTGGGAGGGGATCAAAGATGAGCTTGGGGACGAGGTGGAATACAGCGAATCAAGCAAGGTTGAATTGTTTGATGATCCCTATGTCTTGCGTGCTGTGATCACGGCATACACTGACAGCTTGACTGGAGCACAAGCAAAAAACTAGAAGAGGCCGCTGAGTATTGGGCGAAAGGCGGCGTTGTCGATGAACGTGAAGCTGATCTAAAAGCTCTTGGTGCTAGTGAAGAGCAGATTGCACAAGCGCGGCTAGAAGCTATTGAGCAGCACTGTGAAGTGTGGGAAGAAAATTGGGACACCGTGATGATGTTCCTCAGGATGCAAACGCAGTGGAATGTCAGTATGGCTGGATTGACGGGGCTGAACTACTCAGCACTTGATTGCCTTAGTAGACTGTATTCAGTGAAGGATCCTGTCTCTCTGTTTGAGGGGATACAGGTGATGGAAGTCACGGCTCTGACCTGTCTGAACAAAAGGAAACCCTGATGGCTGCTGTCACCACTGAACTGAAGGTTGTAGTCAAGGCCGTAGGCAAGGGTGAGCTGAAGGAGCTTGAGGCTTCGTTAAATAAGCTTGCTGTTACGGCAAAAACAAAAGTTGACACCAATTTCAAGCTAGTCAGTTCTCGACTCAAAGAGATTCAAAGCACTTCAACAACAAGTATTAAAAACCTAAGGGATTACAGAAATGCATGGCGTGATATTGCGGCTCAACTTGATATCAGCAGCAAGGAGTTTAAAGAAGCAACAGCAGAAGCAGCAAAGCTTGATGCACAGCTAGCAAAAGCAGAGAAGCGTAAGCCTGCGGGTGGCGGACGTTTTGCAGGTGCAGCGAAAAGCGTTGGCGCAATTGCAGGTGCTGGGGTCTTCGGTGGACCTGAAGGTGCGATTGGAGCCGCAATTGGCGCAATTGGCGGTCCTGGTGCTGCACTTGTTGGCGGCGCTATTGGGGCTCAAGTTGGGCAGATAAGAAAAGCGTTGGGCGCTACTGCTGAATATGCGGCAGAACTGAAAAAACTCAGAATTGCGCTTCAGGGTGTCACTACAAGCAATGAACAATACTCACAAGCTTTACAGGCTATCGAGCAAGGAACAAAAGACTACGCAATTCCTCAAGAAATCCTTACCAAGCAATTCACTAAATTACAGGCTTCTGTTCAAGGTGCAGGCGGAAATCTAAACGACACCAAAACCGCATTTAATGGAATTGTTGCAGCTGTTCGGGCAACTGGCGGCTCACTGCAAGACGTTGATTCTGCGCTTACAGCAACGGCTCAGGTATTTAGTAAGGGCAAAGTTTCCGCTGAAGAATTACGCCAACAAATTGGTGAAAGACTCCCAGGCGCGTTTAGTATTTTTGCTGAAAGCATTGGCAAAACTCCTCAAGAATTAGATAAAGCTCTTGAAGGCGGAAAGGTTAGTCTCCAAGACTTCCAAACCTTTAGCGAAGCACTGTTTAAGCGTTACGGCGAAAATGCAAAAACGATTGCATCCGGGCCTGAGTCTGCTGGTGATCGACTAAAGGTTTCACTTGGCAAACTAAGCGAAAGCGTTGGCACCTTGCTCGCCCCTATCGGCACTGCATTTTTAAAGACTTTTGAGGAAATTGTCAAAGCTATTGCGGCTGCAACTATTGCATTAAATAACTTTTTAGGCATTGGCACACAAGGTGCTATTAACAAAGCTCAACGAGAATTTAAAGCAGCACAAAAGGCTTTTGACGAGTCTGGTCTTCGGGGCACTCTAGACCCTAAAGATTTAGGGATACGCGATAGAGCTAGGCTCACCCGGCTGAAGAATGCATTCAACATTGCGCAAGACCGATTGCAAGAAGCTAAAGCTGCGGGCGTAGGGGCTGACTTGCAGAGACCAGAAGAAGGCAATGGCCTTCCTGGCATCACACCTCTTGTAGATGGTGACAAGAGCAAGGGATCAGCGGAAGCAGCTGCAATCAGGGTGGGGAGAGCACTTCTAGGTATAGATAAAATGATGGCTAAGGTGAAGAGCATGAATGCTAACTTGAAACTTTCAGCTGAAGCAGTTGGAGCGACCGCAGAAGAAGAGATAGCAATTAAGTATAAGCAAAGTATTCAAAAGGCGATTGATGTTACAGAAAATTTGAATAATCAATTAATTAAATACGAGGATACTATTAAGGACACAGTGCCCGAAATCAGAGAGGAACTGAATAAGTTGAGGATGGCGTATGTTGATTTGGCCGATGCCGAGCGTGCTGCTGCTTTGCAACAGCTTGCAGACAAAAGGTTCGGTGAAAAGCTCAAAGGTTATGACTTCACTGGCGAAGCTCTTGATGCTGGAGGAAAGATCTTTGCGGATGGTGCGCTTGATGAACAAGCCTTTCCTGCTGGCGTCGATAGTATTTTGAATCCTAACAAGCTAAAAGAAAGCATCCAAGAGATAAAGAAGGAGCTCGAAGAATTAACTAATCCAGTGAATCAAATTATTAACGCTGCAACAACTATTGGCACTGCATTCTCTGACTCGTTCAAGAGTGTTATTGATGGCAGTGCTACTACCCAGGAAGCTCTGGCTGGATTCTTCAAGAACATTAGTAATTACTTCCTTGATATGGCAATGCAGATCATTCAAAAAATGATCACGATGTATGTCTTGAATCAGGCAATTGGTTTGTTGCCTGGGTTGGGGTCAACGGGTTCAGGCTTTAATTTAAGTGGATTTGGGTCACTTTCAGGTGACAGCGTTTCAGGCGCAAGCGGATTCTTAAATGCGGCAAGCATCAATCCATTCGCAAAAGGCGGCATCATGGGTCAAAGCGGCCCTATGGATCTCAAACGCTATGCACGCGGTGGAGTCGCTAACAGCCCGCAGCTTGCAATGTTTGGGGAGGGTTCAACGCCTGAAGCTTATGTGCCGCTTCCTGACGGGCGTAGCATCCCAGTTACAATGAGGGGAACTGGTTCCGGCGTTCAGGTGGGTGCTATCAATATTACTGTTGAGAACACAGGGGATAATTTAACTCCTGCAGCACAAAAGCAGCTGGCTGGCCAGGTCAAAGGTATTGTGTTGTCAACCTTGGCTAATGAGCGCCGCAGCGGAGGGATGCTCTGATGACTTACATGGCATTTAACGACATCAAGCTCGACTTGGTAACAACATCACGTCGCACTCAAAGAGTTCAAAGAGCGCAGTTTGGGGATGGCTATTCTCAAATCCTTACGGATGGTTTGAATTCAGAAGGAGAGAGCTGGGATTGCACTACAATTGCATTAACTAACGAAGAGATCTTTTCTTTAGAAAGTTATTTTTTAGCTCAACGTGGACAAGCAATCCCGTGGACTTCTCCATTCGATACAAAAACTTTTTCTAGACCGTTTGAAGCTGGCCAATTGCGTTTAGGGTATACAAACATTGGGTCTTTGACTCTTACCGGGTACACAAGGCCAACTGATTACACGGCTAACATGGTGACGGGTTTGCTGACTTCTGTGACCATTGCCAACAGTACCGTTGTTCCGATTGTATTGACTTTGGCGTCAAGATCTTTTTTGATCAATGATGGCTGGACTATTACGCCTGTTGGAGCTGTGCATTCAACCTTAAAATTTAGCTTGACGAGGGTTTATGTATGACGCAAGCGCCTCCTAACGCTGAAGTTTTCAAGCCACAGCTGCCGCAGATTATTGATCTGTTCACGCTCGACATTACAGCAATTTTGCCATCTGGTTCGTCAGACCAAGCAGTCTATAGATTTGCAAATTGGTCACAAGTTAATGGCGCTGATGTTGTCTACCAAACAAACACTTATACAGCGTTGCCTCTAGAGGCATCAGGCTTTGATCTAAACACCAAAGGGCAGTTGGCGCGTCCAAGCTTGACATTTGCAAACGTAGGTCTTGGCATTACTGCGTTGACAAATACTTATGAAGATCTTGTTGGCGCAACGGTCCAAAGGATTCGCACGCTGACTACTTACCTTGACGGTGCTGAAGCTGCTGATCCAAACGCTTATTGGGGACCAGACGAATGGATTGTTGAGCAAAAAAGCAGCGAAACTAAGCTAGCGGTATCTTTTCAGCTAACAATTCCATTTGATCTGGAAGGGCGTGCATTGCCTGGACGTAGATTATTGCGCGAGCAATGTCAATGGAGATATAGAAGTGATATTGGTTGTCATTATAGTGGAAGCAATTATTTCAACGCTAATGATCAAAGTGTTGCCAGTCTTAGCAATGATGTTTGCGGCAAGCGTTTGACCAGTTGCCAGCTACGGTTTGGCAGTACGTCAAGGCTGCCTTTCGGCGGCTTTCCTGGTCTTACGGACGCAATGGGTTAAACGATGCTTTCTCAGTACACCAATCCGATCACAGTCGAACAGCAAGCGAGCATTCGCGCTTACGCAGAAGCCGCTCATCCTGTTGAGGCTTGTGGCTTTGTTCTTGCTGATAGAACGATTGTTGAATGCACCAACACCGCAACGCAGCCTGACACGTTTGTGATTAGTGCAGAAGAGACGGCTTTGTACTTGGATGATGCGGTTGCTTCATGGCATAGCCACGCGGATTACGCAAGCATGAGCTTTGCGGACATCAATGCCTCTAAAGCCTTGAATCTGCCCTATGTAGTTTTTAACTGTGCCAGCACAGAGTTTTATTACTTTGACCCGCGTCAATCAGCAGGCTTAGTGGGGCGTCCGTGGATGTATGGCGGTTATGACTGCTATTCAGCTGTTCGCGATTGGTACTCGCAGGAAATGGGCGTTGAGATGGCTGACTATGAGCGTCTGTATGAAGGCGAATGGGCTCAACGTGGCTTTACGCATTTTGAGGATAATTTCGCGGCTGAAGGCTTTACCAAGATCCCTAAGACGGTTGATTTGAAACGTGGAGATGTGTTGCTGTTTCGGATCAGGAATGACGACACCTGTAACCACGTTGCTGTGATTGAAGACGTAGAGGCCAACCGGATTTATCAGCACTTGGTTGACCGGGACTCAGCGATAATGGCTTACAGCGGCTATTTTCGCGATAATACGTTCATGGTTCTGAGGCGCAACGGCTAATGGTTACCATCCGATTATTAGGCGAGGCTGGCCGTCTGTACGGGCGTAGGTTTCAGCTTGCGGTGAAGACACCTGCCGAGGCATTGAGGGCATTGTGTTTGCAGATTCCTGGCCTTAGGCAGTATCTGCTGGAGTCAGGCGAAAAGGGGATTGCCTGGCGCGTTGTGACTGATCACGCGGAAGGTCTTGATGAAGATCAGATGTTGTGGCCAATGAGTAAAAGGCTGGTGCTGGCTCCGTTACCTGCTGGTCGTGGTGGAGTGGGCAAGATTATTGCTGGTGTGGCGTTGGTTGCGTTGGCAATTGTCACAGCTGGAGCAACTATTGGACTTTTAGGTTTAGCCGCTCCATTTGCATTCGCACCCGTGTTAGGGACGATTGGCCTTTCACTGATCTTTGGCGGCGTAGCAGAGCTATTAACGCCAACGCCCAAGATGCCCAACGTCAAAGGGGGCTTAGGCAGTGGGTTAGGTGGTTCTAGTGCAACATCAGGTCGCTCTCAAGAGGAGCAGCTGAACAGCTTTGCCTTTGATAAGTCGAACGCGAATACAGTGCAGGGAGACGTGGTTCCTGTTCTTTACGGTGAGCGCATCATTGGCGCTTTGCCTGTTCTGAGCTTTGGCCTTGAATTGCAGAATTACTTGTGATGGACGATCAAACCCAAGTGAACAGCCTAGAGGTCAGTGGTGCTGGTGGTGGTGGTGGTGGTCGCAGCCGCCCACAGCAAACGCAAGTTGTCAATCAAACAGTTGTTGTTCAGAATCCAGCATCAAGACAGCCGGTAGTAGCTGCTAATAATTTATTTTCAGTTGCTTTTGCAAAAACAGTTTATGCGACAAGCGAAGGCGTACTTGAAGGATTCCCTAATGGCATCAATAAGGACGTTTACCTTGATGGCGTTCCAATACAAAATCCCGATGGAACGAACAACTTTGATGGTTTCACTCTTGACTCAAGGCTAGGCGAAGACGAAACACAAACTCCTATCGCAGGCTTTAGCAGAACCGAAAACACTGTTGGCGTCAATGTAAACGTTACTCAGGCTGCTGGTACAATCACCAGGGCTATTACGGATACAGACACAGAGCGTTGCCGGGTAATTATTGCCCTCCCTGCTTTGCAGGCTCAAAACGAACAAAACGGTGATGTTTCTGGCACAAGCGTCACTTTTCAGGTTGACGTAAATTCAAATGGTGGAGCGTATACAGCTGTTGTTTATCAAACTGTTACCGGAAAATCTAATAGCGAATTTCAACGCGCCTATGAGTTTGATTTGCCAGGAACAGGCCCATGGAATATCCGAGTTACAAGGCTGACAGCCGACAGTAGTAGTAGCTTCATTCAAAACACAATCAACTGGCAAAGCTTTGTCGAGATTGTTGATGAAAAATTTGCCTATCCAAATACTGGCCTTATTGCGTTAAAGGTTGACGCAAGGCAGTTCAACACAATCCCTGATGTATCGGTAAAGCTTCGCGGAAAGCGTGTTCAAGTTCCTACTAATTATGACGCTACGACTCGTACTTATACGGGCTTGTGGGACGGAACGTTTCAAATGGCATGGACTGATAACCCTGCCTGGATTTTCCGTGACATCGTTCTAAACGAACGCTTTGGCGTCAAGCGTTATATCAATTCTATTGCGATTGACCCTTGGTATCTTTACACCGTTTCTCAATACTGTGACGAGCTTGTTCCTGATGGCGGCGGTGGAACGGAACCTAGATTTACTTGCAATGTTTATTTGCAGAATCCAGGCTCAGTTTATCAAGTGCTTAATTCGCTTGCTTCCTGTTTTAGGGGTTTGCTTTATTACAGCGAAGGTGAGCTGTACTTAACGCAGGACCGAGAGCAAGACGTTGTCCAGCAATTTAGCGAAGCCAATGTTCTTCAAGATGTAGCAGAAAACGGAGAAGTTTCTTCACCATGTTTTAGCTATACGGGTTCAGCTAGGTCAGCACGTAAGACCGTAGTTTTAGCAAACTGGGATGATCCAACGCAAGTCTATTCAAGCGTCACAGAGTACCAGCAAGATGATGAGCTGCTAGACAAGTTTGGGTATAACCCTGTTGATCTTCGCTTGATTGGCGTTACATCTCGCGGCCAAGCTTTACGCGCTGCTAAGCATACGCTTTTCAGTGACAGGTATGAAACAGAAAAGGTTAGCTTTCGTGTTGGAGCGGAAGGCATTGCGGCTGGCGTTGGCGAGATTATCAAGATTGCTGACCCATTAAAGCAAGGTCAACGTTTAGGCGGTCGCATCGTAGCTGTTGACGGAAACTTTATTACTGTTGATGCAGTTTTAACGCTATCGCCTGGAACTGACTACACGCTGACTGTTGTAATCCCTGAAGGGGAGACGGTTACCAACAATGATGGCTCCATAAAAGTAAATCCAAAGCTAGAGGTTTTAACCGTCGTTAGTTCCGCTAACACTGGTTTTCAGATTACCGAAGGCAACCTTCTCGCTCAAGATTCTGACGAAATTTTAACGCAAGCCAGTGATAATTTAATTGCCCGATATATCAGCAGCGACGGAACCACTACCAGATTTGAGGTTAATTCAGCCGTACCAACGCAAAACGGTGCGTTATGGGTTCTTGAGTGGACCTCAATGAAGGCTGCAACTTATCGGATTATCTCGATTTCAGAAGTTGAGTCTTTGATTTATCAAGTTGAAGCCATTCAGTATAACAGCAGCAAATATGGTTATGTTGATAACGATTTGCCGGTTGCAATACCAAAAGATCGTTTTACTCTTCAACCTGTTGGTGAGCCGACAAATTTTAGCGGCATTCTTGAGTATTCAAACGGTCAGACATCAATCCAAGCTTCATGGCGTGCCCCACAGGTAAACAATTCAGTTGACTTACTGGTACGGGGTTACAGGTATCAGTGGCGAAAAGTTGGCGACACGGAATGGTCAGACGTTCTTCAATTACAGGCAACAGCAGTTGAAACGCCTCTTTCAACTCATACTTTTGGGAATGCCTATCAGGTCCGTGTATCTGCGATCAACCGTTTAGGTAGTCAGTCCGATTGGGTTGTTTATGACGTTGACGCTTTTGCTCCTATCCCTGATTTAAGTGATGCTGCTTTTGGGGCAACGGTTACGCACGCCAATCAACCAGATGGCACCCAGCTAGTCATTGTTGATTCTGGAACGTGTCCGATTCTGCCTCGTATTAATGGTTTCAAGTGTTGGGTCAAGCCTCGTAACCTATCGTCTGGTGAAATTCCTGGTGTGAAGCCGCCTGGTAATGATGGCTGGTATTTCTTGGCTGACATTCCGCTTACGGGTTATTACACCGTTGCGTTCCACGCTCCAGACACCTATGACGTTCGCGTTAACTTTACAAGTTCAATTTTTGGAGAAAACCCAACTGATTACATCTATGACTTTGTAGAGCGGGGTGAGATTGCACCGCCAACTCCAAGCAACTTTAGTGTTGTTGAAAATCAGAATAGTAGTGGTAAGCGTTTTAGCTGGCAGCTGCCCACGACACAGTACGGCAGTTGGGATCAAAACCTTGTTGCTGATGTCGTGAGCTATGAGGTTAAGTACAAAAAAGGAACGCTGGCGCTAAACGTTGTCGAGTTTGAAGTTGCGACCGATCTTGTCACAGTCAAAACCTCAACAGTGATCGGCACCAGGACTAACCAGCATTTGCTGAGTATTGGCGATGAGATTGTATTTGCCGCTTCTTCTGGATCGCTGCCTACCGGGGTTGTTTCTGGAACGACTTACTTTGTTGCGAGCGATGGCTTCACAAGTACAGCCTTCAAAATCAGTGCAACAAATGGCGGTGCTGCAATTGACTTTACTGGCACTGCAACTGGAACATATAACGTTTCAGGCCCAGTAGATCTAAAGACTCGACTAGACATTACCGCTACTTGGGGCGCTGGTATTGAATTGGCATCTGGTGGCTTGCCTGCACAACAGCAATGGTTTGAGACAAGTTTGTTTGACACTGGCACTTATGTGGTGATGGTCAAGTCAGTTGATGCAACGCAATGGCGTGCAGATCTTCCGGCACATGTCCTTGTCAACATTGGCGCTCCACCAATTAGCAATGCAGTTCAGTCAATTGATGCAAAGAACGCACCAAGCAATGATTGGCCTGGAACGTATGACAACTGTTCTGTTAGCGGTGGAGGTTTAGTCCAAACAGATGCAACGCTTGACAGCTATTTTACTTGGACTTTTGACAACAATAATCTTGAAAGCGCATTGCTGTTTTCCACGACTTCAACTGCGACTTATTCGCATTCGCTGGTTGCGTTAACGGGTCAAGCAACTGAGCTAACGCAAGAGGATGATTTTGATCTTTTGCAGGAGAACGATGATCGAATCTTGGCTGAACAACGGTATTACTCGCTAACAGAATTAGCAGAAGGCGGAGTTGTTCACCCCTACGCGCCATTTGAGAAGCTACTTGGTGATGTGTATCGAGTCGAGACGCGCTTCAAGAGTCCTGATGGCGGAACGACTGCTGGCAACATCACGGCATTAACGGCTCAACTTGACTATCCAGACGTGATCGAAAAGCAAAACGATGTTTCAATTTCTGACGTTGGAACGGCAGTGGCGTTGACCAAAACATTCCGAGCGGTTTCAAGCGTTTCGATTACAGCTTTACAAACAGGTGGAAGTACTGCTGCTATGGCGTATGTGACTGCTAAATCGACAAGCTCAGTTACGATTGAGTGCAGGAACTCATCCGGCACTTTGGTTGCTGGACTTGTTGACATCACAGTAATTGGTTACTAATGGCTGACGCACGCATCTCCCAGTTACCAGCAGCAACAACGCTGGCCAGCTCTGACATTGTTCCATTTACAAGTATCAGCGCGAGTGAAACGCGCAAGATCACTGCAAATAATCTGGCGATTGTCCTGACCCAATTGGGGTTGACGGTTGGAACAGCTACTCCAGTAACTCCTTATAACGGTCAGCTTTGGGTTGACACCAATACGAACCCGCCAATCCTGAAGGTTTATAACGGCGCAACGTTTACAACTGTTAGTTTTCTACCTGGGTCGTCAGTTGCTACAAGCCCAAGTGGCACTGCACCTTCAAGTCCAGTTTTGGGGCAATTATGGCTCGACACATCTCAAACGCCGGATGAGTTGAAGGTTTATGACGGCGCAGCTTTTGTTCGCGTTGATCCCTTAGGTATCACTGATACTGCGGCAGCGGCTAAGTATTTGCAGATTACCAACGCTGCAAGTACATATTTGACGTTGACTGGTGGGACGTTGACGGGAAACCTGACACTGACAGGCGATCCCACAACAACCAATATGGCCAGTAACAAGGGCTATGTTGACACGCAAATTGCTGGGATTCCGGCAGTAACTGACCAGACGCCTGCTGGAACGGTAATTTATTCAGCAAGATCTACCGCTCCAACTGGTTATGTAAAGGCAAACGGTGCTGCGATTAGTCGATCAACGTTTTCAGTGTTGTTTGCTGCTATTGGAACTCAGTTTGGTGTAGGAAATGGGTCTACCACGTTTAACGTGCCTGATTTGCGTGGTGAATTTATCCGTGGTTGGAGTGATGGACATACGGTTGACAGCGGTCGAACGCTAGGCAGCAACCAAGCTGATAGCCTTGCCTCTCACGATCACGAGTATCTTTCAAACGGCGCTTCCGGCAACAGTGTCACAGGTGGACCAACTCCAATTTACGACGGTCAACAAGCCACCGACACAAGTGCTTTTGGTGGCACCGAAACTCGTCCCCGTAACGTGTCCTTATTGGCCTGTATCAAGACCTGATCTGGCATTAAAATCAAGCTACTAGGGGTTGCATCATGGCCGACATCAAGATTAATGATCTGACTGCTTACACGGATCCGGTCAGCACTGATGTCTTGCCGATTGTTGATGTTGGCAATGATCTAACCAAAAAAGTCAGCATTGCGGACCTGCTGGAGAATGCTGGAACGGGTAGTGCTGCTGCACCTTCGTTCAGTTTTGATGGCGATAATGATACGGGTATTTATCGGCCTGGGGCTGATCAGGTTGCGTTAACAGCTGGTGGTACGCAGGCACTATTAGCTGAGAGTACAGGCATCACGATTCCAGGGAACTTAACGGTTTCGGGTACTACGACAACTGTTGATACTGTCAATTTGACAGTTAAGGATAAAAATATTGAACTTGGCGTTGTTTCGACACCAAGTAACACTACTGCTGATGGCGGTGGAATTACGCTGAAGGGTGCAACAGATAAAACAATTAATTGGGTTGATAGCACTGATGCTTGGACACTTAGCGAGCACATTAACATTGCTAGCGCCAAAGAATATCGAATTGCTGGGACAAAAGTTTTAGACGCAACCAGCTTGGGCAGTGCTCTTCTTACTGATTCGACTTCAAGCACTAGCACTACAACTGCTGCAACTCCAAATTCAGTCAAGACATCTTTTGACTTGGCTAATGCGGCGTTGCCGAAGGCTGGTGGCACGCTGACAGGTGATCTAACTATTCCAGATAAGATCATTCATAGCGGTGATACTAATACGTTTATTAGGTTCCCTGCTGCTGATACATTTTCTGTTGATACAGCAGGCAGCGAGCGAATGCGAATCCAGAGCTCGGGAAGCGTCGGCATCGGAACTTCATCGCCCGCTGGAAAGCTCGAAGTTAATTTTAATTCTTCAGTAGACGTTGGCCTTGTTTTAAAAAACAGTACTACTGGAACAAGCGCACGTTTTTATTCAGGATCAAGCATTGTTGGTAGCATCACTGTTACAGGTTCTGCTACCGCCTACAACACAAGCTCTGACTATCGCTTAAAAGAAAACGTCGTTAATATTGCTGATGGTATTACTCGCGTAAAACAACTAATACCCAAACGTTTTAACTTTATTGTTGACGCTGACACGACAGTTGATGGGTTCCTTGCTCACGAAGCACAAATAGTCGTCCCAGAAGCTGTTACTGGCGGAAAAGATGCAACTAAAGAAGAGGAGTATGTAGTAACACCAGCGGTTGAAGAAGTTGTTGATGAGAGTGGTAATGTCACCACTGCTGCAGTAGATGCAGTAATGGGTACTCGAACAGTGCCTGACCATCAAGTTATCGACCAATCGAAACTTGTCCCACTACTTACTGCAGCACTACAAGAAGCAATCACAAAGATCGAAACCCTCGAACAGCGTCTATCTGATGCTGGTATCGCCTAGCGGCAACCCGCCCCGTGTCATAGCGGGGCTTATGGCATTAAACTAACGCTGAATGAATTTTGCTCATGTCTGATCCTGTTACCACTTTCACTTGGGCGATTGCCAATCTTGAAAGGGAAACTGATGACGGTTTTGTTTTCACCGCGCATTACACCGTGAGTGCGGCAGATGATGCCTATTCGTCCAGCGCCTACGGCAGCATCGGTTTTGAGCGTCCTGAAAACCTCGTGCCTTTTGCTGACCTAACCGAAGATCTGGTAGTTGGCTGGGTCAAGGAAGCACTTGGTGGTGACGAAAAGGTTGCTGAAATCGAAACTGCACTCCAAGCGCAAATCGACGAGCAACGCGCACCAACCAAAGCTTCTGGCACACCTTGGGCCTAATGAAAAGACCTGACCCAATGATCCCTGGGAAACCTGGAGCGGAAGACGTTCCAGCAATGCGTAACAGACAAGCTTGGATTGAAGCCCTCTATCAATACGAAGGACGTGATGATAAAAATCATCCGATGCACGGTCTTTACACAGGACTGATGAAGAAGCATCTTCACACGATAAGCACCGATGGCTAAACCTAAGGCCCTGAACGGCGCACAATTTGTTGTGAGCAAACCAAAGAAAACACGCCAA
>TARA_R110000787_G_scaffold60478_4_pt1 | contig 13831 bp, 12 predicted proteins | sample TARA_R110000787 | Tara Oceans TARA_R110000787 (sample SAMEA4397920) | marine metagenome | biome: Polar Biome; feature: [DCM] deep chlorophyll maximum layer (ENVO:01000326); material: water (ENVO:00002006), including particulate matter (ENVO:01000060) such as... | depth 35 m
GTCGCAGTACTATGAAGTCGCAGTGCTATGAATCGACGCACTATATATCGACGTATTATTATTAAGCGTAGCTAACTTAAAGAAACAGGAGGAAGCATGGCCCTTGACCCGCAAGCAGCAGAAATTCTGAAAAGAGCAGAACAAAGCGGCGCTCCCGGCCTCGGTGAAGGCACGCCGCAGGAAGGCCGCGAAGTATTTGCCGCTACCACCGCGCTGCTCGGCCTGCCGCAGCCTGAGGTTAGAAGCATCGACGAAGTAGAAATTGCAGGGCCCAATGGCCCGATTCGCACCAGGATTATCACGCCGGCCAGTGCTCCCTCGACTGCTCTGCCGATTCTGATCTACTACCACGGGGGCGGCTGGGTTATCGGAAGCCCGGAAACTCATAGCGGAGAAACCTGTTTCTACGCTAACGAAGCAAACTGCATTGTCGTGGTTCCCGATTACCGGCTGGCACCAGAACACCCCTTCCCGGCAGCGCCAAACGATAGCTATGCCGTGCTCGAATGGGCCGCGACCAACGCCGCCAGTATCGGTGGTGATGCCAGCAGAATAGCCCTTGCTGGTGATAGCGCTGGAGGTAATTTAGCCGCAGTAGTGGCACAGATGGCCAAAGCCCGGGGTGGCCCGGACATCGCGCTGCAGCTATTAATTTATCCTGCCACTCGCATGGGCGCGACCACTCAGTCCTACACAGATTTCAATGAAGGTTACTTTCTCACCGGCAAGGCTATGAACTGGTTCTTTAATCATTATCTGACCAAAGCCGCCCACTGGGATGATCCACAGGCCTCGCCTCTGTTGGCCACAGATTTAACTGGCTTGCCAGCGGCCTACGTGATGACAGCTGGTTTTGACCCGCTCCGCGACGAAGGCAAAGCTTATGCTGACCGTCTCAGGGAGGCTGGCGTTGCCGTCGACTACGTGTGCTACGAAAGACAAATCCACGGCTTCATATCCATGGCGGGTGCCCTCGACGAGGGCAAAGCATTCCTCCGTGAAGCAGCTGCTGTGTTGCGGAAAGCCTTTACTGCTCATTAATGACTGCTCGGTAATGAATGTTGAGGCCGCCAAGCCGTCGCAGAGGACAAACAACGCCATGCAGCACCTAAAAAGCGCCTCAATTTTTACCTAAAGCAGCCCACAGATTATAAAAAAGGTAACAACTTTCTTTAAAATCCAGCACCCACTATGCCTATAATCAACATGCTTAATTTTTCCCCCGACCGGCTTGTCCCCCCTGTTAAGGGCAACTCAAACACAAGCCTGGGTAGCCTGGGTTTTCAATCACTGCTATCTAGCTAGTATTGGATATCCATTTTGTAGCATCGCCTGCTGCCAGGTTATAGCTACATCATAGGCAAGCTTCAGGTAGATCGTCAGGACCCTGCGTGCCGGTTCCGAGACCAGACATTCACTAGTAAGGAGCATAAAAATATGTCGCAGCAGCAACTCGAAAAATTACTAAGCCTTTTTGCCAGGCAACCCACGTTGGGCACACTGACCCTTGAGCAGGAACGCGCCAACCTCGACGAAGGAGGCGCGCGCTTCAGAGTTCCAGAAGACGTTACGCTACAACCCATAGATGTAGATGGTGTGCCGGGGGAATTCCTTATCGCGCCAGGCGCCAGCGACAACAAAGTTGTGCTCTATTTGCACGGCGGCGGCTACGCGATCGGCTCCATCAAAAGTCATCGCTATTTGATGCAGAACATATCGCGGCATGCCGGTGCCAGAACGCTCGGCATCAACTATCGTCTGGCTCCAGAGCATCCCTTTCCGGCAGCTCTTGATGATGCCACCACCGCTTACCGCTGGTTATTGGCTCAGGGCTATGAGCCAAAGAATATCGCCATCGCCGGTGACTCCGCCGGTGGCGGCTTGACCCTCGCAACACTGGTCAACCTGCGTGACCAGGGCGACCCCCTCCCTGCAGCAGGCGTGTTGATATCACCCTGGACAGACCTCACCGGAAATGCCGGTTCAGTCGCGGCACGGGCTGACTCCGACCCCATGGTCAAACCCGATGGTCTTTACTCGCTAGGTGCGCACTACCTGAACGGTATTGATCCACAAACACCACTGGCTTCTCCAGTTTTTGCCAATATGAAAGGCCTGCCACCCCTGTGTATCCATGTCGGTGGGCGAGAGATCCTTTATGACGACGCCATCACCGTGGCGAACCGCGCCCGCGCCGCAGGCGTACCAGTAGAACTCGTTGACGAACCGGAACTGTTTCATGTCTGGCATGCTTTTGCGCCAATGCTCGAAGAAGGCCAACACGCCGTGGAACAAATTGGCGCTTTTCTGAGGAAAGCCCTGCAGTAATCGTCCGTATTCTCACAGCCGATTCAACGAAGCAGAGCTCTTCGAAACACAAATTATTAAAGGAACACGATTATGGCCAGTCCCGAGAATAAAAAACTGATTGATCTGCTTTGGAAAAATTATCCAGGCCCCTCTGACTACGAAAAAATGAAGAACAAGGTCGGCAAAATGCGCGATAACTTCGTGCTGGCCACCAAAAACTTTACCACGCCACCAGCAGATACCCGCATCGACTCTGTAGATGTTGACGGCATACCTGCAGAGTGGTTGGCAGCCCCCGGTGTCGATGTCGATCGCGTACTGCTTTATCTACACGGTGGCGGCTACGTTATTGGCTCCATCGCCACTCATCGCGGTTTGACCGCGGCACTGTCCAGTGCGGCCAATTGCCGTGTACTGGCGCTGGATTATCGCCTCGCCCCGGAACACCCGTATCCGGCCGCCGTAGAAGATGCCACCAAGGCCTATCGCTGTTTACTGAAGCAAGGTGTCAAGGCCAATAAAATCGCCATCTCAGGTGACTCCGCCGGTGGCGGTCTGACCCTGGCCACGCTACTCAATCTGAAAGCCTGCGGCGACCAGTTACCTGCCGCCGCCGCGCCTATCTCTCCATGGACTGATATGGAGGGCACCGGTAAATCCATGAAAACCAAAGTCGATCTGGATCCCATGGTGGAGCCGGGCGGACTGATGGGCATGGCGAAGCTCTACATGGCCGACGGAGATTATCGGGCGCCAACGGCTTCGCCACTGCACGGCGACTATTCAGGTCTACCGCCGCTGCTGATTCAGGTGGGCGCACTGGAAACCCTTCATGACGACGCGACCCGTGTAGCAGAAAAAGCCAAAGCCGCGGGGGTCGATGTCACCCTGGAAGTCTGGGACGACATGATTCACGTTTGGCACCTTTTTGCACCCATGTTGCCGGAAGGTCGCCAGGCAATCGCCCGAATCGGTGAGTATATTCGGGAAAAAACATCTTAATACTTGATTAATATCAATATATTATATAAGTATATTTATATTTAACATTAACTGTGGAGTAGCACTATGGCGGGACGAGTTGAAGGCAGGGTTGCATTAATCACCGGGGGTGGCTCAGGCATTGGCGAGGCGACGGCCATGCGTTTTTCTGAAGAAGGCGCCAAAGTCGTTGTTGTGGATATAAACGCTGCCAGCGCGCAAAGGGTTGCCGATAACATTAATGCCAGTGGCGGGCAGGCTTCGGCATTTACCGCCGACGTTGCGGATGAAGCCGCGACAAAGGCTATGATAAAGCACGCCGTTGATACCTACGGGCGGCTGGATATCCTTCACAACAACGCCACAGCACTGGAAGTGGGTGCAGTCAAAGATCTCACCCTGGAAGGCTGGAACAAAACGTTAGCGGTAAATGTGACGGCGCCCTTCCTGGCGACCAAGCACGCGCTACCAATAATGATTGCCCAGGGCGGCGGTGCCATCGTTAATACGGCATCCATTTCCGGAACCGGCGGCGATTACGGTATGTCGGCTTACAATGCCGGCAAAGCCGCTGTGATTAACTTTACCCGCTCCGCAGCCATCGAAAACGCCCGTTTTGGTGTGCGCATGAATTGTGTCTGCCCCGGTGCCATCGACACTCCAGCTATCCAGAGCATGACTGGCAGCGGCAAAGGACCCCTGCCCCACGTGTCTCTAGCGGGCAAAGGAGAGCTGCCCAAAGTATCCGCTGAAATCAGCCAGCAGATCCGTGAAAGAATGATGAATGCCCATCCCATTGGCCGTCTTGGACTACCGATAGAAATCGCTAACACGGTATTGTTTCTGGCCTCTGATGAAGCCTCCTTTATTACCGGGGCGGCCTACATAGTCGATGGCGGACTAACCGCCCACACCGGATTACCGGCGATGATGTAAAGTGCCCACAGTGGGTCATTGAGGTAGATATTGCGGCTATGCGAAGAGGCCCCGGCCAGGGGCCGCTTCCTTTATAAGACTTGATTTCAACCGTTAAATCATTTCAACTAGGGCGATACCAGATTCTTTTTGTCAAGCTTTCACACCAAATCCAGCGTTAGGAGGAAGAACATCATGGCTGCTCCCGTCGTTTCAGCAGATTCACATATCGTCGAACCACCAGAGGCCTATTCAAAATATGTCGACCCAAAGTTTCGTGATCGCGTGCCGCACATCGTAGACGATGGCAAAGGCGGTGACGGCTATTTGTGGGAAGGCATAAAACGCCCGCTAGACCTTGGCCTGATGTCAGCGGCCGGTATTCCCGCCCAAATAATGCCTAAAGAAGGACCAAACCGCAGATTTTACGATATGCATCGCAGCGGCTGGGATCCAAAGTTCAGAGTCGAAGATCAAAAGCAGGACGGTGTCGACGCAGAAATCATCTACGCCTCAGTTGGCATGGTCCTTTGCAACGCCAAAGATCCACTGTTTAAGGACGCCATGTTCCGATCTTACAATCGCTGGCTGGAGGCTTACTGTAAAGAAGTCCCGGACCGTATATTTGGACTTGGTCAAACTGCGATTCTTGACGTCGACTCGGCGATAGAAGATTTTCGCCGCATCAAAGATGCTGGTTTCGTCGGCGTCATGATGCCCGGCACGCCAATCCAGGAAGATTACGACCACGTTATGTACGATGCCCTCTGGGAATGTGCCGTTGATCTTGAGCTACCGCTTTGCTTCCATATCCTTACCTCCAAGGAAAGTGCCGCCAGCATTGCCCAATACCGTGGGCACAAACTCAACGGCTTCATGAAACTGATAAGAGCCATCCAGGATCTGATTGGGTTGTACACCCTGGGCGGGGTGTTTGAGCGTCACCCCAGGCTTCGCTTTGTTGGCGCGGAAGGCGACGCGGGCTGGCTCCCCCACTACATGGCGCGCATGGATCATGCTGTTGAGCGACACGGCTATGGCAAAAATGGTCGCCTGCTGCCCCGCCTGCCCAGCGAATATATCCGCGAAAATGTCTGGTTGACCTTTCAGGACGACTGGGAAGCCTTTGGTTGTTCACATCGGATGAACCACGAACGTCTGCTGTGGGCAAATGACTTTCCACACAGCGACTCGACCTGGCCGCACTCCCAGGCCATGCTCAAAGAACACGCAACGCTCGTCACCAATGAGGTCAAAGATCAAATTCTGGGCTTGAACTGCGTTAACCTGTTTAACCTGCCACTGAATAATACCGGTGCTGCAGCAAAATCAGCCTGACCTTGAGCGCGATGCCTGGCTAACAGAATTATCATAAAAACAAAAAAGCCGGCGAGGAGCTGATCCCCGCCGGTTTTTTTATTACTGACTATTTGCTTTGCCTGTCACTCGGGAACGTATAAAACCGTCGGCCTTCTGTACTGCCGCCATTCGGCATCATCCCGCACCCACTGGCCGCCACTAACCAATCTCTGCTAGCAGAGATTTGGCAACAATCGGCTCAAGCGGCCGATGCTTCGGATTCATTCCAACTGTGGAATTCAGGAATACATTTCTGACCAAACAATTTTATGCTTTTTTCGACATAGTCATAGGGCATCCCGGAAAAGCTGAATGATCCATTAAACTCGAAATCGCCGAGCAGCTTTCTGCGCGCTTCTGCTTTTTCAATTATCTGTTGCGGCGTGCCCCATATTTGCAAGTCAACAAACACATTAGCGACCGCTTCAAGCCCCAGCTCTTTAAGCATCTTAGCCGAGTCTCCATACGCTGCGTAACCTTTGGTCTCAGCAAAATGATCACCGGCCATTTCGTAGTGCTGCGCGGCGCTTAGAAAATATGCCGCCGTATATTTTCGAGCCATTTCTTCAGCTCTGTCCGCACTTTCATCACAAATAACAAAATCAATGCAAAGTGGTGGCGGCGGTGTTTTACCTGGATGTTGCTCCCGGTATATCTTCCGATAACGATCTACTTCCGGAACGATATCGGCCATGGGTTTTTGCATGAACAACATGATCTGCGAACCGAGGACAGCACCGGCATCGACCGAATCTGGTGACATGGCGACAGAATATGTCCTGTTCTCAAAAGAATACCTGGGACGTGGCCGAATCTCCACGCGAGGCTGCTTAATCAACTCACCATCGTACTCGGCAAAACCGGTTTTCAGAGCCTCTACAATCATCCGCGAACTTTCGTCAAACCTGACACGGCTTTCATTCATATTTACGCGGAAGCCCTCGTATTCAACCCGAGCCAGCCCGCGCCCCATACCCAGCAGTGTGCGGCCATTAGAATAATAATCCAGCAAAGCAATTTCTTCAGCGACACGCAAGGGGTCGTGCCAGGGCAGAATAACAGCGCCCGTTCCAAGTTTTATTGTCCTGGTCACGCCCGCCATATAGCTTAAAAACTGGGTAACATCCGGACACATCGTATAATCAGTAAAGTGATGCTCCACACACCACAGCGAGTCAAAACCCGTAGGCTCTGCCAACTTGGCTATCTTTAATTCAGCATCATAAACCTCGGCATCGCTAAGATTGCCGGGGTTCTGAAACAACATCTGAATACCACATTGCATAACAAACTCCTCTCAGATCACATCATTGGTCGGCCGACATAAGGGTAATTGCTGTCCACTGTCAGAGTTAAATCCGCGCGTAACTTAACGTAAATCGCTTGACATTACCACTCATAGGCAAAGAGCTCTACTTATGCCAAACATAGCCGACACATCATCGGCTGTGGTTTAATCTGCGTGAAGTTAGCAGCTCCTAAATTATTCACTCAAGAGGTTAAATATCATGAAACCAGTTCGCAGGATCGTCACCGGCGTCAATGCAAAAGGCCAGTCAATTTTTTCCCAGGACACTGATATGCCGGACATTTTTGGTGGTAGCGGCATGGAAGGCTTCGAAGCCCAAGGTCAACTCGCGATGGCTGAACTGTGGTTGGGCACCCTGCCCTCTGATAACGCTGAAAGCAACTATGGCGAGCGCCCCGGCGCATATGACCTGAACCCGGACCCCGGCACACTGATGGTTCGCATCGCCGAGTTTCCACCCGAGCCGGAAGGCGTCGCAAAACCCGGCCAGGGACTGGAGTCGCATCCAGGCTTTCATATTACAAACACCACCGATGTCATTATCGTGCTCGAGGGTGAGGTCTATTCAATGATGGAAACCGGTGAAAAGCTGCTGAAACAGGGCGACGTCCTGATCCAGCGCGGCACCAATCACGCGTGGTCCAATCGTTCCGGCAAAACCGTTAAAATAGCCGCCATAATGCTCAGCACAGAACCCGTCGATATCAGTCCGGCGCTCTAACGCATTAATTATTAGTCAACGGATGCAGAATCCTTGTTGTTCATCCGCAGGCGAGCGTACAGATGCATACTACTGACACGGCGGCGTCAGCTTCGACATTGCATCAGCGAAATCAATTGCGGCAATTCTCGGCGCGGCTCAGGGACAGAGAATCAAGACATATTTACAGTGATGCAGCGGCGCTACGGCAGGCCAACGATCAGCCCGATTATTTGCGACTAATAATCGACCTTCTGCGAACAAATGTTACAACACTGTGCTTCCGTGGCCACTTGCATTAGGGTGGCTGAGTTCGGATCAGTAAAGACCGTATAAATGCGCAGCAAAGGGCAAGCAGTATGAATAAAAACCCCATTGAAAATATTCTGATCGGGGGTACCGGCAGTGGCCACATTGGCATTAATCCACGCTTCGCCAATCGCCACGGCTTGATCGCTGGCGCCACGGGTACCGGAAAAACTGTCACATTACAGGGCCTTGCGGAAGGCTTTTCGGCCATTGGCGTCCCCGTTTTTATGGCTGACGTAAAAGGCGATTTATCGGGCATTAGTCAGCCAGGGACACCCCATCCGAAAATTGACGAACGCGTAAAATATATTGGCATCAATGACTTTGAATTACGCGGCTCCCCGGTAACATACTGGGATGTCTTCGGAAAACTGGGCACACCTGTACGGGCAACGGTGGCAGACATGGGCCCACAACTTTTGTCACGCCTGCTCGATCTTAACGAAACACAGGAAAGTGTCTTAACGCTGGTTTTTGAATATGCTGACAAGGAAGGTCTATTGCTATTAGATCTTAAAGATCTACGCACCAGCCTCGAACACATCAGCGAAATCGGTAAGGAACTTGGCGTAGGCTACCAGGTATCGAAAGCATCGGTAAATGCCATTTTGCGTCGTCTATTAATGCTGGAACGTGAAGGTGGCGACGTTTTTTTCGGGGAGCCCAGCTTGCAGTTGAGCGATTTTATCGCCCACGACAAAAATGGCTGCGGGGTGATAAATGTTCTCGCCGCGCAATCATTAATCATGACACCACGGGTTTATACAACTTTTCTTCTGTGGCTGATTTCAGAGCTGTTCGAAAACCTGCCGGAGGCAGGTGATCCTGAAAAGCCTGTACTGGTCTTCTTCTTCGATGAGGCTCACCTGCTGTTCAGTAATACCTCAAAAGTTTTACTTGAAAAAATTGAGCAGGTAGTCAGACTCATTCGTTCAAAGGGTGTCGGCCTCTACTTTGTTACACAAAGCCCGGCTGATCTGCCAGATACTGTCCTTGGTCAACTGGGTAACAGAATTCAGCACGGCCTCAGAGCCTATACGCCAAAAGATCAAAAAGCCGTAAGAGTTGCCGCACAGACTTTCCGACCGAATCCGCAGCTCAATACTGAACAGGTCATTTCAGAACTCGGTGTCGGTGAAGCACTGGTATCGGTACTGGCTGACAAGGGCGTACCAACACCCGTTGAACGGGTACTCATCCGCCCGCCCTATTCTCGTATGGGGCCGGTTAACGAGGAAGAACGCCAGCACTTAATAACGACAAGTTATCTCCACAAGCGGTATGCCGAGACCTACGACCCTCACTCCGCCCATGAAGAATTGTTAGCCAGAGCCAGCGCGGCGATACAGGCACAAACAGCCCGACGCGACAGCTCTCTTGAGCATGCGGCAACCACAGGGCATAAGCCCGACTCGCCCTCGGGTAAAGCGGCCCGCCCGGCGAGTCGAAACAACCGCCAGACCCTTGGTGAAACCTTTGCGAAAAGTATAGCCCGCAGTATTGGCAGTACCCTGGGGCGACGCCTCCTCAGAGGCATACTCGGATCCATCATGAAGAAGTAGCCGTCCGCTGAAAACACGTCCGGCCGCCACACTGAGTAACGACTGCGCATAAAAAAACCGGGAGATTCCCGGTTTTTTTAAAACGAAAAAATATAAACCCTCAGGGTGAACCAGCGCCTGCTATGTCGACAGTCGCTGTTTCGATTTTGGCATTGAGCGCACCTTTGGGAATATCGTCAAGATTACCGTCATAAATCAGACAGAACAGCGTTTTACCATCGGCGCCGCCAAGATTACAGGCAACCGCCCTACGTCCGCCTGTAGTAATCTTGTGGGTGATTTCACCGCCATCCAGCACACGAATAAATTCGCCCTGTTCAAATGCTGACACCCAGATCGCACCTTCCTGGTCGAGACAAATACCGTCTGGCGTATAGGGTGCCAGCTCGGCAAATACCCTGCGGTTAGTCAACGAACCATCCGCTTCAATATCGAATGCTGTCAGCTTGCAGACGAAGGTTTCGGCAATAATCAATGTTTTCCCGTTATTACCGATAACTGCGCCATTAGGAAAGTGAATATCTTCTGCAACAGTTTTTATCGTGCCGTCCGGCTTTACCAGGGTCAGCGTAGCGGGCTTGGGGTCTTCATGAGCAAAGACATCATAACCAAATGTGCCAACATAGATATTGCCATTGGGCGCGCAAACCGAATCGTTTATGTCGTAGGGCAGGTTTGTCGACAGGTCAGCATACTCGGACAGTGCACCGTTATGCAGCCGCATCAGTTTACGGTCGCTCATGGAAACGATCACCACCGATCCGTCTGGCATAAAATTAATGCCTGACGGGCGGTTCGGCAATTTCACCACCGCCTCTTTTTTACCCGCTGGCGTCACGGTATAAACCGTCAGACCAAACATGTCAGACACCCAAAGCTTACCGTCGTGCCAGCGTGGCCCTTCAAGGAATACAAAACCGTCCGCCAAAGGCGTTGTTTTAAATTCTTTCATCGTAAAGTCCCCAATTCTTTTTTGTTCAATAACAATCGCCAGAAAATCTGGTTCCACACGAACCGAGGCAAACGCCTAGTCATACATAATGACAGAGCGTGCACCCTCACCACGGCCCATGGCATCGAATGCATCATTGATATCTTCCAGCTTAATGCGCCTGGTAATCATCTCGTCGAGCTTCAGATCGCCTTTCATGTAATAGTCCACAAACCGTGGCACATCACGGGATGGGACGGAGGTTCCGTAGGCAGACCCTTTGAAGTGTTTCTCACCGAAAAAGCCCAGTACTGGCAAATCAAGAACCGTGTCCATTGATGGCACACCGACAATGACTGCTGTGCCGGTTGCCCGCGGCATGGCCCAGGCTTGCTCGATGGTAGATTTAAGACCCAGCGCTTCAAACGCAAAGTGGACGCCGCCACGGCTAATCGCGCGAACTTCCTTAACTACGTTGGTACCGGTTGGATCAATCGTATGAGTAGCCCCCAGTTCCATCGCCAACTGGCGTTTTTCTGGCACTGGATCGATAGCGATGATGGTGGTGGCTCCGGCAATTCGCGCACCCTGAATAATGGATAGGCCTACACCACCGCAACCGATTACCGCACAACTGTCACCCTTTTCGATTTTTACGGTATTGAGCGCCGCACCGACACCAGTGGTGACACCACAACCAATGAGACAGATCGTTTCGAGGGGAGCTTTCGGATCCACTTTCACCGCCATGCCGGCAGGAATGACGGAACGTTCTGAGAAAGTGCCGACACACACCAGCTGACCGACCTTCTCGCCTTTACTGTTTTTAAAGCGTTTGCCGCCATCCAGCAACGACCCCTGCCAAATCACACTCGACATTTCAGCACAGAGGAAGGGTTTACCTTCCAGACAGAACAGACACTTGCCGCACGCCGGGGTCAGCGACGCGATGACGTGGTCACCCGGCTTGACATGGGTCACCCCTGGTCCAACTTCCTCCACGATACCGGCACCTTCATGGCCCAACACCGATGGCAGGGCGGTACCGAGCACACCCGCGCGAAACGAATAATCACTGTGACAAATTCCGCTGGCAACATACTTGACCAGCACTTCGTTGGCTTTTGGACCTTCCAGTTCCAGCTCCTCGATAACCAGAGGGGCACCTACTTCATACATTACTGCTGCTTTCGTCTTCATTCTTTATTCTCCAAACCAACCTGTCAGTTGGTCGCAAAAATTTTGGGTTGACTGCTACGTTGGCGTATTAATACATGATGACCGAACGCGCACCTTCCCCCCGGCCCATTTCTTCAAAGGCCCGATTGATTTCCGCAATACCGATACGTTGCGTAATCATTTGATCGAGTTTTAATTCACCACTTTTGTACAGCTCGACAAAGTGGGGAATATCCTTGATAGGCGTTGACGATCCGTAACAGGAACCCTGGATTTCATACTCTGCCAGCAGGCCCGCGGCTGATATTTTTACTGATTGATCAAGTGCCGCAACACCGACGATGATGCAACGACCGGTGGGGCGAATCATATTCCAGGTCTGCGCCATGGTTTCCACCCGGCCCAAAGCTTCAAAAGCATAATGAACGCCTACACCACCAGTCAGTTCCTTCACCCTGGCTTCGGCATCTTCTTCGAAAGGGTTGATCGCATGCGTGGCGCCCAGCTCGAGCGCTAACTGGCGCTTTTCCTCCATGGGATCGATGGCAATAATGATCGGTGAACCGGCGATACGACAACCCTGGATGATCGACAGGCCAACACCGCCGCAACCAATCACGGCCGTGGACTCACCCGGCTGCACATTGGCTGTATTCAACGCGGCACCGGTACCCGTAGTCACTCCGCACCCTATCAAGCAGGTGGTTTCGAGAGGGGTGTCATCTGGTACTTTGATCGCCGAGCCGGCGGGCATAATCATGTATTCGCCAAACGAACCCACGCCACAAAGCGCATAAACATCTTCACCACTGGCCGTTTTATGGCGGGTCGTGCCGTCCAGTTGCGTGCAATCAGTGAGCAACTTGCCCATTTGCGAGCACATGTACTCTTTAGATTCTTTACACATTGAACACGTGCCACAACTGGGGCTCAGTGATGCAATAACCTTGTCGCCCGGTTTGACGTTCGTTACGCTGGGACCGACCGCTTCAACGATGCCAGCGCCTTCATGGCCCAGCACCACCGGGAACGGTGAACGCAGAATACCGTGGGCAACTGAGTAATCGCTGTGACAAATACCGCTGGCAATGGTTTTTACCAGCACTTCATTTTCTTTCGGTGGCGCCAGTTCCAGCTCTTCGATTTCGAATGGCTGACCCACTCCGCGTAACACTGCGGCTTTAATTTTCATGTAATCCTCCCGCCCTTACGTTTTCAGGGCACGCTTTAATTGAAACCCGGGCCATACTACACAAACTGAGAAGGCCCTGGGAAGTCGAAATGCAACTAGCCTTGATAAGGCTAACTCAGGTAGCCATGTACCCACCGTCCACCGGCAAGGCATGGCCGGTGATGTAAGAAGCCGCATCGGAACATAAGTACACCGCTGCATCGCCAATCTCAGAGGGCTCGCCGAGACGCTTGACCGGTTGCGCCGCTATCATAGCGTCGGCTATCCGAGGACTCTCGTCAAACAAGCGCTCCAACATCGGTGTTCTAATCGGGCCAGGACAAACAGCATTGATGCGAATACTCTTGGTGGCATAGTCCAGCGCCGCTGATTTGGTGAGGCCAATCACAGCGTGCTTCGCAGCAGAGTACTGTCCAAGGTTTTTAACGCCGATCAAACCCGCGTCAGACGCGGTATTGACGATCGCCCCGCCGCCCTGTATGAGCATCTGCTTAATCTGATATTTCATGCACAGAAATACGCCGAGGATGTTCACGCGATAGTTCAGCATGAAATTCTCTTCCGTCGCGTCAGCCAGCTTTGATGCGGCTCCTTCGACTCCCGCATTGTTAAACGCACAGTGCAGACCGCCAAAATTCACCACAGCAGCATTGGTCAAGGCCTCGCAATCTGCCGCCAGGGATACGTCACATTTTAGAAAAATCGCCTTACCGCCCGCCTGCTCAATCAAATGTGCAGTTTGTTCACCCTGTACAACATCGATATCAGCCACCACGACACTGGCGCCTTCTCGAGCAAAAATCAAACTGGCCGCCCGGCCGATACCACCGCCAGCGCCGGTGACCACTGCTACTTTACCTTCTACTCTACCGCTCATAATGCTCTCCTGTGGTTTTGAAATATAAAGTTAGTTTCGAGTGTAAAAATATGAGGCTCATTCGGTTAATGGCCCGTCTTATCTAATTATATGGGCTTAACGCGTTTTCCTGATCACCGTGAGATTTTGGCGATCACGCTAAACCCTGTGCTTTGTCTGCAAGTGATCAGCATTGGTCACCAACACCTTGTCGATTACCTGACGCAG
>TARA_R110000787_G_scaffold100231_4_pt1 | contig 13820 bp, 27 predicted proteins | sample TARA_R110000787 | Tara Oceans TARA_R110000787 (sample SAMEA4397920) | marine metagenome | biome: Polar Biome; feature: [DCM] deep chlorophyll maximum layer (ENVO:01000326); material: water (ENVO:00002006), including particulate matter (ENVO:01000060) such as... | depth 35 m
TGAATTACGAAATAGCAAATCGAGAAACGGGCTTAATCAAAATAGGTTTAGACCACTTAATCGAGATAATCGAAGCAGATCCAAAACCAGATCTCGAACTAATCCAAGACTTGGAAAACATCAAAGCAATTTTTATGCCTAAAGGAAAAAACGATGTCTGAGAATGAATCTACCTTATGGGATAGCATCAAAAATGAACCTACCCTATGGGATTCTGTCATTGGAGGGAAGACTGGCAGAACCCATCCTGTGACAAGCCAGCGAGCAGGGCGGAGAGTTAAGAGTGGAACTCAGAAGCATCAAATACTGCGATTGCTTTACGCTTATCGTGAAGGTATGACAGCGTATGAAATGCGTGGCCGTATTCTGAACAATGCACAAGACCCGATCTCCACAAACCAGATCGCCACACGCTTACTAGAGCTGAGGGAAAGCGGAATGGTTGAGTTCGTTCGTGACAATGTTACAGGAGTGATTCTTGAACGAGAGACCACGCCGAATAATACCGGACAAGTTCAAAAAGCAAGCGACTTGGGAATACAAAATGCCCTCTAAAACTAATTTGTATAGTCCCCCTATAATATACTAAAGTGTGTTAACCAACCAAGAAAGGAAATTGAAATGCCGAAAATTACATTACTAGGATTCACTCCAAAAGAAGAAACAGAGAATCCCTACCTGAAAGAGCTTTACGATGTGGTTCATGTAATCAATGAAACTTACAAAGAACAATTTGGAGGTAGCGATGAGTGAAATGATATCCACAGAACTTGAAGTTATCCCCAACGATGCGCTCGTAAGGCCATCAGGGTCAACGAAAGATCTTGTCAACGCAATGAACGACTATCAAGAGCTATGCCAGAGTTTACTAAACGACTCTGACTGGCAAATGATTCAAGGTAAGCGATTCCCGAAAAGGTCAGCGTGGCGAAAGCTCGCAGTAGCTTACGGAGTGTCTTTCGAGATCCGTGACCGGCAACTGCTTTGGGATGATGATGGTGCTTTGAAAGCTGCCGAGTTCGTAATCCGAGCGACAGCACCCAACGGTAGATTCGCTGATGGGTGGGGAGCTTGTTCCGTTGCTGAAAGAAACGCAGGGCGGAAAGCAGTCCATGACATACCGGCAACTGCTGAGACAAGAGCCAAGAACCGAGCAGCAGCAGACTTGTTCGGAATGGGCGAAGTTAGCGCTGAAGAAATCGACCGGAACGCCATGTATATTTCTCCAGATACGGCAGCGAAGCTACGAGGCAGAATTGATCCTTTGACTTTAGAACGTCGAACAGTTCTTACCGGATTGTGGAAAGATTCAAAATATCCTAAACTTGAATTCCTCAATGATGACCAGTGCGAAGCGATTCACACTTGGGTTGATAATTTGGAAATGTTCGCCGAACCAGAATCAGACTCCCTAACTATTATTGAAAGCGAAGAAGACCAAGAAGAATCTTTCTAGGGGGAAGTTATGAAAAAAGAGAAATGGCGTGCGAAAGATTACGTCGTTATTCCACGCAGTATCCTGACGCAAAAAATTAGTCCATCTGCTTTACGGCTTTGGATAGCTTTAGCGTCTTTCTGTTACGACGATGATAAGTGCTGGCCATCCAATCGGGCGATCTTAGAACGGATGCCAGAAGGCACCGCGTTGAATACTGTGAAGAATGCGAAGCGTGAATTGGAGAAAGCGCAGTTGATTAAAAGGAGCCGTAGGTTCGCTGACGGTCGGGAGACTTCTAGCGTTTACGAACTCCTTGCTCCGGTTGGAACTGAACTCCTAGAGGGGGGTAACGAAATGGTTACCCATGGGGTTGAGGCGGTTACCCACGAGGGGGTCGCCACGGTTACCCCATTAAATAAAAACAAAAGAAATAAAAAAGAGGAAGACGTTTTAGAAAAACCTATTAAGAAAACTGCAAATGGAGAATTTGTGTTTGATGAGGATGAGGGTCAATGGGTAGAGGAAGGGTAGCTATAGGAATCATTATTGCGAGTTTGTGTTTTGGTTCAACTGCTAACGCTCATCTGCCTGACGTAGATTGGAACGAACTTGAAAAGTTAGCGGTTACGGCCGATTACGAATGGAACGAACAGAGTGCGAAAGTTGCTTGGTTGCAGTTCTTGTTAAAAATTCCAATGGATTCAATTTACGGACCCCTAACGCTAGATCAACACTTGCAACGTGCAAACCTACTAGAACTTGATATAAACGCCCCAGAAGCCGTTATAGCCGTCTTTGAAGACAATGTGGAACGTTGGCGTGATGACGTGGTGGAAGCTATCGAACGATACGGCGGTCCGGCTACAGACGTAACCCGATTCCTTAGAGTTATGCGATGCGAGAGCATGGGTTACCCAGATGTTTCTCATTCTGGTTCTGGTGCTTCTGGGCTTATGCAGCATTTGCCTCAGTACTGGGACGCTAGAGCAAGGTCGGCCGGATATGGCGGAGCATCAGTATTCGATCCGATAGCGAATATTAATGTGAGTGCGTGGTTGTTGTATCAAGCATCCGGAGGGGGATGGCAGCATTGGGTTTGCCGGTGAGTAAATGAAACGAACGCCTTTGAAAAGAAAAACGCCAATGAAGCGAACAGGGTCGCTTGCGCCTGTTTCGAAGAAACGTGCAAAGACGAATCGGCAGCGGTCAAAGTTTGTGAAAGAAGAACTAGATAATCGCCGATGGTGTGAAGCTCACATCCCTGAAGTTTGCACCCGCTATTCTACAGAAATTCACGAACCGATTTTACGGTCGGCTGGAGGCTCGATTCTTGATAAGGCTAACTCTGTTGCTATTTGCCGGATGTGCCACAGGTGGGTTCATGACAATGTTGCAGAAGCTAAGAAAATAGGTTTGATTAAACAAGCCCCCCCATATACTAGGGGGGTAGCATGAAACCGGAACCGTACAGCCCGAAAGAAAGATGGTACTTAGAAGATGATGAACGGCCTTGGACAATGAACAGCGAACGGACATGGCATTGGACTAAGCGAGCGACGAGAACAAAGTCCACGCGAGAAAAGTTTTTTTACATCGCTAAAATGGAAAAAGTCCCGAAGCTAAAATACGTCAGTATTGATGTCGTCCCTTTGATCGCTTCTAAGCAAGGACCGAACGCAGATCCGGCAGCATGTTATCCGGCAGCGAAAGCAGCGATAGATGGAATCGTAGACGCTGAAGTCATTCCAGATGATAGCGGTAAGTATCTTCAAAAAATAACTTTCTGGTCACCGATCGCCCACAAACACGATGGCCTGAGACTAGTCATCACAAACCAACAAAAATAGAAAAGGAAAAATTATGGAACAGCAATTAGACAGAGTTGAGAATATCACCAACGCTTTGAAAAACAATTTAGAAGAAATCACTCAACTTGGCAGAGAGCGAAGAAAACTATGGTTTGAAATCTGGAATGACGGCGGAATCTCGCAACAGAAAATCGCCGACTATTGTGGGATCACTAGACAAGTGGTGTTCCTCGAAATCAAAAGATATCGAGCGGAATCAAACCTCTAAAGAATCAGGGAGTTCGACTTCTACCCGTTGCGCTTGACCGCCGATTGAATAGCCTCGGAGCTTACCGGCCTTCACGAGATCCCAAGCCCATTCTTCCCAAATGACTCCCATGAAAGGAGTATCTGCTGGGAACTGGTATTTGGTCACGCCCTCATTTGGCACTACTAACGAAGTTTCTATCGGCATCGGCCATGTCAGTATCTCGACCATTTCGCCAGCGATCTTATCTGAGTGCTGTAAGAAAATATTTCTGTCGCCTTTACGAACCCAATCCCAAATCGCTTTCTGCAACTCTGGCGCATCTATGGTTTCTCCGTGAGCGTCTTCCAAGTCGGGAACGTAAACTGGTCCCATGGTGTAACGCTGTTCGGCTTTGATAATCGTTGTCAAGTTAAAATCGTCAGCAGGTTCGGTAATCATGGAATCAGAATTGAACCGTTTGTAAAGTTCTTCTTCGATAAGTTCATTTACGATAACGAGAGTTTCAGATGCTAGAACTTTGCCGGTTTCTGAATGGGCTTTCATTAAGTTCTCTGTTGATAGTTGCAAAGTTTTTTCAGCGAACGATTCTATTTGAGCTAATCGTTCTTCGGCTTTTTCTTGCGAGATGTAACAACCGAAAGACCTTGAACGGTCAGCAGAGTAAACGCAGTATTGGCCGTCTTCTAAAACGATTTCTTTTCTGTATTCTTCCTCATCGTATCCTTTGTCTTCTTCATCGTCACGGTAGTCGGTTTCAATTTGTTCACGGCCATCTTCGCCACTAGTTATCGCATGTTCTAACGCGTGAATGATCTCCATGGTGTCAGCGCGTAATTCGTGTGCGCCTTCAAAACGGTATTCCATCATTTCGGCGTAAGCCATTAGAAGATGGTTCATCGCTCCTTCAGCTTTGGCTATAGTTTTTTCTTCCATATCGTAATTACCTTTCTGTAAACTATTGCGTATTCTTTTAGACCAAGAGAAACCCGCATCTCCACCCCAAAGAGCGTGAGCGATTCTGCCTGCACTTGGATAACCGTCTTCGCCTCTATCGAATCCTTCAGCTTGAGCATCTACAGCATGTCGTGAAAAAAAAGAATACATTCTTTTAACAGTGCTTTCAGATAGTTGCTTCCCGTTAATGATGTCTCGTGCCCTTGCTACACCTACTGGAGTTCCGCCTCGTCCAAACTCTTTCCGCCATGCAAGACCACGACGAGCTTCAGCGATCATACCGGCTGTGGGTTTGTAAGAAGCTTTATTGATTTCCATGTTTCGATCGTAGCTGAAATTGCGTGAAGGTTCTATGAGAAAAGAAATATTGGAATTGTTTGTCTAGGGTGTTGCATATCCCCCCTTACTCGTGTATGGTTACTACATGAAGTTAAACACCACACCAAATCAAGAAGGAACCAAAATGAACAATCAACAAGAATTAATTTCTCGACACATCGAAATGTACGGCATGGGAGTAGCAATCAACCAGTTAGAAGATGCAATCATTGAAGCTAACGGCAACTTCGATTGGTCAACAGAAATCAGAGTTTCAAACAATTGCTCAAACAAAGTAGCTGCAAGCGAGCTAATGAAATTTGCGAATATCAAAGTCAACTCAGTAAGGGCCAACGAACATCAAGAAGCTTTCATCAACGGAACCGAAATTTGGAACCTGCTCGATAGCTGGTGCTTCTAATCCAACCAAGAACCAAGGAGAAAACAAAATGGAAGATCTAATAGAAGAAATCTACAATCAAGTAGATGACAAAATTACAAACTTGTCTCGGCAACTTACCGAGTTGGAATACCATCAGCTCAGGTTCGAGGTTGCCAGCCTACTCAAACAAAGTGCTGAAAGTTTCCTGTTTGAATTGGAACGAAAAGAGAAAAAATAAAATGGAAAAACATAACCTGTATCAAGAAGCAGACAAAGCATACGACGATTACACAAACCTGTTCATCCAATACGGAGGTCGCCGAGACTACCAAAAAACAGTCGCCCATTTAGGATGCAACTCAAACGATGGCAGAACATTTATTCTAATCGCCGACACCACCGGCCAGAAAATAACCGAATACGCAAAAGCGATTACAGCAGCTCGGACTTACTTCCAAAGCAACGACGATATCCCAGCGCCAGTGAATCCGGTCTTCGCCGTAGGTGACTCAATAATAAGACACAACCTGACCCACACCCGATGCGACGTAACAGAAGTCAATCAAAAATATGGGTACGTTGCAACAACCAACAACGAAGAAATCAGCATCACCGACTTAGGTGAAGAAGGATGGAATTTAGTATGAACCAAGAATCAACTGCTTACACTTTGACCCTGTTCGCTCGATGGCGAGAAGCCGAAGTCAATTTTTATATCGGATCAGATATAGCTGACTGGTCTATACGGCGAGACAATGTTATAAGAACAGTCTGGCTTGACTTAGATCAGCAGTTCCTAACATACGCTGAAGGTTCTTGGACCACGGAAACCTTAGCGAACGCAGAAGCTACCAAAGCCTGTTCTTGCGAAGATTGCTTCAAGTGGCAACAACGAGTTTCGCAGATAATCAAAAAAGTAGAATACGCAATCGATACAGAAATGGAAAAAATAAATCAAGAAAGGAAACAGCATGCTATTTCATAACATCATGGCAATTATCGTAAGCGGATTACTAGTCGGGATTCTTCTCGGTCTTAAAATGACCGGAGAGATCAAAGATTGGAAAAGCCTGTTGAGCTATTTGGGCTTAGATAACGAGATAAAAAAATGACTACGAAAGAAAGAGAAAACCAGATACGAGCGCACGCGTTAGCAACATCTTTATCCGTGTATGTATGGAACGAGTTTGCGAAATCTTTGGTCGAGTTTTTTAACGAACGCCAGTTCTTAACTCCTAAACAAATCAACGCAGGAGAGTCAATGCTTAAGAAAGCGAAAGAGAATGATTGGTCGCATAGCGATCAGCCGATAATGGTCATGCCGTTAATCGGGCAAGAAGACAGCAAGCAAGAAGCGCCTACATTTGACCCCAACGAAGAACCTTTCTAAGATCGTTGATCTAAAAGTTTCGCTCTTTCAGTTTCTCGCAACCCCCCCCAAATGCCGAACTCGATACGATTCGAAATCGAATACTCCAAGCAAGGCAGACGAACTGAACAGGTTTCACAAATAGCGATCGGGCGTTCAACAGATTTCTTAGACCGTGTTAAAGGAAACCAAAGTTGAGTATCTGACCCGACGCAAGCAGCACGACTGAACCAGTTTGAAGGCTTTATTTCTTTTTCGCTTTTGGGGCTGGTTTCTTTTTCGCTGGCGCTTTCTTTGCAGGCGCTTTCTTCACTTCAGGTTTCCCAGTCAACTTTTCCCAAGTGCCCGAATCAACATAGCCGGAAACTTCTAACTCGTTGTCTTGCTGGAACTGGGCGACTGCTCGATCTGTGCCAATAGCAAACCGGCCATCGATGTAAATTGAAGCACCGTTCTCATTCAACAAAGCTTGAAGGTGTCGTATCGCGTGCGTGTTGGAATTGTTAGTGACTGAAAGTGGGGGTGTTCCTATGTCCATTAGTATCTCCTATTCGTAAAGAGGCTCGTCGGCATCTTCTGAAATGTCTGGTAATTGTTTAACGATCGAAGCAGTAGCATCGCCGATTGGAGCCATAGTGCAGAACGCTCCCTTGAGTACGCTGATCGCTGCGGGTAGTCCGCCGATTGCTGCTAATTTAAGAGTAGAGATTCCGCCCATGTCTACGCCCATTCCGGAAGCTGTTAACAATCCGAGGAATGATTGAACGTAGGTGAATATCGCTCGTTCTAAAATGTCTTTGATCTGGTCTATGTTTAGTTTCATAATTTCTCCTATTTGAGCAGTCGTGCCCAAGTGTTCTTTCCTACTACGCCGTCAATCACTAGCCCATTGGCTCGCTGGTAGGCCCGTACTGCTTTATCTGTTTTTCTTCCCCACACGCCGTCTGGGAATCCGCATTTGTAACCTTTCGCTGCTAAACGTTCTTGCACAACTTTGACCGCTGAGTTCCGGCTACCTTTTCGTAACGGTCGTCGAGCGACTTGTTCCCCTAGCTGGGCGATAGCTGCTGCGACTCCTTTCAAATCCACTTTAGCTTTTTTAACAGATTTAGCTTCAGACTTTTCGCCAACCATAGCGGGCGCTTGAAAAATTCCTTTACTGTTCCTCCACTGATAATGCCATGCCTCATACTGAGGACTAAACACTGTTTGCAAGACTCCGTATTCTTTCGCTATGGGAACAAACGTTTTCCATTTCAGTCCACCGTACAAACGTATATCGACGGCGTGCCCATAATTATCGAAAGGCTGCTGCATATGCCACGATCCTTGAAACAGCCCTCCGCCAAATTTGCGATGAGGGTTAGCTGCAAGATTGAAATGACCATAACCGGCTTTGCCTTTGATCTTGTTCTGGTAGCCGTCCCAGAAATACTTCTGGTCAGCGAAACTGCGAACCCCTGATAAAATGCGTGCTCGTTCTGCTATCTCTGGTTCATTATTTAACAAAGCTTCGAGTCGTGCTTTGAACGTTGGGTGCAGTAAATCGACGCGTACGTTCTTTCCAGTCACAGGTAAAGTCATGCGAATAAGGGTAGCCGAGTTTTCTGTTCGAAACAGGAATATAAGAAATATTGGAATTGTTTGTCTAGGGTGTTGCATATCCCCCCTTACTCGTGTAAGGTAAGTATATGAAGTTAAACGAAACACCAAACCAAGGAGCAAGCAAAATGAATACTCAAGAAATAATCAACGAAGCAACCAAACTAGGGCAAGATTTCAAATGTCCAAGTGAAGTTCAAGACAGAGCTTTAGAACTAGAAAAAGAAACAGGGTTAACCTTTCACGGAGGCTCACCAGAGCGAAGCCAAGAAGGAACCCCAGCAAACATTCTTTGGACTACATACCACGAAGCCAGAGCCGAAGCCTACGAAGAAAGAGAATCAACCTTCGTACCTTGGTGGTCAGTAAAACTCACAGCGGAGCAGAAAACACGAGCTAAAGAAATTGCCAACTATAGGAAGCAAGAATCCCTCGATGACTTCATCTGGAAATACCGAGAGCGAAGCAGTTACGCACGAAGGAACCCAACCCCAATGAGCACACTCCGCAAATGGAACAACGAGTTCGGTCCTGACCTTCGCAAAGATCAAGACCTACGAGTACTTCTAAAAAGCGTAGGAGAACTCTAAAGCCAAAAGGGTTGAGGGGTAAGACCCCCACCGGATTCATGATCCGGCAACCCACGAACACAAACCAAGGAGCAAACAAAATGACAACAGCAAAAGAAGTGCAAGCAAGTATAGACACAACTCGATATGAAAGAGATTGGAATAGTGTCAACGATTCACTAGACGCATATCAGAGTTTAGTTGTCGCTTGTATGGAAGCAATAGAAGATGGAAGCAAGACAGCATGGGTAAAATGGGGATATGAAATCACTTTCAAGACTTCAGAACTAAAGCAAGCGATCCGCAGAAAACAATGGACAGTATATGGTCCAACATCACAAAACGCTCGCGAGATAATGGACAGAGTAAACAAAGATCGCAGTATAGAAGACAGAGGAAGAAAGTACAGCAAAACGCAAGTACAGAGTTTCTTCAACTCTTTAGGATATGACTTCTAGAACACAGACAAACCAAACCAACAATATCAAGGAGCAAACAAAATGAAATTATTAACAGTAGACATAGTAAAAAAATTAAACAGGAATCACATAAAAAACCATCCTGCCAAGGGAGAAGCCGGTTCCCACGATCTAGAGCCAGTTGTAAAGTTCTTCGATCCATTCGGTTCAGCTACTTGGTTAATCACGGAAATGGATAACGACGGCATGTGCTTCGGTCTATGCGATTTAGGTCAAGGATTTCCTGAGCTTGGATATGTTCACATGAACGATCTCGGTTCACTCCCGAACAATCGGATCGAGCGAGATGCATGGTTCACAGCAGATAAAACAATAAGCGAATACGCCAAGAAAGCACGAGCCGAAAGAAGGATCACAGCATGAGCTTTACAGCCGTAGGTGTTAACCCGATGTCCGGTGGTGTCTTCGAACCCCCATCAGGATATTACGATGAATCCGATGAGCAAGAATATCAGATCAGGTTCCACATGGATGATGAGTGCTTGGTTTCTGTAGTCTGGTCTACTTTCGAAAGTTCGCATGAAGATATTATTAGAGAAGTAAACGATTATTTTCTCAAACATTATGGCGATGCTTGGGATCTACGGTGTTTAGCAAATACGACAGAAGTTGTCAACCGGACAGAGAGAAGATAATGCCAGAGATAAAAGAACCCATCGGCAACTATTGGACCAACTGCAAAAAATCGGAACAGTTCAAAACAGAACAGCCTGAACAATATAAAGAATCGCTTCAGCTTCTAGCTGCTTTGCAAGACGTGCGAGCTAAGAAAGAAGAACTACGGGATTACGAACGTGATCTGGTAGAAGCTATTTTCAAATTGATGCCTCAGAGAGAAATGGACGTTGGCGGGATAGGCCGGATCACATCTACTCAAGCAATCAATAGAAAGTGGGACCATGATTCGCTCGTGCCGGTAATAGTTGCCAGAGCGTTAGACGATCGAAAGATCGATTACGAAACAGGAGAAGTGCTAGAACGAGAAGCTTCCGCTGTCGCTAGGGTCATGTCTGAATGTGCTGGAATAAGCTATTGGAGGTTAACTGCTTTGGAAGAATATGGTATCGATGCAGAAGATTTTTATGAAACGACTTCTACTCGAAGGAGTGTGCGAATACAATCTTGAGATGCTAATATGATTTCACGAACAGGTTCAGTCGGTTGTTTAACTTCATAATTTTCAAAAGACTGAACCACCTAAAAAGACCGCCGATTTTACTTCTTGGTTTATCGGCGGTCTTTATCTTTTTAGCGATGGAAAAGAAATAGTAGAATTGTTTGTCTAGATAGTTGTATATCCCCCTTATACATGTATAATGAATACATGAAGTTAAACAGCACACAAAACCAAGGAGCAAACAAAATGGAAACACAAGAAGTATTTACAAGAGAAGAATTCGGAGACGATGAAAGCCTAGTACCGGCTGAAAATCAGAACTTATGGTACGGACCAGTAAGGCCAGAAGACCTAGTGAAAGTACGAGTCCACAATTCATTCATAGAAAACGGATACCACTCAAGCGTAAAACGAGTCCCATCATGGAACCCTACACGAGGCAACAACAGGCAAGGAATCACATTCTACACAACCGAATTTGGTCTACTAAGACTAGCCGATCATCTAGACCACGATATTGAATACTACACAGAATGTGAAACTCCTTATGAAACAGCATTCAATACTAACGAGCTAAACAAATCACTTCGCACCCTAGTAAAGATAGACAAACTCTTGGAAGAAAAGTTCGATTACGAAATCGGCTAAAGGGCTAATGGTTGAAGGGGGGTTCGATTCCCCCCAGTTCACGATCAAAACAAAACCAAGGAGCAAACAAAATGGAAACAAAAACCATAGAGGAAATACTCATAAGTGGATTGACGCTTTTAGAGCTTGATCGTAATACAAACATATTAGGTACAAGTTTCACGAATAAAGACGAGTTCACCGATGATGAAGTATCGGAAGTTCGCCGAGCAGTCCGAGCGCACTTCAGCAGAGTAAAGACTACACAATAACAAACAAGTTGCCCCTCGCTTCGGTGGGGGGCTTCTTTAGTTTTAGCGTTTACCTCCGTCGTACGGCGTGGCGTGCCCCAACGAAACCATCTCATCATTCAAGCACGCTCCTTCATGATTTAGGATATTGCCAAGAATACGACCGAACTTACCCTTCTTGTCTAACTGGGTTTGCACGATCACAGCTTCGCAACCGCCTAGCCAATCCTCGACAAAACGTTTCGCTTCTAATCCTTTCTGTTTCTCTACAAGATCTCTAGTCCGTGATTCCGGAGCGTTGATTCCTACGAAACGGATTCTTGCCGACATAGAAAGATCGAATCCTAAATCAAGAGTCACGTCGATAGTATCTCCGTCAACGACTCGTTCGACTGTTGCCCTGTAATGGTAAAGTTTATTACTGCTCATAGTTCTCCTTTGATGATGGCGCTGCGTTCATTGAAAACGCTGCGTCTAGTTCTTCTAATGTGATCTTTCCGTCGTCTGCATAAGCTGCTGCCAGTTTACTCACAACATTCGCCACAGCGGTGAAACCGGCAAGGAGGCAAGCCTTTAGAGGTTCAATACCTCCAATGATGCTCGCCCCTCCAACGACGGCCATAGACTGGTAAACGAACGTTGCTAGGATTCTCATGCATACGCTTCTAATAGTCGCTGCTGTTTTATTCATTTCGCTGTTGCCAATCTTCTATCGCCACGCCAATCAGATGCGCTACTAAAGCTACGGCGGAAATGTAAACGCCTTTTTTTAGCGTGCTTCCGCTTAACGTAATTAGCACCAGTAACGTTCCTCCTATCGTAAGCGATAGAAACAGTAATTCTTTAGATAATCTCGCGCTTAATCGTTTAATCATTCTTATTCCTTCCTCGGCTTCGTGAAGATGATCCTTCAGGGCTTGCGCCTCCGCTAGATCCACCTCCACTCGGTCCGGCTGTTCTTGTAGGTTGGGTAGGTCCGGCTTTCGGAGCTGTTGGAGCTGCCCTGACTGAAATCGCTGCACCAGAAATGACCGCTGTCGCTGCGACCACGGTCCGCCTTTCCTCGATTGTAATGTTCTGACCGTCTGCCTGATAATCTTCGAACCCTTCACCGAACACATCCACTTCACTTTCCAATTCCTGTTTCGTCTCAGAACTCGCTTCATTAAAGATTTCTTTATTCTCAGAAAATAGTTCAGTTATCACTTCATCGTCTGCTTTCTCAAACAGTTCAGGATTATCCTGTAAAACTTCTTCCAGTACATCCTCTGCTTCTAGTTCTTCTATCAGTTCTTCCAAAGCTTGTTCGTCTTCTAATAAATCTGCTATCTCTACTTCTTCTAATTCTAGATCAGGGTCGTCTTCCCATTCCCCTGTTTCTTCATCAAAATAAATATCTTCTTCGTTGGGTGGTCCTTCTTCGTATTCGTCTTCGTATTCTTCGGGGATGTCTTCGATCAGTAATGGTTCTTCTGGTTCCCAATACTGCAACGGTGTCGGTTCCGGAACTGGCACGATTTCTGGCTCCGGTTCTGGCTCAGGTTCTTCCCAAACGTCTTCTTCAAATTCTGGTTCCTCAATTTCTTCAAATTCCGTTTCTTGAAACTCTGGCTCTGGTTCCTCAATTTCAAAACCCCAGTCCATTTCTTCCCATTCAACTTCTTCTAATTCTTGTTCGTCTTCCCAATCGATTTCTTCCCAAACTGGTTCCTCAATTTCTGGCAACTCATCAAAATCAAATTCGAAATCCTCCCATTCGATCTCGTCATATTCAATCGTGCTATCGTCTTCCCATGGCCATTCTTCTAGCTCCTCTGGTTCTTCTATCCACGTTGGTGGTTGCCATTCTTCTTCTGGCGGGAGTTCAATTATCGGTTCTGGCAATTCTTCTTCTGGTGTGGGTTCTTCCTCTGGCCATTCTTCTTCCTCTAGTTCTTCTGGTTCTTCATCGGGAAAAGGGCTGGGCGAAGGGGTTTCTTCAGGAACAGGGCTAGGTTCTGGTGAAGGCTCTGGCGACGGTTCAGGTTCTGGTATTAGATCGGGTGCAGGTTCTTCCTCTGGTGTTGGACTTGGAACAGGAGTTGGCTCAGGCGTTGGCTCAGGAGTTGGGGTCGGTACTGGGGCCGGTGTCGCTGTCGGTTCTGGAACTGGTTCCGGTGTCGGAGTAGGCTCAGGAATAATCGTTGGCTCTGGAGTCGGTTGCGGGATCGGCTCTGGAGTCGGCGTAGGTTCAGGAATCGGAGTTGGTGTCGGTTCAACCGTTGGGGTCGGTTCCGGAGTCGTGGTCGGTGTCGGTGTTGGAACTGGTGTTGGTGTAGGCTCAGGAGTCGGAGTTACCGTAGGTTCAGGAACAGGAGTAGCAGTTGGAACAGGAGTAGCAGTCGGTTCCGCCGTGGGTGTGGGTGTTGGCTCTGGTGTCGCTGTGGGTGAAGCTGTGGGTGTTGGCTCCGGCATGGTCCAAGCTCCGCCGGAAACTTCAAGCGTGTACGTTCCTAAATGATCTTCGTCGTAAGCGTCAGCGTGCAAAGTGTAAGTACCGGCAGGAAGATCGACCAGATTCAAATACGCGTCCCAGCACAGGTTGACCCCATCATTATGAGCTGCTGAATCGTCGTCTGAGAATAATAAAGTACCTGCGGAATTGTAAACTGAAATG
>TARA_R110000787_G_scaffold22668_3_pt1 | contig 13814 bp, 11 predicted proteins | sample TARA_R110000787 | Tara Oceans TARA_R110000787 (sample SAMEA4397920) | marine metagenome | biome: Polar Biome; feature: [DCM] deep chlorophyll maximum layer (ENVO:01000326); material: water (ENVO:00002006), including particulate matter (ENVO:01000060) such as... | depth 35 m
TTCTTATCATCAGAAAAAAGAGGCAATTCTGTCATTAGTCACGTCGGTGTCACAAACTCTATGCTTTCTGTATTAAGACATGACGCATACAAACAAACAGGTAATGCAGCATTCTTAGAGAGTAAGCGATTTTGTATAAATATATTTAAAAGAAATGAGATTGATGCGTCAGAAGTAGTCTATCCAAAGACATTTTTATTCGATTCTAAGTACCAGATACATGACTGTGATGAAATTGGTAATACTTTAAATCATATTACTAACTACTCTGATACATGGACGTTTAATAATATTGTTGATAATATAGAGTTTACATCATGGACTACTTCTGTTCAAGACTCCGGTCAAGAAAGTGGTGATCCTTTCAATAACTTAAAAGAATCGCATAGACCAAAAAGAGAGCTAGGACAAACTATGATTCCTAGAAATGATGTATCAAAAGATCTTTTGATTAATCACATAAACGACTATGCAATAAAATTATACTATAAATACACGTTGGGCATTGATTTAGAAACTTACAGCTTTGTACTTAAGTCTTCTGCAATTGATTTTAATAAGCCTACTGGCGGGTTTAGCGGCGCATCAAAAGAAATGTTTCAAGACTATAATGATTTAATTAATCAAATAATTTCTTTATATCCTGCTGCTAACATAGACCAAGTTTTGGCTTCTGAACTTTTCAGAGGTATTAAGACAATTGGTGCCACACCTATTTACTCACTCGGTGAAAAAACTAAAAGAGTCTTGCTGCCTAAAAAGTTTGACAGAATTTTGTCAATTCCTTTTAATGACAAGGATTTTATACTCTACACACCTGCATATGACAAAGAGTTTGAAGAACTATTTAAAACTTCTCCAAACTTTAGTTATACATCTAGAATTTCGAGACCAGACTTTAGATTAGCTGGACAACAAAACTTGCTACGTGTCTTGTCTCGAACCAGAGCCAAAAAAACAAATGAAGAAAAGTATAAAGACAGCTGTGAACAAGATTTTCCGGAAATATTTAGCACATATGTCACAATAACAGTCTTACCTGATGGGAAAATTTAATGTCTAACGATAACGTCGATTCGCTCGCTTCAATAGAAAATATTCAATATCAAGCACAAGAATTGTCAGGAATTGACGATACAACTCCGAAGACCATCCCGGGTGTTCTCGCCGCGCCAAGTGTCATAGATAGCTTCCCGTCAGTTCCGGCGCTTAGGGTGAACGTTCCAGAAATTCAAGATTCAAAAGCAACATTTAAATATAACTTCTTTGTACCCGATGAAAGAGAAGTTATAAATAATGATGGCAAAATTATTGATGTATCCGTGTCAAGAAGCGATGAGATATTCTTTCAAATGAACAATGATCGTATGTCAAGATATGTAGAGCTTAGCTTCAAGCCACCAAAAAAGTACAGCAGAATAGGTGCACTTAGAAATTCTAATACTGTGTCTTTAAACTTAGATAAAATTTTAGTAGAAGGCGGCTCCAACAGTAGCGATTACACAAGCTTTGAGCTATTAGACACAGGTGCAGAAAAGCAGTTATACGATATAATGAATGGTGCACTATTAATAACAGAAGTCGGAGACACAAAAGATTCACCTCAAGATGGTTATAATAAACTACTAGAAGCACAAAAAGACGGCTCAGTGACCGGCGAAGAAAAAAAATTAATAGCATCTGCTTTAAAAGGAATTCAGTCCAAAGGATACACAGTTGCTGCTTCTGACACAAGCCCAGAAGTTGCAGAAACTGCTGGAGATCTTACTTCTAGACAGAACTTTTCAATGCAAATGCACAATCTTGTCTTTGATCAAGTAATTAAAAGTGGACTAAGAATACCAGACTCTATTTTTCAAGATGAATATAGTTTTATAACTACAAAATCATCAAAAATTTCTGCACAAGCAAAAGTTAAAAATTCTTCAAACTCGATGTCAGAAAAGCTATACACAACACAAGTTAAGGCGATCGAAGTCAAACAAATCAGTCAAGAAGGAAAACGGCCAGATTTTAAAACAGCAACAAAATCAACATTACCTGATTATAGCATGTATCCTGAAATAAAGCATGCAGGGTACATTATTAAAAAGTTGGAAGTATTAGAAAATGATGCATACGCTGACAGAGGCTATTTAGTTTCAGATAATCCAGACGGGTTGTTTATAGTAGATAAAAATGTCAGATACGGAGGTGTGTATGTGTATGAGATTAGGTCGATATATCAAGTAAAGATGATTGCTGAAACTAGAGTACAAAATGATGCTTCTCTTGACACTGTTTCCATAGTCACAGCGCTGATAGCATCAGAGGGATCGTCAGCTTCTGTTAGCTGTTTTGAGACGGTACCTCCACCACCACCGACTAATTTAAACATATCTTTTGACAACAAAACAAGAAAACCTTTTGTTTCATGGCAGTTTCCTATAAATCCGCAACGTGATATAAAAAGATTTCAAATTTTCAAGAGGCACAGTGTCAGCGAACCCTTTACTTTGATCACAGAATATGATTTTGATAATTCTACAATTAAATCTTCTGTTGCTGAAAAAGCTCAAGAACAAAATTTGATTAGTTTTAACTCTCCGAGAATATCATTTACAGATAATACTTGGCAATCAGGACAAAAGCCAATATACGCAATTGCATGTGTTGATGCACATGGGCTTTCTTCAAACTTTAGTGCTCAAATGCAATTTGAGTATATAGTTCGATTAAATAAAGTTAAAAATACTTTAGTAAGCTACCCGAATGCACCAAAGCCGTATCCTAATATTTTGCTTAATAGAGATTCTTTCCAAGATGCGATGAAAGTAAGTGGGTATGATAGAATGAAAGTATTTTTAGACCCAGAATACTACAAAGTATCAAAAAGTATAAAAAATGCATCAGGCAAAGTGGATAAAAGTCTAGAACAAGATTTAAATTTTATTAGTATTAATGCACAAGAAGATACTTACAAGATACATATTCTAAACTTAGACTTGCAAAAGGACAAGATTTTAAACATACGAATAGGCGATTTTAGTGGATCCCCACTTTCGACAGTTGGCAAAACAACCTATTCTTTCGATTCTATTAACTTATAGAATTACAATATATTTTTTTAGTGTATATTTACATACAAGGAGACTAGAATGGGATTTTTAGATCACAGTACAAACAACATTATCGTCGATGCAGTTTTGACAGATTTAGGCAGACAATCACTTGCAAAAAACGACGGATCATTCCAGATTTTTCAATTTGCGCTTGGAGACGATGAAGTTGATTACAACATTATTCAGCAATTTGGAAGAACTGTTGGCAGAGAAAAGATAGAAAAAAATACACCTGTTTTAGAAGCATTTACAGCAGGAAGTTTGGGTCTTAAGCATAAGCTGCTAAGTATATCAAATGAATTTTTGACACACCTTCCTGTTTTAGACATGACGCTTGCCGGTACAGATCTTACAAACTCAGTTGTGAGCTTTACTAGAACAGGTACAACATCTAATACAGTTAATGCAGCAATTAGTTCCAAGACAGGCACAGGAATAGATCCTGACATTTTAGACGGTGAGTTTAGAGTAGAAGTTAACAACTTATTCTTTACAATTGCAGGAGAACAACCTGATGTTGTTTACACAGATAACGTTGCTGTATATAGAATTCCTGCAGATTTCAATACACAGGGAGACGAAGTTTCAGCTGCTATTACGCTTAATTTAAAGAGTTTCTCAGACACAACTTTTTCAACATACAGTGTGTCAGGTGGGTCTTACATAAGAGCATTTGTAAAAGTGACCGGAATCAATTCAGGTCTTACAAAAAATATAGAATTACAGATATCATAATAAGAGGAAAAAATGGCAACTTTTAAAACAATATCCAGTGCTGATATTAAAACAACAAAAACAGTACTAAACCAGTTAATCGACTTCGTCGAAGAAGACGTTTCTGGTTCAACTTCAAGAAAGTCTTATCAGGTTTTTGTTACATCATCTGGTGACAACGCAATTACTTCTTCTCTGTTTCAGACAGTTTTTGACCAAAACTATACTCTTCAAACTGCTAATGAACTTTTTGATATAACTTATGGTGTTTTTTCTGGTTCTAGCTCAGTCACAGCAGCGTCAACAGGCATAGACACGAACGGAAAGATACTTTTTACATCACAGTCTGTCATGATGAGAGAAAAAGTTAATGTATACAGACAGTTTGCGCAGACGCTATTGGGTAGCGCTAATAGCAGATTCAGGGCACCTTTTTCAAGTACATCTGCAACAGACGACATAGACAACGTGTTGTTTTTGTGCTTTAAACGACTTTTTGTTCGTGACGGAATCAAAAGAGAAACTTTTGCCATGAGGATGTTTCAGTCAGCGTCTGGTCTAGTCCCGGGTGACACATACGACAATATTTTTGGTCAGACTGCTATTCACCCTTCATCAGCATCAGTTATTTTTACAGACGTAGGTGCTGCTTCAAGTATAGAAAGATCACAATTCGGTGGCGATGTCGGAAACATTGTTTTATCTTCAGATACTACACAGACAGTAGGTCTAATGTTTTATCAAAAAGGTATAGCAGTGCTAGATCTTCGTCGATCATTAGATGACACACAAGTAATGTCTGGAACTATTGGCTCTGTCGGCGCGCTAGCCAGTACACCAATGAGTGCTTCTTTCATACCTGACTTTGTAAATTCTGCATCAATGGATGATATTATAAAGCACGTTGCTACAGAAAGGTTTGGAACAGGTAGTAACACATTTCTAACATTTCAGAACAATACAAAGATTAACTCAACACTAATATTTTGCAGAGCCACTGCAGATGAGTTTAATTACTCATCAAACCCAACTTACACAGACTCAGAAGGCAGAGTGTTAGTAATTGATGAGTCACAGCAAGGACAAGAAAAGTCCTTCTCTTTTGTTACAACAGTAGGTCTTTACGATGCAAATGAAGAGTTACTAGCAACAGCAAAACTTTCTCGACCGGTTGAAAAGAATGATGAAAAAGATTTGACATTCAGAGTCAGATTAGACTTCTAGCATAGGGGATCAATGTCTTTTATCAAACTTGACAACGGAAATCTTGAGCATGTCTCAATACTGCTTAGACCTAATGTTCATTTTATTTCTTCATCTGTGGGTGGTGGTGTAACTGGATCACAACACGTTAGTTCTGTAAGATCACCTGCAATAAAACAGATGATAGATCTAAGCACTGCTGCAGATAATTTAATCGAAGACGCTAAAGACGGTGACTCAAATATTAGTAAATTTAATGTTGACAACTATGTAAGAGCATCCGCACTTGGCAAAGCTGTTACAGACACAGTCGGAGGTTCGACAAATATACTTAGTTCATTAAATACATATCTAAATCTAATAGACGAAGCACCGAAAGACATTAGATATACAAAGCAAATTGATGCATTTAGGTTTGATCCACCTTTTAAGTTTACAAAAAACACAACAGAAAAAAATGTAATTAGAAATGTTTTGATGCCTTATCACAAACACAAATACGAAAATTGTGGATTTTGGTATACTAACTACAATACTTTAAACTTTTTTGATAATGACAAGATTCCTTCTGCTTCTGTATTAGCATATCCAAATGTGGGTGAAAGATACAGTTTACCTGACAGCTTTTCTGTTAATATGTGGATTAATCCTAGATACTCTAGCGCTGACAGAGACTACAAAGCAGGAACAATACTTCACGTTTCTTCGTCTATTTGTTTGTCTTTGGTATCCGGGTCTTCTGTAGATGAATTCGGAGCAGAAGACACTTTTAAGCTATTACTACAGCTAAGCCAGAGTGCAGATATTGCTCCGTCTACAATAAATTTAAATTCACCCTCAGGCGCTTACCCAAGAGACTTAATATTTACTTCTTCTCATTTTTTAAAGAAAAATAACTGGCACAATATACTTGTCGCATGGTCAAATTCTACAAATAATTCGACAGGTTCTATTTTTGTCGATACAGAAGAAACTTTATTTCATATACCTTCAGCTTCAGTGTCAGCTAATACAAATCTTAGCCCGCCATGTTTACTTCTAGGTAACTATCTTGATGCGCCTTGGATCAACAGTATAGGCGAATCTTGGCAAAGTATGGTCAACAGAGGTCCAACTACAGCAGGTGCTTCGAGAAAAGACCTGGAAGAAGGTTACAACTCAGAAAATACTTCTATAACAACAGATAATTTTACAGGCTCTCAGTTAGCCCATCCGTTAAACGCAGAAATTCATGACGTAAGAATATACAATAAATTTATTAATAAAAATCTGACAAAATACAAGACAATATCAGATACTAGTCCAACAACTACAAAAGATTTAGTATTCTATGTGCCAGCTTATTTCTTTCCATCATCATCTCAAAGGTCTGTGCTTGCCACACCATTTCAGACAATTACAAGTACTACAAACGATCCTTTTAGCGTGCAGTTTTCATTTGGTGTCGGCGGAAAATCACTTAATTTAGAAAACTACACATTAGACTTTGTCACAATGGAACAACCTAGACACTATGGTTTGTTCCCTAGCACAATTAATACAACGATACAAGATATTACAGCAGACAGCTACATTTACGACACAGGTTCAAATAAAAAAAGAAACTTTACAATTTTGCCAAATGACAATGGCTTACATAGACCACTTTACAATTTGCTAGAGAATTCTGTTATGTCTAGCAGTGCTATGTTCAAGAAATCCGGAAGAGTATCTGATTACTCGATTATTAGTTTAGAAAATTTAATACCGACATCTTCACTTTTTCCAGGACTGGTCTTTACAACAGGCTCCATCTTTGATCAAATAGTAGGATCAGCACCTGAAAACCCTGGAGTTGCACCTGGATCTGTTTTAACTATTGCTCAAAGAACAAGAGACGTCAGCTCTAATGAAATAACAGTGCTTGACATATCTAATCTTTATTACGGCTCAAAAATACACCCTAAGAGTTTTCATCTATATGAAGAAAATCTAACAGGATCAGGCGGCGATATATCAGTCAATATAAAAGATAACGGTCAAGGTGGTCTATATCGAGCAGACTGCTTAACAAAACAAGCAGTATGGAACAATATCGGAACAATTCTTTACGAAGAAGGCACAGCAGTTATTAAAACGCCTAATCTGTTTTATTATGGAAAAGACAAGATTGATATGAAATTAAGAGGTGAACAACATCTTTATAGTTTGGTCATGAACATACCAGCTTTTAAAGGTTTTTTCATGTCTTCTTCTAACAAGTCTTATGAAAAATATGCCCCGGATACTGCGCCGAATAATGAAAATTTAAGCACAATTCATATATCAACTGTAAACATACATGATGACAACTTTAATGTAATTATGCAAGCAAATTTTGCTCAACCAATTAACAAGACAGAAGAAGATGAATTTGTAATCAGACTAAAACAGGACTTCTAATGATTTTAGGTATGGACATATCTACAAGTTGCACTGGTTTTTGTGTTCTTGATGATAATGCAAAAATAAAAAATTTGTCTTATGTAGATTTAAGTAAAATTAAGAATTTTTTTGAAAAAGTTGAAAAAGTAAAACAGCATATGCTTATGCTGTTAATACAGTACCCTATAACAGAAATTGCTGTTGAAGATTATTTAACAAGTTTTGCAAGAGGTAGATCATCTGCCAAGACTCTTTTTAAATTGGCAAAATTTAACGGAATAGTCCAGTGGTTGTGCTACAATGATCTACACATGCAAGCACATCCTATCAATGTAAACGAAGCAAGAAAGCTAAATGAAATTTTAGTCATAAGTCAAAAGAAAACAACCGAAACTACAAAAGATCAAGTGCTTAGGCAGGTAAAAGATGAAATTGGCGATGCTTTTGATTTCCCAACAAAAATTTTAAAGTCTGGTCCTAGAAAAGGGCTTGAGGTAACTGACAAAGTTTCTTATGATATGGCAGACGCTTATGTGATTGCAAAAGCAAATTGGATTGAAAAAAACAAAAAGACGTAATAGTATTCTAATATGAGCATTATTACTTTAAAGCAGAAAAGAGAACTTATTAGTTCTGTTTTCGGAAAAGGCGTCGTCGCAAGCAACGGCAGCGACATTGCTGTCTATTGTCCTATCTGTGAAAAGTCTTCTAAAACAAAGAAGAAGAGAAAACTATCTATTTCTATTGAAACAGGTGTTTATCATTGCTGGGTCTGCGAGTCAAAAGGAAAGTTGATTGCTCGGTTTGTGCAAATAAATTTCCCAAATAGTAAACAATTACCGACATTTAAAGAATATTTTGGAAACTTTAAAGAAAGCGAAGTAAAAGAAGAAAAAATAGTACTTAAGCTACCAGAAGACTTTAAGCTACTAGTTTTGTCAGATTCAAAAAAAGCTAAGCGTTTAAAAAAATATCTTCTTAATAGAGGCATGGATTTTGAAGACTTATATCAATTTAAAGCAGGTTATAGTGCTGGTATAGGTTTTGAGAATAGAGTAATATTTCCTTCATTTGATAGTGAATTAAATTTAAATTTTTACTTAACTAGAGTATGCGAAGAAACAAAATATCAAAAATATAAAAACTGCAAGGCATCAAAAAAAGAAATAATCTTTAATGAGCATCTAATAGACTGGAATTCACCTATTATTTTAGTAGAAGGCGTTTTTGATGCTGTTAAAGCAGGGAAAAACGCTGTACCTGTGCTTGGAAGCTGGGTCGATACAAAATATGAAGTATTTAAAAAAATTATTGAGAAAAAGTGTGATGTAATTCTTGCACTAGACCCAGACGCCAAAGGAAAACAAATTAAGATATCAGAAAATCTAATTTCTTACGGCATTGATGTAAAAAATACTCAAAATTTAGAAAAAGACTTAGGTGATATGACAAAAAAAGAAGCACAAAATTTAATATTGAATGCCAAACCTTTTGATAGTATGGAAAGAATGAGATATTTAATAAGAGGAATTAAGTCGGGTTCCATATTTTAAGGATAAAAAATGAAAAGAAGTGATCTTAGAAGAATAATTCAGCAAGAAATTAAAAGAGTAGAGGAAGACTTTCTCGTTAGTCCTGGAGAAGTACCGGATAATTTTAAAAGATTGCCAGGTATCAGCACAATGGACGATTCTTGTTCTACTTGTGGCGAAAGTCCGTGTTCTTGTAATCATGGCCAGCAAGCTCATCAAGATGACGAGGCTTGCCCACACTGCGGAAAATCACCTTGCGAGTGCCCAAGCCAGCAAAGAATGAAATTATCTTGTAGTTCATGCGGCGGCGCACTTGTCATGGAGTCAGGTTGCGGATGCGGCAGTTCTTCATCAGAATACGAGGATTATGAACCAGCACTAGTCTATCCCTCCGGCATGTTCGGAACGAAAGGTGACTTTTCTTTTGATGAACCAGAAAAGCATCACAAGGGAGGTGCTTATATGTCAAAAGCACAGCTTCATAAAATAAAAGAGTACGCTGAAGAGCTGCAAGACATGATCCCAGATGGACATGACTTAGATGACTGGATGAGAAGTCATATTTCACAAGCAGCAGATGACATAGCAGAAGTTTATCACAAATTAGAATATACTCATTCTAAGGACTAACTTACGAGGAAATTATGATTTCACTTCAGCCTTTCTTTAAAGATGCAGACATTAACAGTGTTCCAAAAAAATATAAAAAAAGAATATCTAGAAAATGTAAAATATTTAAAGGCTTTGAAGCATCATTACCTGAATTGTCGTACCCAGAGATAGACACAGAAAGATTTGAAGCAGACTTAAATGAAGTCAGAAGGTGTGTTAAAGATCCATCTTTATCAAAGAAGTTTTTAAAGCTATCAGATAGAAGCGCTGAAGATGTATTTAAGAAGTTTTTAAAAGACGAAGAAGTAGACTGGTCTTCGATGAGTGATATTTTTAAAGAGTTTGATGCTGTAATGCTGAGAATGAAATTTAAGTATAACAGAAAGCGACCTTTTGAGTACTTTGAAGATAGAGGTGAAGATATTGAGACAGAAGTAGCTCACTCTCCTTCGTTCCCTAGCGGTCATGTTGCATTTGCATATTTGATATGCGACTATTTTTCTGACATGTTTCCAGAAAAATCAATGCAATTACAAACTCTTGCAGAAATGATATCACAGTCAAGAATAGAAAACGGTGTTCACTTTCCAACAGATGTAGCAGCAGGAAGATTCTTAGGTGAACTAGCAGCAAAATTCATATTATCAAAAGAAACAATAAGTGAAAGCTTTAGATCTAGAGAAAATGAAAAAATATTTGTAAGATTTTTAAGAAAAAAAGCTTGTAAAATAAGACGAGGTTTTAATAAAAAAGATGCACTTAGATACTATGTTAATGACATTGCTACGTTTATAAATGAATGTACTGGCAAGAACGACATACTTTGTTACGAAGCTAGCAAAAATCTAATAGAGGGCTACAGTTTAGAAAGATGCAGTAATGATGAAGAAATAAAAAGATTAATTGAAGGAATGTTGCATATTTTCTTTTCAAGTCAAGAAGCGTTTTCCGACATTGCTAAGTTAAATCAAATAACTGAATCAAAATCTGAGCTTCGAAAAGTTGATAAAATCACAATGTCAGGTCTTACTTACTCGCCTATCGAAAAAATCAAAGAATACTCAACAAAAGTTTGCAAACTAAATAATAAGCCTTTTTTAAAGCTAGCAACATTAAGCTGGATAGCACCTTTTTCAAGTGGTAATAAAAAAATTACTAACTTAGTCTTTCTTAAAGAATCAAATTTTAATTTTGATATTACAAACCAGATCATATCTGATGACTTAGACTACATTCTGGAAAATTTTTATAGAGCAGGCAGAATAAAAAATATTCTTTCTTAGTGTGTAAAATATAAATAATTAATGTTATAATACGCTTACGAAGGTGTGAAATGACACAAAAAAGAAGAATCCCAATAAAAGATTTAAAAAAAATTAAAGAAAGCTTTAAAGAGTCTGATGAGTCACAATTAGATACTAGAAAGCAAATAGAAAGTGCAAAATCTGCAGCCCGGGTTAGAAAAATTTCTGAAACTGGTATGACACCAAGAGAAGCTAAGAAAGCTGCAAAAAATAAAATCAAGAGCATCAAAGAAGGCTTTACAAGCTTACGATCTTTAAAAGCGACGTTTAACTTTGATGTAGGTGATCTTGTTTTCTTTAAATACACAGATGGTTCAAAGCAAATAGGCATTGTCTGTGATATGCATGTACCAACTAACATGAGTACACTTAAAGAAGCCAAACAATCAGGAAGTGTAACATTACTTTCTTCAGTAGGCAGAATCAAAATAAAGCCTATGAGTGTTTATGAAAAAATTGATTGAGTGCAATTAAGAAATTAAAGATATAAGATAAGTTTATAAACAAAAGGTATTAACAAAATGAATATAAAAACTTTTACACAGATCGCGCTAAACCTCCCGCCAGATATATCAATACTTGTTAAGGGTGACACGGGTATTGGCAAGTCAGACATAACAAAGTACATTGCAACGCAAGTTAAAACAAATCATAAGTTTGTAGAGCATAAAGGACCAGGATTACCTGTATTAGATTGGCGTTTAAGTTGTTTTTCAGAAGGCGACATCATCGGCTTACCAGAACTCGTCGATGGTACAACTAGATTTGCGCCTAACTCTAGATTCATGGCAGCTTGTAAAGAACCTCATCTTCTTTTTCTTGATGAAGGAAACAGAGCTACGACAGAAGTTCTTCAATGTGCATTTCAAATTGTGCTTGATAGAGAGCTAAACGGACAAAAACTACACCCAGAAACGCGTATTATCATGGCCATTAATGAAGGAAATGATTTTACTGTTAATGAACTAGATCCTGCATTGCTAAGAAGGTTTTGGGTAACAGAGCTTTCTCCAACAGTCGATGACTGGCTTGAGTGGGCTAAGAATAATGAAATTGATTCTATGATTACAAGGTTTATTAAAAAGTATCCTTCGCACTTGATGCATGAAGGTGAACGAAGTCCAGGAGAAGTATACCCGTACCCAGCTTCTTGGGCAAGGCTAGATACATCTCTTAAGCATGCAAATATGAATCCAGTCAAATATGCAGGAAGAGACATTCCTGACATCATTCTTCATATTTCTGCCGGTTTTATTGGTCTTCCAACTACTGCAGCATTTTTAGACTATCTTAAAAATTACAAGCTTAAGTTAAGCTCGTCAGATATTTTAGACAATTTTGAAAAGATAGAAGAAGATGTAAAAATTATGACAAATGATAAAAAGAATGAAGCACTTGATCAAGTGGTCCTCTTTTTAAAGGAAACTGATGTAACTGTAAATCAGGTCTTGAATTTAGAAAAATATCTAAACTATGTATCAGACGAAGTTGTTGTTGACCTTATGCAGACTATGCTTGGCATAAAAAATCTTCACAATATGAAGATGGTTCACAGAGTTTTAAAAACAAGAGTTATTGAAGCAACCCGGGCTGCATTGGGCGTTGAGAAATGACAACTGAAAAGCAGTTTGATTCTATCCTTCTTAAATTTCTGCTTGATGAACCATTTTTTGCAACGATTATTAGAGGTATGCAGAAAAATCGTACGACAGAAATCGAAACTGCAGGTGTGTCTTACCAAGATGGGACAATGAAACTTTTTTGGAATCCAAATTTTTTGACTTCTTTGAAAAGAGAAAAAGTATTTGGTCTGCTCAAACATGAGTGTTATCACTTACTCTTTAAGCATGTCACAACAAGAAAGCAAGAGCCTCATATGAGCTGGAATATTGCAACTGACTTAGCAATCAATAGCATAATCCCCACATCAGAGCTGCCTGATTGTGGACTTGTTCCAGGAAAAAAGAATAAACTTGAAGTCAACGAAGGCGTTGAAATTTCAAAAGAAAGAAAAGAAATGATTGACAAGTTTGGAGATTTTATTGCTGCGCTACCGAAGCAAAAGTCATCTGAATGGTACATGAACGAAATTAAAAACAATAAAGAAATTTCTAAGATAGTAAAAGAGCTTTATGAAGGAAAAGTTCTTGTTGTTATGGACGAACATGACAGTTCAAGTCTTTCAGAAGCTGATAAGATCATAGCAGATCAAAAAGTAAAAGATATTCTATCTAAGGCAAAAGATGTTGCAGATAAAAGAGGCTGGGGTAACACACCTTTTTCTGTTCGATCTGAAATTGAAAAAATCACAGCAAACAAGTTTAACTGGGAAAGGGCTTTAAAGTATTTTTGTGGAAGCAAGATGAGAAGTAATTTCTTTAAAACTCAAAGAAAGATTAATAGAAAGTATCCTTACATCCACCCAGGCCGGAAAGCTAAAAAGACTTCACACCTTGCCATTTATGTTGATCAAAGCGGCAGTGTTGGAGTCGATTCTTTGGCACGTTTTGGTAAAGTTCTTCAGGAGCTTTCCAAGACCCATACTTTTACTTATTACTTTTTTGACTCCAACGTTGATGAAGAAAGCAAGACTTCTTGGAAGAAAGGAAAGAGTAGTAATTTCACCAGACGTCTCTCAGGCGGCACAAGTTTCGAAGCCGTAGAAACTCACTTTAGAAAAGTAGTCAGAGAATATGATGGTTATGTTGTCATGACAGATGGGTACGCAGACAAACCTAAAACTTGTATTTCTAAAAGATGCTGGGTAATATGTCCAGGTGGCTCTCTTAAATTTAAGCCTGAAAAAAGAGATTATGTCATTAACATGGGCAAGGAACATAGATGAAGATACTTCACATTGCAGACATTCACTGGCGAGGCTTATCAAGGCACGAAGAATTTATTCTTTCATTTAAAGATTTATTCAAACAAGCAAAAAAGCTTAA
>TARA_R110000787_G_scaffold136193_5_pt1 | contig 13806 bp, 14 predicted proteins | sample TARA_R110000787 | Tara Oceans TARA_R110000787 (sample SAMEA4397920) | marine metagenome | biome: Polar Biome; feature: [DCM] deep chlorophyll maximum layer (ENVO:01000326); material: water (ENVO:00002006), including particulate matter (ENVO:01000060) such as... | depth 35 m
TTGTTCGCAAAGACGATAATAAAAAACAAGAATAAAAAAGATAATATTCAAAAATAAAACCCTCTCTTTAGTGTAGTGGCATAGGAATTCATTTAATTTGCAAAAAATCTAACTTGTGAATTATTTATCTGTTGAAAATATTTCGAAATCCTACGGAGAGCGTATTTTATTTAAAGACATCTCTTTCGGTATTAATGAAGGTCAAAAAATAGGTTTTGTTGCTAAAAACGGAACTGGTAAAACGTCCATCTTAAATATAATTGCAGGTGATGACACCCCTGACACCGGAAATGTAGTGTCTCGGAAAAATATTAAAATTTCATACCTATCTCAAGATCCTAAATTAGATCCTAAGTGTACCATTGAAGAAATCATTCAAACTTCAGATAACTTCATCATTAAGATCATTGCAGATTATGAAAAAGCTTTATTAAACCTTGAGGATACCGAAGCCTATCAAAAAGCTTTTGATGCTATGGAGGCTAATCAAGCTTGGGATTTTGAAACTGTTTATAAGCAAGTATTATCCAAATTAAAATTAGACAACCTTGATCAAAAGGTTTCCACGATGAGTGGAGGGCAAAAAAAGAGACTAGCACTAGCTAATGCGTTATTAGCACAGCCTCAGTTATTAATTTTAGATGAACCTACCAATCATTTAGATTTAGAAATGATTGAATGGCTAGAGGATTTCTTTGCAAAAAGTAACATTACCTTATTTATGGTTACTCACGATCGTTTTTTCTTAGAGCGTGTTTGTAATGAAATTGTAGAATTAGACGAAGGTGTTATGCATGGGTACAAAGGTAATTACAGTTATTACCTTGAAAAAAGAGATGCACGCATCGAAAATTTTGTTTCAGAAACTTCCAAAGCAAAACAACTTTACAAAAAAGAATTGGATTGGATGCGAAGACAACCCAAGGCACGAACGACTAAAAGTAAATCTAGGATTGATGATTTCCAGGATATAAAAAGTAGAGCGAATCAACGTAGAAACGACCACGAAGTACAGTTGGAACTAAGCATGGAACGTTTAGGTACTAAGATTGTTGAAATGCATTCTGTTTCAAAGTCGTTTGGAGATAAAAATATATTAGAAAAGTTTGAATATAATTTTCAAAAAGGAGAACGAATTGGGATCATCGGTAAAAACGGAACCGGTAAATCTACATTCTTAAATATGATTACGGGAGGCATCGCTCCTGATGGTGGAAAAGTGGTGATTGGGGATACCGTAAAATTTGGATATTATACCCAAGAAGGCATCCACATAAAAGAGAATCAAAAAGTAATTGAAGTGGTTCGGGAGTTTGGTGATTTTATTCCTTTGAAAAAAGGCAAGCAAATTTCTGCTCAGCAATTATTAGAACGATTTTTGTTCGATCGTAAAAAACAATACGATTTTGTAGAAAAATTAAGTGGTGGTGAACGTAAACGTCTATATTTATGTACCGTTTTAATTAGAAACCCCAACTTTTTAATATTAGATGAACCTACCAACGATTTAGATATTGTTACGCTAAATGTTTTAGAAAATTTTTTATTAGATTTTCCAGGGTGTTTAATGGTAGTATCTCACGACCGTTATTTTATGGATAAAATTGTTGATCATTTATTCATTTTTAGAGGTAATAGTGTGATTGAGGATTTCCCAGGTAACTATTCCGATTTTAGAACTTATGAAGACAGTAAACCTTCAGAAAGCAAAGCAATCTCGGAAGATACGAATGCCAACAAAGGCAATTGGAAAACACAAGACACTAAGTCTAAATTAAGCTATAAAGAACAAAAAGAACATACTAAGTTAGAGCGTGAAGTAGCTACGCTAGAACGTGAAAAGGAAACTTTAGAGGGTAAGTTTGCTACGGAAGATTGGGATCCAGAAGAAATTCAGAAACAATCTATTCTATTGCAAAAACTCATACAAAATCTTGAAAAGAAAACCGAGCGGTGGTTTTTACTTTCAGATAAAATGGAAAATTAGCAACGTTTTTACAAATTGTAAATTCCGTTTTGTTTATTTTTTTTGTTGATTGAAAACACACCAATTTAATATGACTATCAAAACAGCATTAATAACAGGAGGAGCTTCAGGCTTAGGATATGAATTTGCAGTACTTCTTGCCAAGGATGCATATCATTTAATTTTGATTGATATCAATTCAGAAAAATTAAAGGAAACAAAAAAAGAGTTAGAAGATAACTATCCCACTCAAGTAAGAACTATAACTAAGGATATGAGTATTCAAAATAGTTCTTCTGAATTATTTGAAGAAATTAAAGAAACTCCCATCGATGTTTTAATTAATAATGCTGGATTTGGTTTGTATGGTCATTTTCATAAAACTAAATGGGAACGGGAAGCTGCTATGCTTAATTTACATATTATGGCCACTACAAATTTAACCAAATTAATCTTAAAAGGAATGGTTGAAAGAGGTCAAGGGAAAATATTAAACATGTCCTCATTAGCTGCTTTTCAACCTGGACCATTAATGTCTATTTACTACGCTTCTAAAGCATATATTTTATCTTTTTCTGAAGCGATTGCAAACGAATTAAAAGGAACAGGAGTTACGGTAACTGTACTTTGTCCTGGGCAAACAAAAACATCTTTTCAAGAAGTGGTTTCTCAGGAAGTAGCTTCTCAAGAGACTTCAGAAAACAAAATAGGATTTAATATTGCCTTACCAGATGAAGTTGCCAAATATGGCTATAACGCTATGCTAAAGGGTCAATCGGTTGCGATACCGGGAACTTTTAATAAATTCTTATCCTTTTTACCTAGAATCATGCCTAGAAATATTGCAACAGCTATTGTAAGAAAAATTCAAGAAAAAAACAGGGAGGATTAAGGAATTCCTTTCTAAAGTTCTAAGCCAATACTTTCTGTATATTCTTTAAAAGAAATTAAATTATTATGCCCACCCTTGGGAATGGTAATTAATTCCTTTTTATCACTTTTAATACGATCATATAATTTATTTCCTTGCGCATAAGGTATCACCTTATCATAAGTGCCATGATAAATGGTAATTGGGCAAGAAACTTTTTTTATATATTGATAAGTAGGAAACTTATAATCCAATAAATACTTAATAGGCAGAAATGAAAATCTAGAATTCGCTACCTCTTCCATACTATAAAATGGAGCTTCTAAAATTAATTTATTTGGCTGATGTTGAGCAGCAACATAAGTAGCAAAGGTGGCTCCTAAGCTCCTACCGTAAACTATAATTTCAGATTCGGAATAATATTGTGTTGCAAATTCATACCATAATGTTGCATCGCTATATAAAAGTTCCATCGATTTTTCACCAAAACTTTTCCCGTAACCTCGATAATCCATAATAATTACGTCGTAATCTAAGTCTACAAAATATTCAGCTATTTGTCCCCAACTTTTTAAATCTCCTGCGTTGCCATGAAAATATAAAATGACTCCTTTTGGATTTTCTTTTTTAAAATGAAGTCCATTTAATTGAGCACCATCGGAAGGTTTTAAATTGATTTCTTCAAATGAATTTTTCATTTCAAAGACATGTTCTTGAGGAAGTACAGACGGCATAAAAATTAAGTTTTCTTGAAAAAAATAAATGACTCCACAAAGCAATCCATAAATATTTAGGAGTATAAATACTAAAATAAATAACTTCTTTCTTAAATTCATTTTTACTTATTTGTAGTTTTATTTTTCTCCTCAATCCATTTACTCATATACTTTGTTGACTGTATTGATTGATGTTGTAGAATTTCACCTATAAAATTTTGCCTTCTATGTTGAACTTTATTTTTTTCAAGAAACTTAAGTTGACTTGTAAATTTTTCTGAAAACACATTCTTGTTAAACCGATTATTAAGTATCGAAATTCCATTTTGCTGTGCTGCCAACCAATTTTCTTTATTTACATATAATGCTACGGAAGCTTTTACCAAATCATCTACTTTATCTGCAATAGTTCCTGCAAAGGAATAATCTCCTGTAATTCCCTCAGCTCCAAGGCTAGTGGTCACAGCTGGTGTTCCATTTTTCATAGCATCCAAAAACTTACCTTTTAAGCCTGCTCCAAAGCGCAAGGGTGCTAAACAAACTTTAGCATCTTTCATTACCTCTGAAACCTCTTTTGCCCAACCCTTAATTAAAAAGCCTTCTTTTTGTGAATGCAATTCTAAAATTTGTTGAGGCGCATAAGCACCATAAACATGCAGTTCTGTTTTTGGGAGTTGTTTCTTTATTTCTGGCCAAATCTCTTTTTTTAAAAATAATATGGAATCCACATTAGGCGCGTGTAAAAGGTTGCCAATGGTTATAAAATGATTTCTATTTTCAAAACTTGGTAATTCCTGAAATTCAATTTCTGCTATTTCATTCACTAAAAAAGGCAAATAATATAATAAGGAAGCATTTAAATGAAAGGTATTTTGAAGTAATTCCATTTCAAATTCCGAAATAATTAAAGATAAATCACATCGGTAGATACTTGCAATTTCTCTTTTAGCAGTTTCGGAAAATAAATTTGCTTCGCTTAAAGATTGCTTCTTTTTTAGTACCTCCTGCCTTGCTTTTCTTAAAAAATGCAAATCTTCTGTATCTAATATTCGTATGGCATCAGGACAATTTTCAGCGACTCTCCATCCAAATTGTTCTTCCGTAATAAATCGATCAAAAAGAACAACTGAAGGTTTTAATTCTTTTATAAAATCATCGAAACTTGAATTGTTTAATGCTATCGATTTAACTTTAATAGGAGAATCTGAAAAGGTTTCTGATTTTTCGGAAATGGAAGCTGTACTTGAAAAAATAATTTTATAATTTTCTTTTTCAAATAAAGAAATTAATTGCATCATCCTAGTACCAGCAGCAGTTGTTGTTGGCTCTGGAAATGTATGCCCTATAATTAAAAGTGTGTTCAATTTATAAATTGGATGTTAATACAGAAACTATTTTAATGGCTGGTTCTTTATCTTCTAATGAAGTCCATGCAACATATAATGTGTCTCCAAGCAATTCCAATTGCGGAAATCCAGAAGAACGTTCACTTCTAGTTTTAGTAATGGTTATTGGCAGGCTTTTTTCACCATTTGATGAAACTTTTAAAACTTGAATAAGGGTATCAATTCCTTTAGGTTCCATCCAACTAATCACTGCATTATTTTGATCTATCATCACTAAATCTACTCGTCCAATTGCATTACCACTATCAACACGAATTGGTAAGTCAAAAATTTCACCTTGATCTTCAGAAAAAGAAACTTGTACTCTTGGATTGTCGTTTTCAGCTGTAAACCAAGCCACAGCTACTGTATTATTAAATGAATCTATAGCAGGACCATTAACTGGGCAGCCAGGTATTTCCCAATTATCTTGATATACATTTTTAGGGGCTATCCACTTTCCATTTACAAACCGTACTATAGAAATATCTCTTATTTCGGCAGCTGTTCGATCTCTATAAACTACAACAGGACCATTAGGAGTCATCGTTGCGGCAGTATTGCAACATTCGCAAGTTCTATTGTCTAATAAAATATCGTTTGAAATTTCTCCTTCAGTATTTATAAAGGCACCTCTAAGCGTCATTTGCTCATTTTCTTTTGGGACATCTACTAAAGTTCTTCCATCTAACCAAGTAACAAAAAAGGAATTATTATTGTAAGGTAGCATAGAAACGAATCCATGTTCGCTTTTTTTACCATCTTGGTTTAATAAAATATTATTTTTCCAAGTATTTTTTTCTTTTGAAAATAACTGTAAACGAATATCATAGGTATAGGTTCCTTCTGCTGATTTTTGAAGAACATTTGTTAAAACAGTTCCATTATTCTCTGCGATGGCTGGAAAATCTGCCCAGTTCACAAACCAGTCTGATCCTGAAATTATTTCGGTAGGGGCAGTCCAAATAGTATCCTTAAATTTTGAATACTTTAAAGTGGAACTACTATCGTTTTTCTGAACCCAAGACATCAATAAATCTTGACCATTACTAAAGAGCCTAGGTAAAGAACTGTTTAGTAAAGATGGGTTTTGAAACTCAACAATAGTACTATTAGTCTTATTAATAAGGACTGCAGCTTCGCTTTTTGATGTTTCCGTTTTACATGAAACCAATAGCGAGATTATAATTGTAATGAAAACTAGATATCTTAGCATACTACAAATTAAGGTATTAAAAGTAGAAATTTATTTTTCTACAATCACTTCTGCATATAAGTCAAAATCTTCTGCAGCTGTTATTTTTACAGTTGCAAAATCGCCCGTACGGATATAATCTTTTTCAGCATTTATTAATACTTCATTATCAACATCTGGACTATCAAATTGAGTTCTTCCAACAAAATAACTTCCTTCTTTACGATCGATAACTACTTTGAACTCCTTCCCTATTTTTTCTTGATTTAATTCCCAAGAAATTTGAGATTGGATCTCCATAATTTCATTAGCTCTCTGCATTTTAACATCTTCAGGAACATCATCTTCTAATACGTACGCGGTGGTGTTTTCTTCATGAGAATAGGTAAAACATCCTAAACGGTCAAAACGCATATCGGTTACCCATTGTTTTAACTCTTGAAAATTTTCTTCAGTTTCGCCAGGATAACCAACAATTAAAGTGGTTCTAATAGCCATACCCGGAACTCGTTCCCGAAAATCTTTTAATAACCCATTTATTTTTTCTTTTCCAAAACCACGTTTCATAGACTTTAAAACTGAATCTGAAATATGTTGTAATGGAATATCGATATAATCACAAACTTTAGGTTCGTTTCTCATCACCTCTAAAACATCTAGAGGGAATCCAGTAGGAAAAGCATAATGCAAACGAATCCATTCGATGCCTTCTACCTTAATAAGTTCTTTTAATAACTCAGCAAGGTTTCTTTTTTTATAAATATCAAGACCGTAATAAGTAAGATCTTGTGCAATTAAAATTAATTCTTTAACTCCATTTGCAGCTAACTTTTCAGATTCAATAACCAAATTTTCGATGGGAGTACTTTTATGTTTTCCTCTCATTATCGGAATTGCACAAAAAGAACAAGGTCGATCACAACCTTCTGCAATTTTTAAATAGGCATAATTTTTTGGAGTGGTTGTTAATCGTTCTCCTATTAATTCGTGCTTATAATCAGCTTCCAATGCTTTTAACAATCCTGGTAATTCTGTAGTCCCAAAATATTGATCTACACTTGGAATTTCTTTTTGAAGGTCCGGCTTATATCTTTCTGATAAACAACCTGTAACAAATATTTTATCAACCGTTCCTTCTTCTTTTTTCTGAACGTACTCCAATATGGTATTTACGCTCTCTTCTTTTGCGTTGGCAATAAAACCACAAGTATTAATAACGACAATGTTACCCTCTTCCTCGTGTACTACATCTTTGTTATTGGCTTTTAATTGGCCCATTAACACTTCGCTATCATAGACATTCTTAGAACAGCCTAGAGTAATTACGTTAATTTTATTTTTTTTGATAGTTTTAGTACGCATTGTATTTTCTTTTGAAGAATTTTATTTTTTTTCTCAAAGTTGTAAACTTTGTTAAAGATGATCGAAGTTAGTTTTTTAGATTCCTAACTACGTAAGGTTTTGTTATTTGAAAAAAGAATCTACAAATTCAATTTTATTAAAAACTTGAAGGTCATCAATACCTTCACCTACACCTATATATTTTACTGGAATTTTAAATTGGTCACTAATCCCAATTACCACTCCGCCTTTCGCGGTACCATCTAATTTAGTTACTGCTAACGAAGTAACTTCGGTCGCTGCTGTAAATTGTTTAGCTTGTTCAAATGCATTTTGTCCAGTAGAACCATCCAATACTAATAATACTTCATTAGGGGTATTGGGTATCACTTTTTGCATTACTCTTTTCACCTTTGTTAATTCATTCATTAAATTAACTTTATTATGAAGTCTACCAGCGGTATCTATGATAACCACATCGGCATTTTGTTTAACTGCACTTTCTAAAGTATCAAAAGCAACACTAGCAGGGTCAGATCCCATACTTTGTTTTATTAGTGGAACATCGGTACGATCTGCCCAAACTTGTAATTGATCAATAGCCGCTGCACGAAACGTATCTGCAGCACCAAGAACTACTTTTTTACCAGCTTTTTTAAATTGATTTGCTAATTTACCTATTGTAGTCGTTTTTCCAACACCATTTACTCCCACAACCATAATTACATAAGGCGTATCCTGTTCTGGAATTTCAAAATCAGTTGCATTTCCAGAATTGGTTTCACTTAACAATCCAGCAATTTCTTCTCTTAAAATTTTATTAAGCTCATCGGTTCCTAAGTATTTATCTTTTGAAACTCTTGCTTCTATACGGTCTATTATTTTTAATGTTGTTTCTACACCAACATCACTAGACACTAATACTTCTTCAAGATTATCTAAAACATCATCATCAACTTTACTTTTTCCTGCAACTGCTTTACTCAGTTTATCAAAAAAAGTAGATTTTGTTTTTTCAAGTCCTTTATCTAAGGTCTCTTTTTTTTCTTTTGAAAATATTTTTTTAAAAAAACTCATAATTAGTTTTTTAGAATATTGAAATTATATGCAAATATACGTTTTAGCTATCTTAGAAAACATAAAATAAAAAAAATAGAAAAGCCACTCTTTAAAAAAAAGTGGCTTTTAATATATTTTAAGTAATGATTTACTTTTTGTTTAACCAATCGTTTACTTGGTCTGGAGCCATAATAGACTCAACAAAAGTATATGCACCGGATTTTTCCGATTTTACCATCTTAATCGCTTTAGCTAAACGCTTAGAGCCTGTCTGTAATGATGCTATTGATTTTTTTGCCATGTCTTAATTATTTTATCTCCTTATGTACCGTCATCTTTTTAAGGATTGGGTTGAATTTTTTAATCTCCATACGATCTGGAGTGTTCTTTTTATTCTTTGTAGTAATGTAACGTGAAGTTCCTGGCTTACCAGAAGTCTTATGTTCTGTACACTCTAAAATCACTTGTACTCTATTTCCTTTTTTAGCCATTATACCAGACTTTAATTATTGTTATGCAATTATTTAGCAAGAAAGCCTTTTTGACGGGCATCTTTTACAACTGCAGTAATTCCTTTTTTGTTTATTGTTTTTAACGCTGAAGCGGCTACTTTGATAGTAATCCATTTATCTTCTTCAGGTAAATAAAAACGTTTTTTAAGAAGATTTACATTAAACCTTCTTCTGGTTTTATTCATCGCGTGAGAAACATTATTCCCAAACATTGCCTTTTTTCCAGTAAGCTCACAAACTCTTGACATCTTAAAATCTTTTAGTTATTTTAAACAGGGTGCAAATTTAATAAAATTTATCGTTACCCGCAACAAAAGAAAATTAGTTTTTTAATATTTCTTTTTGAAGCAATTCTAAAGCCTTAAAAGTTGCTTTACCAATCACCCTTTCTCGGGGCTGACCAAAGTCAAATTTTTCAGTAAAAACTCCTTTTGGACTTGCTATAGAAATATAAACCGTTCCAAGCTCATCATCAGCATCTCCCTTGGTTGGCCCAGCATTTCCAGTTGTTGAAATCGCATAATCTGTCTCAAATACTTTGTTGGATTGTATCGCCATTTCTTCAGCAACTTCTCTACTCACAACAGAGTATTTATTTATTAATTTTTTATCTACTCCTAAAACAGAAGTTTTAATATTGGTGGCATATGTAACCATACTTCCTTTAAAAAAAGCAGAAACACCAGATTCAGCAGTTATTATTTCTACAATTTTCCCCCCTGTACAACTTTCAACGATACTTAAGGTTTTTCCTTTTTTTATAAATAATTCTGCTATTTGTTGTACCAATGTTGTTTCGTCTTCATACCCAATAGCGATATCCTTCAGTAAAAGGTGTAATTTTCCCATTTCATCATCAACAGCACTTCTAACCTCTTTTTCTATTTTTCCTTTCGAAGAAAGCCTTAAACGCACTCTACCCAAAGAAGGCAAATAAGCGAGTTTTATGTTTTCTGGTAAAGCATCTGCCCATACGTGAATTATTTTCACTATTTCACTCTCTCCCATCCCGATGGTTAAAAGTGTTTTATGATAAATAAATGGACGGTTAAATTTTTCTACTATTTTAGGTAAAACTAAATCTTTCATCAGGTTTTTCATCTCATAAGGCACACCTGGTAATGAAACAAAAATGGTATTTCCTTTTTCCATCCACATTCCAGGTGCAGACCCATGTTGATTGTGAAGTACCGTTGCTTTTGAAGGAACTAATGCTTGATGCAAACTTTCTGGCAATAAAGGATGATTGGTAAATTTTTTATAAAGCTCTTTTACATGTTGAAGCACCACTTTATCTTCAATCAATTTGTCATTTAAGAACTCACAAAAAGTTTCTTTTGTAATATCGTCTTTAGTGGGGCCTAAACCACCTGTAACGATAACGATATCAACTCTTTTCTCTGCATTAGCAAATGCCTCTAAAATATGAGAGCGCTCGTCTTGAATGGAGGTTATCTGATAAACTTGAACTCCAATTTTATTGAGTTCTTTTGAAATAAAAACCGAATTCGTATCGACAATCTGTCCGATTAAGATCTCATCTCCGATTGTGATAATTTCAGCTAACATCTATAAATTAAAATCTTCTTTTAATTCAATAAAAACTGTTTCTACAGTAGTAACAACATTTTTTAATTGAGTTTCTATGGTAGATTTGTTTTTAAGATTTTTGGTCCAAGTTTCTATAGAGGTAATTTCTTTACCTAAATTAAGACCAAACATTTCTAAATTCGGCTTCATTTTATGAGCAAACTGGTAAGCAAGCTCTCTATTATTATTTTCTATGGCTTCTTCCATTGCTTTAAGATCTGGCGGTATTTCTTCTAAAAAGGTTTTTGCTACGATGAGCATAAAATCTTTATCGCCACCAGCAATTTCACTTAAACTTTCTATAGAATATTTTTTACTCATTATTTTACTTTTATAGAGAATACCTCTTTTTCTTCAATAAAACCTTTTAAGGTGTCATTAGGGTTAACTTTTGCAACTCCTGAAGGCGTGCCTGTAAATATAATGTCTCCAATCTTTAATGTGAAATATTTTGAGATATATTCGATTAAAGTATCAATTTTCCACAACATTAAGGAAGTATTTCCTGTTTGTTGCACTTTATTATTTTTTTCTAACCTAAAATTAATATTATCAACATCTTTAAAATCACTTTTTGGAAGAAAATTACCTACAACTGCTGCGCCATCAAATGCTTTTGCTTTTTCCCAAGGCAATCCTTTTTCTTTTAGTTTTGACTGAAGGTCTCTTGCAGTAAAATCGATCCCTAAACCAATTTCATCATAATATTTATGTGCGAATTTCTGATCAATATGTTTTCCGACTTTATTGATCTTAACCAATATTTCTACCTCATGGTGAACTTCATTTGAAAATTCCGGGATAAAAAATGGTTGCTTTTTTAAAAGAATAGCGGTGTCTGGTTTTAAAAACAATACAGGATCTTTTGGAGCCTCATTGTTTAACTCTTTAATATGTTCTACATAATTTCTACCGACACAGATTATTTTCATAAGCTTATTTTATTTTTTAATTTGGTCATCTGCTGTTCGCTATTTACAAAGTCCTTAAGCGACAAGAATTTTAACACGCTTGTTTTATTTCGCATTAAATTTATTTTTTAACATATCCAAGCTATTACCGGTTATTGGGCCAGCATCTATATTATTGAACTTCTCTTTTAAATCTCGCAATACTTTTTTAGTGTACATTGGAAAATCTGCATTTTGTATCCAGCTAAAATAACCCGGTTCCGTTTTAAACAAATCATTTACAATTTTTCCTTTATGCTTACCAAATGCAATTATTTCTTTACCTTCTTTATCATAACCTATAAACCCTGCAAAATCTGCAAAATTTTGATGTGAGCTAAAGCTTGATAAAAACGAAATGTCATTTTCTAAGTCATCGTATTTATCTAATTGCGCTAATAGCACTTCATAAGTAGCCAGCGTATCTGCTTCTGCACTATGAGCGTTGGTGAGGTCTTTATCACAATAAAATTTGTAGGCAGCCTCTAAGGTTCTTTTTTCCATTTTATGAAAAATGGTCTGAACATCTACTGCTACATTTTTTTTAAGATCGAAATCTATTTCTGCACGCAATAATTCTTCAGCTAATAAAGGGATGTCAAATCTATTTGAATTAAAACCTCCTAAGTCACTGTCTTTGATAAGATCATATACTTTAGGTGCCAATTCATTAAAAGTTGGTTCATCAGCAACCATTTCATCTGAAATACCGTGAATTGCTGTAGTAACAGCAGGAATTTTCATTTCAGGATTTACACGCCAAGTAAAACTTTCTTTATTTCCGTTTGGAAAAACTTTAAGAATAGAAATTTCTACAATTCTATCTTTAGAGACATTGATTCCAGTAGTTTCTAAATCGAAAAAACAAATAGGCTTACTTAATTTTAATTCCATAATGAAGTTTTGAATAACAAAGGTATTGAATTGTAGTTAAAAAAAAGACCTCATAGGTTTTGAAATTCTATGAGGTCTGTTAAATATTTTATTATAATTTTTATACTTCTCTATTTACATCCCAAGCTTCTAAATAATCGGCAACTGCTTTTACAAATTGCCCGCCTAATGCTCCATTAACTACTCTATGGTCATAGGAATGAGATAAGAACATTTTATAACGTATTCCAATAAAATCACCATCGGGAGTTTCTATTACCGCTGGCACCTTTCTAATGGCTCCTAGTGCTAAAATCCCTACTTGTGGTTGATTAATTATAGGAGTTCCCATAATACTTCCAAATGTACCCACATTGGTAACTGTATAGGTTCCGCCTTGAATATCATCTGGCTTTAATTTTCCGCTTCTTGCGCGTTTTGCTAGATCGTTTACTGCTTTACTCATACCAACCAAGTTTAATTGGTCAGCATTTTTGATTACAGGAACAATTAGGTTTCCATCTGCTAAAGCAGCAGCCATACCTAAATTGATGTTTTTTCGTTTGATAATTTTATCACCATCAATCGAAATATTCAACATCGGGTACTCTTTTAATGCTTTTGCAACTGCTTCTAAAAATATAGGTGTAAACGTTAAATTTTCACCTTCTCGTTTTGAAAAGCCGTCTTTTACTTTTTTACGCCAGTTCCATATATTAGTAACATCTGCTTCTATAAATGATTGAACGTGAGCAGCAGTCTGAATACTTTCTACCATATGATGAGCAATTAATTTACCCATTCGTGACATTTCAATAATTTCATCTCCTCCGTTAACTGAAACAGGAGCCGCCGGAGCAGCTTTACTTTGTTTAGCTGGAGTTTCCGCAACCACTTGCTTAACTTCCGTTTTTACTGGTTGAGCACTGCGATTTTCTACAAATTGTAAAATATCGTTTTTAGTTACTCTTCCATCTTTTCCAGTACCTGAGATATTATCTAATTCTTGCTGAGAAATTCCTTCAGCAGCAGCAATATTTTTTACTAATGGCGAATAAAAACGAGTATCTGAACTTTGCACAACGCTAGAAGTCACCTCAACAATAGGTGCTTCAACAGCAGCAATTACATTTTGAGTTGGAGCTGCAACAGTTTCTGTTTTTGGAGCAGAAGATGCTGTTACAGTACCTTCGCCAGCAATTTCTATAACAGCAATGGTTTGACCTACTTGAATAATATCGTCCACCTCAAAAAGTTTTTCAACTAAGACCCCTGTAACTTCACTAGGAACCTCACTATCTACTTTATCGGTAGCAATCTCAAGAACTGCTTCATCCTCTTCAATGGT
>TARA_R110000787_G_scaffold47067_2_pt1 | contig 13770 bp, 10 predicted proteins | sample TARA_R110000787 | Tara Oceans TARA_R110000787 (sample SAMEA4397920) | marine metagenome | biome: Polar Biome; feature: [DCM] deep chlorophyll maximum layer (ENVO:01000326); material: water (ENVO:00002006), including particulate matter (ENVO:01000060) such as... | depth 35 m
GGTTGACATAGCTGTTATCCTTTAAGTATATTCCGGTTGCCATCAGATTCATTGTTTTTCTATATATGCCCCTTAGAGCGCAGTCCTGTTGCATTGCAATGGTTCTGATGGCCGCTTTGAGGGGCATCTTTTTTGGAGCAACAGTATGAAACGCTTTTGGGACAAAGTTAATCGCACCTCTGATCCATCCCAATGTTGGGAGTGGAATGCTTACGCATCTAAGGGGGGATACGGACAGTTTAAGCTTAGTAAGAAGAGCTATAGGTCCCATCGCCTTGCCTATGAACTCTGTTTTGGTCCTATCCCACCTAAGATGTGTGTCTGCCATAAATGCGACAATGTTAAATGCTGCAACCCTTCCCATCTCTTTCTTGGCACCCAGCTTGACAATGTGAAAGATATGATGAAAAAAGGCCGTGCTGCTGTGGGTGAGGGCAACGGAAAGTCCAAACTCACCAATATCCAAGTCAATCAGATTAAAGATCTTCTCAAGTCTGGTCTCACATACAGAGAAATCGGTGCTAACTTTGGAGTCACCCGTCAAAATATTGGATCTATAGCTCGAGGTGAAACTCGGATTCATAACTAATCACCAATCTTGCATGTGATTGACTAAGCCATGGTCTTCACCCATAGCCATGAGTTCATCTACTAGCTCTGGAGAAAGGAAGGCGTCTAGTCCTGTTGTCCACTCATTCTTCCATAGCCTCCGGTATTCTGCTTCTCGCCCCTTAACCGCTGGGTCTTTCCTACGTCCCTCTAGATATTCCTTGCTTTTCCAAGGCATCCTATTCTCATGGTCCCAATACACCAAATACGAGCCAGAGACATACTTATCTCCGTATTGGTAGACGGGTAGGTCTTCTAGTCCTGGCACCTTGGTCCCATGCTTCTCCAGCGGATTGTAATCATCGGGCTTGACCACCGTATCGTAGATACTCCATAGTAATTCACTCTCCCCATACCATCCAGCATAGGTAGTAATGAAACGGAGGGATACCGGCATGATGGAGAGGGGCTGGAATTCATCCCATAACCTCGCCATCCGATCACCCTTATACGCCCATAACTCATCAAAGCAGGTCATGGCGGGTCTCCCACCGGCTTCACCCGCGTAATCTGCGGCTACAAACTTGAGCCAGTGGGGACCGGGGTTGATCTGGTCTATCTTATTAAACTCGATCATGTTGTTCTTAGTGATCCGGTCTTGGTAGTCCTCTTGCACGATCACCTCAAAAAGGGCAGGGTTCTTATTCTTCATGTGCCTGAGGTTGGAGACCACCCGATCAAACATCCGCTCCCCGGCTTGCTCCTTATCATTAGCTATGGAGAAAGCGTTACCACCAAAGACCCTACTGAAGCCATAGCCCACCGCACCGGCAACCCCCGTCTTACCCTCTTTCTTGGGCGTAGACCACACTACCGTCTCATAGCCGATCTTCCCCTCCTCATTGGGAGTGAAGACCTCATTGAGTATCCGGCGTTGGTGATCCTCAAAGTGGATTAGCTCCCCCGTGTCATCGAGGTAATACTCCTCCTCCATCAAGCTAACCATCGGTGCGTCTGGTGTCATTGATTGCCCATTAATCGGCTAGAAGCCGTATCTTGGGTCGGTAGGAGGTTCTCCTCTGGACCCAACTCCTTGATCATCGCCATATAGGTGTAGGCATCGCCGCGATCTAGGCTATTGATGATGTCCCCTACCGCACGACCCGCCCTTGCTTCTGAGGGATGATTCTTCTCTATCTTCTGTAGTATAGCCTCATACTTATCTCCAATAGCCTTAGCCTTACGCTTAGGCCAACCATACGCCTTACCCATCCCATATACAATCGATCCACCCATACGAGGTGAGGCAAAAGCTAGCCCCAGTAAGAAAGTCGGATTAGCCGTATAGAGTGCGGCTCCCGCCACACCAGAGGTAGACATAGCTTGCATAGCCCCCTTAGCACTATTCCATGCCTGAGATCGACCAATAAGACCCGATGGCATAAAGTCAGATAGGGCCAACCCCGCCACTTGGGGAATAAAGGCTTCTCCTACAACGCCCTCCATCTGCTTCACTAACTCTTGCTTATACCCATCGCTGGAGGAGGCAAGATCTAAGAGCTTGTTGAGGGTAGTCTCATAGGATCGCTTCCACTCCTTGTGACCTACGGGCAGGGAGAAGGTGTAGCGCAGTTGCTTGATAAGCTCACTGGCCTCACTGTAATCTGTCATTAGCTCATTATAACCATAGACATTCTCACCCAACTCCGTGCGGAGCTTGTTCCTAATGCCCTTTATAATATTCTGAGCGTGATCAGACTCTCCCGATGGGGCTAAATTCCATAGGTTCTGCTGGAGCTTGTTTAGCCCTTGTGGGGATACCCAATCCCAATTCTCCACCATCTCTACTGCCTTATTGATAGCGGTCATATCCCCTGCGGTGAGGGCCTGATGGGGTTGGTCTGGGTCTAAGGTGATCTTATTGGAGACTTTCCCACTAGTAACGGGCTTAATGAGCGGTGCGCCAGGATCATTAGGCACGGCAGTGGCATTGGGGTGTAAGTCCTCTGTATCAACGACCCTCCATCCCTTCTCTTTGGGCAGCGCATCTCGCACATGAGCGCGTAGATCATGCAATACATGTTCCAGCGGAACCTTAGGTTGGAGTTGCGCTAATTGAGTCTCCCACTTCATGGCCCTCTTCTCATACAGGGTGGACATATGCCCCAGCATCATATCTAATGCTTGCTTGGCATTGCCCTCTCCCCCCTTCATTAACTCCCTAAACTTCATCGCGGGAGTATCTTGCTCCTTACCGGCAGTCCATGCCCGACGGAAAGCCTGAGGAGCTACGCCTGACAGAGCAGAGGGAGCCATAAAGGGGACATTGCCTATGACCTCCGGGGTACGACTCTTAATCGCTTCCATGGCATACTGACCCGCTTGCCCTGGTGTTCTCATAGGATTAGCAGCCCCCATACCCGCTGCGAGTTTATTAGCACCTAATCCTTTGGCGAGTGCGCGAGGAGAGGTGAGCATGGAAGCTAACATCGCTGGACGCTCCTGTATGGCCTTCCCTATATCTGCTCCCTCTATGTTCCCTATCGCTTGCATCGCCGCGTCAGCAACAGGCTCTTGCGGTCCTGGGGCGGGGGGTATGCCAGATGCTGCCTCCATCTCTGCTTGACGTTTGGCTATAAGGTCATCTCCAAATCCAAAGACTCCCCCACCTACCCCCTGTGCATTGGTGAGTCGACTCGCGGCACGATCTTTGGCAGACCCCTCTGCCCTCACCATCTTCTGGGATATTCCCTGCCCTAATTCCTTAACCCCCTTCGCGGCTGCCCACATATCCTTGAGGGTATTATCTATATTAAAGGTCCAATCCACAGCGGTTTGTATAAGCTCATTGTAGGCACTTGGGATGAAGTTGCCCATAGTAGCCCCAAGATCAGGCACACCGCTCCCATTGGGGTCCATAGGGAAAGGGACATCCATGAGGGGGGCTTGCGTCCGTGGGTCATTAAGGGGCTTCTGCTCAGGTTGCACTTGAGCTACTTCATCCGTCCCCGTCCGTGCGAGGTCATCCGCTAACGCCAGTTTCTTATTAAACTTCTCAGAGAACTTATTACCGAGAAGCTTATACGCCGCATCCTCACCTCGCTCCTCAATCAGCTTGATTATGGTCGGATGACCCTTATGCTTATCCGCGTATTCCTTGCCATGCTCAAAGGCCGTTTTACTCATCTTTTTGTTCCTCTTCAATGGCTTCATTTACATCCAGCAAGAGGTCATCTGGATCGATCTCATAAAGCACGGAATCGGGAACCTCAGGCTTCTTGCGCTCATGTATATTCTTCACAGCCCTCCACACCGCCTCCTTCTCTACCTTTGTCTGAACTAAGAAGCTCTGTAGGGTGCGTTTGGTAGTCTCAGGAGAAGCAGTGGTATCACCAAAGAGCTTCTTGAAGAAGTCGCGCTCCCAATCCTGTATAGCGGCACCCGTCAAGGAGCGTCCCATCTTCTCGACTAAGAAGTTGACGCTCCACCACGCCTCAGAGGCTTCTGGAGTCAACTGCCCACCCGCGAGTTTGCGCTCTATCTCCGTCCAACTTCCCGCCACCACACCAAAGGCCCTCTGAATCTCAGGCCGTATATTACCCTGTGGGTCAACCCAGCTATCCAGTGCATTTTGCGCCATGGACTGCTGGACTTCAAGCTCCGTGAGGCGTGAAGCCTGATCTCCCGTGATCTTCATGGCGGGATTAATCTGCAATAACTGCGCTCCCAACATCTGCGCTTGAACGGGATCTATGCCAGAGTTCTTCTGAGCAAACTTAACCTTTGCCATCCACTGGTTATAAGCGACTCGACCTCCCATGGACTCCGCTAAGTCGCTGGACTTATTAAAGTCAACAAGAAGCTGATCCATATTCTCTTCTATTTGCTCATTCTTCTTTGCTGCTCTCATTGGCTCAAAGATGCCTCTTGCTTGCAACTCTCCATCTGGACTCAATTCCCCGCCAGCCATCGATCTCACGTAATTCATTGCTCCATCCACGGATCGTGAATCATGCGTGACCATATAGCTGGCCCTATTTTGCCCCGTGGAAATAGCCTTTTGCTCCCTCGCCTCTTGTCGCAACCTGAAGATGCGTTCCATGGGCGAGGGGACAGGGTTAATGGCCTCTGTGGGACCTACTGTAGGCACATCAGGCTCTATGGCATTGGTCGTAGTCTGAACACCCCCTTCTGGTTTTGCAGGGAGGGTATTGATGGGATTGGGGGAAGGTTGACCCGTAGCACTGCGATCCACTGTAATGGGAGGCATAGACCCTGCCGTTACTTGCGAGGGTTGCCCTCCCATGCCCATCCGAGAAAGCAAGGAGTTACGCGCCTGAATCTTCTCCTGTAATTTAACCTCAAAGGGCCTTACGTCTGCCTCATACGAGATCCCAGGAGTCCCTGATATAGTATCAAGTTGCTCACTGGCCCGATCTATATCACTGCTCATTACTCCCAGCATCGTCCTTAGTTTATTCTGCTGCTGCTGCTCCTCATACCTACGCTTATTTTCATCTACCTGATCGATCCGATCCTGACGGGCCTCTCTACGGCCCCGCCCCGCGACATAGTTCTGTGCGCCTCGCTCTGCACCCCTGGCTAACCCTCTAAGGAAGTTTGCCATTACGGCACCATCCCCGCGAAGGTCCCTACTGCACTTAAGAAACTCTCCATCGTACTAGGTCCTGGTGCGCCGCCCGTGCCAACCCCTTGAGGCATGAGTCTACCTAGGGCTTGGGAGAAGGAGTTTTGTGCCGTGATGTCATTGTCAAACTGCTGCTGTATCCCGCCCGTCAACCGGTCATAGTTGCCCTGATACTCGTTGTAATCGCTCTGGCGACCCGCAAGCTCTCTCGCAAACTGATTACCCCCAAGGGTATCCGTTAACTGCGCGGTGGCGGCATCCCTCCCAAATTGTCCTTGCGTTAGAGCCTCATTAAGCTGTGCCTGTGACTGCCCCCTGCCAAAAGCAGAATTAGTGAATTGATCTGATATCTGCGCGGTATTAGCATCTCTCCCATATTGGCCCTGCGTCAAAGCCTCATTGAGTTGCGCGGAAGACTGACCCCTACCAAAGGCTGAGTTATTAAATTGATCTTGCAATTGCGCGGAGGTAGCATCTCTCCCAAATTGGCTCTGTGTGAGTTGGTCGTTAAGTTGAGCGATACTTTGCCCCCTCCCAAGCTGCGAGTTAACGAACTGATCCTGTAGTTGTGCCATCCCCGCTTCTCTTCCATACTGACCCTGCGTGAGGGACTCATTAAGCCTCGCGGTGTCCGAGCCTCTACCGTATTGCCCTTGGGTCAGTTGCTCCCCCATCCCCAGTGCGCCCATTAGTTCACTAACGCCCTGCTGCCTCCCAGCAAGCTCCCTCCCAAACTGAGAGCCACTCAGTTGATCCTGTAGCCCCAAAGCACCAAAAATCTCTTGCGTCTGCTGACCCCGCTGCGACATATCCCCCTGACGCATCTGCTCTGCCAGTTGCACTTGCATGGGGAGTAGCTGCATGGTGGCATTAGTCGCGAGGTTCATCTGCTCATTGCGCTGACGCGCTCCCAAGTCTTGCACAGCGGTGTCATTGAGAGTAGAGTTCCCGATCCCTCGATTAGTCATCTGCTCCTGTAGATTCTGCCCCTCCAATTGCTGCTGACGCTGCATCTCCTCCATCATAGACTGTATCTGGGGGAGTTGGGTCGCGTCATTAAAGTAGTTGTCCATGTCATTCTGCACACCCGATGTGTTATATACACCTTTCGTGGGCCTATTCTGCATCATAGACAGGGAATTATTACCAGGCCTGTTATACTGCGGCACCCCAGGCATCGCGGAGTTCTGTAGGTTACTTAGCCCCTGATTACTTACGGCTCCCGTGGCGGCATAGGGATTAGCTCCCGTCTTCGTGGGGCTAAAGCCCTGCTGGGTCGTTGCCGTGGGAGAGTAGGCCGTCTGAGTGCTAGTGTTATTAAACCCCTGCGTATTCATCATCCCTTGATTGGCGGGGGCATACGCGGTCTGCTGAGCATTGTTGCTAAAGCCCTGCGTATTCATCATCCCCTGATTAGCGGGAGAGTAGGCTGTTTGGGTGCTAGTGTTATTAAAGCCCGTACCTGCTGTAGGCCCAGGGTTAAACTTGGTATTAAACTTCATGTCTAAATAGCCGTCTTGTGTCTCTTCTGGCTCAGGCACGTTATTGCCTCCTGTGTTCCCGCTAGTGGTTGTCCAATCACTGGTTTTTGTATCTGGGTTCCAGTTGTTGGTAAAGTCCGTGACCCTATTCCCTACATCCTGACCAAAGGCCGATCCAGAGTTCCTCAGGGTATTGAGGTTGACGTTAGAGTAGGGGGAGAAGTTGTCAAAGCCCCCTGTCCCCGCTTCAAAGGGGTTAAAGTCAAAGCTCACATCCCCCGCATTGGGGTTAGCCTTGATCTGCCCTATAAAGCTATTGGCTACACTCTCCGCGCCTAACCCCGTAAACTTCCTACCAAAGTTGTAGGCCCGAGATAGGTCCTGACCCGCCGCACTCCCAGACCCTCCATAAGGGGAGGTAAGGGTATTGAGGACATTGTCATTATACTCCCCGCCAAACCGGAGGTTATTACGACCTGATTGGAAGACCGAGTCTGTGGAGTAGCTCATTAATACCCTCGATTACTTCCGTAGTCATCGGGAAAAAATAGTTTATCTTGCCTATCGATCATCGTCTGCTTCTCTATGATGTCAACCACTTCATCCATGGAAGGGTAACGTCCTGTCTCCTGAAATATCTGCTCTGCCACCTGATCCACAGAGGGGATGCTACCCTGCGTGTCCATCATGGTCTGCTCGAGGTTTGCGGGAATCGCAGTTTTACCGCTCCCTGTCTGCCAATCCATCTCCGATGGCATCTGCCCCTGCTCCTCCATAGATGTAAAGAAGTCATCATAGGTGGAGGCCACTGGTTCTCGCGGAGTAGGTCTTCCTGGCGATCTACCGCGTCCCTCTCGCCTCTCCCTATACCACTCATCGGAACCCTCTTCAGGCTCTATATAAGTCGGGGGAGGTGGGAGGGGCGGTTCTTGCGTCACTCCACTGACCTTCCCCTGAAGGGAGTCTATCCATCTCCGGACATTCCCCGTAGGATCTCTTAGATAGATGGGATTCCCCGCTGCGTCATTAATGAACTCAATCTTATTGCCATTCTCATCTACTCCATCGGGGTACATCCTCGTTATATATGCAGCGTCATCTGGACCCACGGGGACGGCGACTCCCTGCTCAATCTCCATCTGCTCTCGATCTAATCTATCCCCCCTAATGTGAGGAGGCTCAGGGATAATGGGTTGTAGCCCAGTGAAGTCAGAGTTTAATCCATTAACCCTACGCTGTTCTGCTGCGAGATACTCTTCCATCGTCATCCCATCAGGCATCCACGGGAAGTTCTTTACATCCTCATTGGTGCCACTGCCAGGGGGATTGTAATTACGCTCATAGTCAGTGTTTGCCATCGTTGAGGCGTTAAAATTGTCGCCCGTGTAAGGGTTGGTCTGTGATGGGGTGCTGCCTACATAGGGGTCCCAAAGGCTATCTTGAGTCTGGACTCTACCGTCTAATTCCTTACGTATAAAGTCCCCTGTAGCATCTGCTATATTGGGAATATTTGCCCAACTGGAGAGGTCTGGTTGGGTCTCACTGAATGTCCCATCCTCTTGCTCATCGTTAAAGACTAAGTTTTCCCAATCCTTTGTCGGGTCATACCCATCTCCCGTTTGCCATCCCAATTTATCCTTGAGGTAGTTTATGGGGTGTCCTAATCCATTCCCGATGACCTCGCCCACCTCAGTGACCTTGGGAATTATCTGTGCTATGAGATTAGGGTAGTCTACTGGCGGGATGTATTTGAGGGGGTTGGAGTCCTCGTCTAATGGCCTGATACCCGTAGCCACCTGAACGCGGTCATCCTTCTCCACCTCAACCTTCGCGGGAGGCTCCGTGTGCTTGACATACTCAGGACGCTTCCCACCAAAGCGAGTGCGAGTAGGGAGGCCATTGGGCATGGAGGAGCGATCCGTCATGGCGGTGATGATCGGTGCATCCCGCGTATCAGCCATGAAGTTAAAACTGTTATCTAATAGCTCAGGGAGGTACTTATCTTGGTTTGCCTTCATCCAGCGCATAAGCTCATTTTGCAGTTCAGCGTTGGTTGTAGCTTCCTTTGCTAGATTTGATACTTCTTTATCGTAGTTTGCCATGATGCACCTTTACGCTACGGGCTGCTCTGCGCGGAGCAACCACTCTAAGTGATATCCATTGAGCTTAAACCACTGGTTTGCGCCGGTAGTCTCAAAGGTCAATCTATTATAATACCCACGGTTAGCCTTGGTCAACCGGAAGTGATCCCCCCGCTGCTGCGCTCCACCCCATAACGCCTGGCCCCACTCTCCTTCACCCCACCCATCGGAAAATCCACCTGCCGCACTGGTTAGGGTCTCTCCCCCAGCCCCCGGTAATCCCTTACGCCCCAGAGCGACCTTACAGGTCAGGGGATATTTCCCATTGGTGAGGAAGTCAGCGAAGATCCGGTTATACCGCTTCATGTGTCCTAAACGGCCCTGTGTGTGCGATGCGGTAACGATACGCCCCACATACCCCGCACCATCCCACGCGTCCCCTGAGTGCATCTCATAAACCTTGCCGGTGGCGTTGCCCACTACTTGCAAGTCAGCCCCTGAAGAGCGGTAGGTGGTCCCTGCGGTGAGGTTTGCTCTATTGTGTCTGGTATACCTCAAACCCCTCCTCCCCAACCCCGTATTGCAGATGATCCCTTCTTGGGGGGTGGAGGAGTTAGTGCCATACTGAAACCAATACTCATCCCGATCTTCATTGTAAGTGGCCCAAGACGTTGCTTGGTAAGTGCGAGATCGTCTATCTAATAAAGCCTTTACCTGATCCGAGACATTATCCACATAGAACCCACCTGTGACACTAGTAGCATTCATCCCCGTAAGTCCGTTATCGCTCTCAAAGAGCAATAGCCCACCTCGCACCTCCTGTATAGAGTGATGGGAGGCCGTGCCAATCCGTGAGGATAGTTCCCTAACCGCCGTGGAGGCAAGGTTAGTAGTAGGAAGCATACGGAAGATCTTGCGCCGCTTGAAGAGGATGAGGTTACCCATGAAGACCGCAACCCCCGTAATATCCCCTGATCCCCTATCGATCTGTATAGACCCACCGTTGGGGGTTGTATAATCCTCTGCATTATTAACCGCACTGTAGAAAGCCGTATCTCCAGAAAACAACCACCATCGCCCACCCCAGCTAATTCCAAACTTACCAGTAGACGGAGGAGAACCACCAAGATTGGAGAATCCCGCACCTGAGGTGTATTTCTGTGGAGGATTCACTCCATTAGCTATGAGGAGGAGGTTAGCCGTTGTAGTGGCTCCATAGAACATCCCCCCCGTCCACCGGACATCAGCCCCCGTGTTAAAGCCCGTCCCTCCCGTAGAAGCAGAGAAGTTACCCGCAGCACGTTCATATATCTTCCCATCCGCAGCGGTGCCTATAAGCCGTGACCCCTCATCGTAGTCAAAGAGTCCCGTGACGCGAGAGTCTCCCAAGGTCGTGGTCCCGATCTGCGTGATACCCCCCATCTTTTCTGGCTCAGAGGTGTCCTTGAGATATACCATGTTTAGCATATCCCACATCGCCCGTGGGTCAAACTCTGGGTTGGCCTGAGAGAGCCTACGGTCTATCCCCCTACCGATCTGGTAGTGGACATCCGTGTTCCATCTGCTCATCGCTAATATCTCTTCGCGTTATACTGTGCGCCGGTGTCGGACTGCGTATCTGGGGTGTTGTCTGTAGTAAAAGATCTATTAGAGGGATTATATCCCTGTCCTTGCATAGGGCTTATCTCAGGCATACGATCTCTCCCTGGCCTATTGATACCGCGCAACTCCTGTGGAGGAGGTCCTGGCCTATTGATACCGCGCAACTCCTGTGGAGGAGGCATATCAGGCATACGTTGCGGTGCCTGACGTTGCATCATCTCCACCAATTGCGCTAACTCCTCAGGAGACATGCCACTCGCATATTGCATCATGGCATTAAGGTCCATGGGCGGCATCTGCTGTGGAGGTTGCATCATTGGCATACATTGTAGTTGTGGCATTATCTCTGCGCCCCCTTGTTGTCAAAGTAAATCGCGCTGGAGGTGGGGATGGTAACCCCGTAGTCCCTCCGGTAGGTATTGATGCTAAACCCTGCGTCGATCTCTTCTCTATTCTCTCTCCGCATGAGATGACCTATTGCCGCCTGGTACCGCTGCTCCCAGATGCTGGCTCGCTGTGGGTCCTCATCATACATAGACGCAGTAACTTTCACTCGATGACTTACTGCCTGATAAGCAATCCCCGGTGCATCCCCTCCAAAGAGATTAGTGGAAAATACGGTATTTTCAGAGATCAACTCCTTATACCAGATGTCTATAAGATACTGTGCCGTGGGGAAAGGCCAGAGCATGATCCGCTGGTTCTCATCCGCGTCATTGGCAATAAGCGTAGCTAGTTGGGGTCTCCCGCTTGTGTTGCGGTGTAAGTCTCCTCCCGCTGCATTAAGGATAGTCTGCATATTCACGTAGCGTATCTGCCCATTAGGCAGGGAACCATTGAGTCCCGATGCCCAAGAAGGAGCATCGCCAAAGAGGATATGCTTGATCTCATCAATGCCTGTAGAGGTCAAATCGTAAGTATCTTGAAATATTTGGTAGTCCGTAGAGGTAGAAGTATCCCCCACATACCCCCTACTCCCCACTCCAGCACTCGTCCCTAAAGTAATCGTATCTGGTGAAGAGACAGTATCCACCGCACTGATGGGATAGCTCACGTTATCTGCTTTACGCCTAAACCACATATCCGTAGTGGCTCCCGTGAAGGAGTCTGCACTCGCTGCATCAGAGTCCACGGAAGTGACTGTAGCGGAGCCGTTAGTCACCGCAGCGGCATCGGCATTGATGTCATTGGTGGTAACGATGTTAACGTGCTTTAAGGCCCAGCGAAACTCCCCGTAGGTCATAATCTCCTCTACGGTGTCATTAGCCTCTTCTATCATCCGTCTTTGAAGAATGTTGGTGGAGTCAAAAGCCGTAATCTCAGGCTCCCCGATCTCCTTTAACCCCTCATTGAGTATAGTGCCGAGCGTCTTTGCCATTATTGTTTTGCCTTACGCTGTAACTGCTGGTATATAATATCTTGTAATCTTTATCAATCTCAAGTGGCTCCTTATCCACCCGACATTAACCCAATTGATATTTATTACTTATGCACTGCGTCCCGTAATCACAATAGATACTACATCATTGGAAGCAGCAGAATCGGTAGTAAGGGTAATATTGCCACTATCATCTGAAGTCTGACCGTCCCAGATTAACCCACCAATGGAGGTGAAGTCCAGTATAGCAGTCTCTGCCACGCCTATGGGGTGGTGATAGATCAGGACATCCGCTGTAGCATCGTCAAACTCAAGCTCTGCGGAGATGCCGGTAGTGGAAGTGATAGCGATGGAGAGGATGCGGATGCGGTTAGTGTAGTTGAGGTTAGAGAGGTTGACCACCACCGTATCGGTGAACTCACCCGTCCCTGCCCATACACCCCGCCATGTAGCGACAAACGCTTTACCGTTCTTATATACATTAGTCGCTGGAGTTGGTGCTGCCATAATTAGTACCTTTCGCCTAGATCAGCCCCATATAGGGTCTGAGGGTAGTTAGTATAGAGATTACTTCACGGCCCTTCACGTTGAGCCATTCTGCTATATCATAAGAGGAGGGAATGCCTTAAACACTCCCCCCTCTTTATTTACTAGCTAGCTACTGTGCCTGGAAAGAGTCGTGCGGTCTGATCAATAGCATCAGCCTCATAATTCTCACTGCACATGCAAGAACCTGGATCTAACATCGATCCTAAAGTTCCTGATCCCATTACATTAAGAGAGATCATGCCCGTTGCCGCAGCGGAAAAAACAATAGCCGCGCCATCGGTGCTAGTGTTACCACTCACAACGCAGTCTAAATGCGCCACAGCACTGTTTATTGCGCCCACATCCCACTGATTAGTAGCATTCTGACCATGAAAAACATTGCTACTAATTGTAATAAAATGTGCCGCAGCACTCTCAATCTCAATAGCCGCGTCAGGTCCATTTGCTGTAACGTAAAAACGATTGCCAGCAATGGTCGTGTGTAAACCCGCAGCAGCTACAGTAATCGTTTCTAAATCATTAGCACCACAAGCGAACGTACAGCCACGCACGGTCAAGCCAGCAGCGGCAACATTAATACGCGCCGTGTTAGCCGCACCGGAAGCTGCAAAATGTAAATCTTCAATTACTACATTAGTCGCAGCAATAGAAAAGATGTCGCCTGTAGAAGCCAAGGTTCCCGTGATAGTAGAGGGATTAATATTCCCCTGACCTTTGATCCCTGCAATCGTAAGATCACTCATTGCGCTAGTAATAGAAATAGCAGAAGTAACCGTTACGTTGCCTGGAAGAATTACAACTGTATCACCACGACCATTAGCAACTTTAGCAATAGCACCGCCAATCGTAGAGACAGGCTGTTCAGGCGTTAGCCCAGTATTAGTGTCAGAGGCTCCCTTGCCTTTGTAGGCAACCGTTCCCCCGCCAACAAAAAACACTGCACCCCCTGGCTTTTCCAGATTGACCCAGCGTCCTGCTATAAAATTTAAATTAGCCATTCTTGTTCTTTCTATTTAGGTGGTAAGGGGGTTTGGGGATTGACTCCCTACTCCCCCCTCCCAATGATTGACGCACAAAACATCTATGCATCTCTACAGGACGACACTTCACGCCTGTAGCGGGATTATTACCTTATACGCCAGGACTGCCAAAAACACCGCGAGGATCAGCCCAACCGCTTGACTGAGCAAACAAGCCTGTGATCTTGTAATCCTTCGTGTCAAAATCATACTCATAGTCCGTCCAAAACTCTTCCCGATCATACAGGAGAAGCTCATGGTCCCCTTTGTCAGCAAGCAAAAACCACGCATCCGTATCCGTCAGGTAATTCCACACCTGCGTGTCCAGAATGTTGTTAAGCGGGTTAGAGGCGTTGGTGTTATTCTCACTGACCAAGTTAGATTTAAGCAAACGATGTGCTTCAAACTTCAGTTCCTTGGGAACGAGCAAGCACTTAGGCTCAATCGTCACGCGCTTACCACC
>TARA_R110000787_G_scaffold15012_10_pt1 | contig 13750 bp, 15 predicted proteins | sample TARA_R110000787 | Tara Oceans TARA_R110000787 (sample SAMEA4397920) | marine metagenome | biome: Polar Biome; feature: [DCM] deep chlorophyll maximum layer (ENVO:01000326); material: water (ENVO:00002006), including particulate matter (ENVO:01000060) such as... | depth 35 m
TGGAACTGGAGGGCGGCCGTCGCCAGATCATCGGCGGATCGCTGGGCGATACGGTCGCCTATTTCAAGGATGGCGACCGCTTCACCCTGACCGCCGAAGACCGCACCAACGGCTGGACCGGCCGCGCCCGCCTCTATGGCGGCACCGAAACATTCCGCATCGGTGGTGAATTCGGCGCGGAGGAACAACAAAATCACGTTGCCCTGTCATTACGCGCGACGGTTAACTTCGTCCTGTGACGTCCTGACTATGAAAGGACGGGCCACACCCTACAGACCCTCCCGGCCTGTTCTTTCCGCCCCGGCAATATCCCTCCCCAAGGGCGCCGGGCACAAAAGAGGGGCGTCGCTGGCCCACCCAGCGGCGCCCCTTATTCATCGTGGCAAAAGCGGTCGGGATTTTACCCCGCCAGCCCCTTCTTCACCAGCTCGTTGACGACCTGCGGGTTGGCCTTGCCCTGCATCGCCTTCATCGTCTGGCCGACGAAGAAGCCGAACAGCGCTTCCTTGCCGCCCTTATATTGCGCGACCTTGTCACCATTGTCGGCCAGAACCTTGGCTACCGCCGCCTCGATCGCACCAGTGTCCGATGTCTGCTTCATGCCGCGATCTTCCACGATCTTGGCCGGTGCATCGCCGGTTTCCAGCATGATCTCAAACACCTGCTTGGCGAGCGATCCCGACAATGTGCCGTCCGCGACCAGCGCCAGCAATTCGGCGGCCTGCGAAGGACTTACCGGGCTTTCTTCCAGACTTTTGCCAAGCCGGTTGAGCGCGCCATAAAGGTCGGACAGCAGCCAGTTGGCCGCCGCCTTGGCGACATCGCTCTCGCTCTTCTTCTGCGCGGCGGCGCTCTGCGTCACCAGCAGTTCGAACCAGCGCGCGGTGTCGGCGTCCGCCGTCAGCGTCGCCGCATTATAGGCCGACAGGCCCAGCGCCTGCTCATAGCGCTTGCGCTTGGCATCGGGCAGTTCGGGCAGCGAGGCACGGCATTCGGCCAGAAACGCCTCGTCCAGTTCGATCGGCAACAAGTCGGGATCGGGGAAGTAGCGATAGTCATGCGCGTCTTCCTTCGACCGCATCGACCGCGTTTCGCCCCGGTCGGGATCGTAGAGCCGGGTTTCCTGCACGATCTTGCCGCCCGCCTCCAGCACGTCGACCTGGCGGTTCGCCTCATGCTCGACCACGGCCATGACGAAGCGGACGGAATTGACGTTCTTCGTTTCGGTGCGGGTGCCGAATTCCTCGCCGGGCTTGCGAACGGACACGTTCACGTCGGCGCGCATCGACCCCTGGTCCATATTGCCGTCGCACGAACCCACATAGCGCAGAATCGTCCGCAACTTCGCCAGATACGCCCCTGCTTCGGCAGGAGACCGCATGTCCGGCTTCGACACGATCTCCATCAACGCGACGCCCGACCGGTTGAGATCGACATAGGAACTGGTGGGATGCTGATCATGCATCAGCTTGCCCGCATCCTGTTCGACATGGATGCGCTCGACGCCGATGACCTTGGTGCTGGTTTCCGGGTTCTTCTCGTCCAGCACGATCTCTATCTGCCCTTCGCCCACGATCGGGTGATAGAGCTGGCTGATCTGATAGCCCTGCGGCAGATCGGCGTAGAAATAATTTTTCCGGTCGAACCGCGACCATCTGTTGATCTGTGCCTCGATCGCCATGCCGGTGCGCACCGCCTGACGGATGCACTCGCGGTTGGGCACGGGCAACATGCCGGGCATCGCCGCGTCGACCAGGCTGACCTGGCTATTGGGCTCCGCCCCGAACGCGGTCGCCGCGCCCGAAAACAGCTTGGCATGGGTGGTGATCTGGGCATGCACCTCCAGGCCGATCACGACCTCCCACTCGCCGGTTGCGCCCTGGATGCGATAGGTTGATTCAGTCATCAGTCGTCCTTTGAAGGCGTGATCAACGGCACGCCGGGAAAATAGCTGCGATAGAAACGCGGGTCACGGGTCAGGATAGTCGCGTTCAGAGACTGCGCGTGGCCACCGATCAGAAAGTCGGCGACAATCGCTTTAGGTGTATCTCCAGGCCGCACTCGCCGATAATCCTGAAAAGCGCATCCCGCGTTGAAGGCCGCACGAGCATCAAGCGCTTCGAAACCGATCACCATGGCAACCATGCGATTCATGAAATCGTCGAGGTCGCCATATTGAGGAGCCACTTCCGCCACAACGACCGGATTGATGAATACGCCGCCCATAGCGGTGGCATCCTCAAGCTTGCTAAATGACCAGTCGAACCATCTCGGATCACGATCCAATATGTCGATCAGAACATTGGAATCGATCAATATCACGGTTCGTAATCACCTCTTAGTTCCCGCATATACTGGTCTGTGCTCATGCCGTCAGGATTGGGATATTTGCCGGCAATGGCCATCAATCCTTCCCGCATCCGCCGCACCCGCTCTTCTGAGTCCTCCGGACCAAAGCCTAGAGGAGCCACCACCACCTGACCTTCGGCGTTTATCGCTACCTTATAGGGCCAGCCGGGCTTCAGGCCCACCGCATCGCGCATGGCTTTGGGGATCAATATCTGACCCTTGCTGGTCATGGTGCCGGTTTCGATCTTAGTGGGCGCGTTCATTGCCAAATCTCCAGTGTTACCAAGGTAACACTTTACAACTCCATCTTCAATCGCTGGTTGCGCGCTGGATGCGATAGGGCAATTTGATCATTTGTGACCATTCTCGAAAAATGCGGCCGTCAAACGCAATTCTGTTTTTAAGAGTTCAGCACTACCGCCGTGAATATAAGAAGTCGCATCATTACAAAAACGTATGATGACCTCAGCATACTCTGGGTAGCTTCTCAATTCATATATGGCAGCGACTTGCGCTGGCAATGACGCATTAGCTTCGCCGATTTTATCCATAACTATGAACAGGTTATCGAACCGTTGTTGCCTTTCACTTCTCTTTTGAAGCGCGACATACTGGTAAGCTGCCCAAGCAAGTGTTCCTAACGGAATGATTACCCCGATCCAAGCAATCCACTCCTGAACGCTGGAAAAGCTCATCTCACCACCACTTGTCCGGCCGCGCCACGAAGCCTGCTCGTTCCTCGATCGCCAACCCTGCGTTCAGCACCGTCTGCTCGTCCAGCGCCTTGCCGATGATCTGCAGGCCCAGCGGCAAGCCCTGACTATCTACGCCACCCGGCACCGACATGGCGGGCAATCCCGCCAGCGAGGCAGGCACGGTGAAGATATCGTTGAGATACATGGCCAGCGGATCGGCCTGCTTCTCGCCCAGCGTGAAGGCCGCGCTCGGCGCGGTTGGGGTCAGCAGCAGGTCGCATTGCTCAAAGGCGAGATCGAAATCGCGCGCGATCAGCGCGCGGACCTTCTGCGCCTGGGTATAATAAGCGTCGTAGAAGCCCGCCGACAGCACATAGGTGCCGATCATGATGCGGCGCTTGACCTCCGGCCCGAAGCCTGCGGCGCGGGTGGCGGCATACATGTCCTGCAGGCCTGCGCCATCGGGCAGGTCGCGCTGGCCATAACGCACGCCGTCGTAGCGGGCGAGGTTGGACGAGGCTTCGGCGGGCGCGATGATATAATAGGTCGGCAGCGCATATTTCGTATGCGGCAGCGACACTTCGACCACACTCGCGCCAGCGTCCTTGAGCCAGGCAATCCCCTGATCCCACAGCGCGGCTATTTCCGCGTTCAGCCCATCGGGGCGATATTCCTTGGGAATACCGACCGTCTTGCCCTTGAGATTGCTCGACAATCCCGCTTCCCACTGCGGCACCGGCAGATTGAGCGACGTCGAATCCTTGGGATCGAACCCGGCCATCACGTCCAGCAGCAACGCATTGTCGCGCACCGTCCGCGCCATCGGCCCGGCCTGGTCGAGCGACGAGGCGAAAGCGACGATGCCCCAACGCGAGCAACGGCCATAGGTCGGTTTGATGCCGCTGATGCCGGTAAAGGCGGCGGGCTGGCGGATCGATCCGCCGGTATCGGTGCCGGTCGCCGCCGGGCACAGCCGCGCCGCGATCGCGGACGACGACCCGCCCGAAGAACCGCCGGGGGCCAGGGCCGAATTGTCGCCACCGTCCCGCTTCCACGGGCTGATGACGTTGCCGAAATAGCTGGTCTCGTTGGACGACCCCATGGCGAACTGATCGAGGTTCAGCTTGCCCAGCATCCCCGCGCCCGCATCCCACAGCTTGGCGGACACGGTCGACTCATAGGTCGGCACGAAGCCTTCGAGCATGTGCGACGCCGCCGTGGTCTGCACACCCTGCGTACAGAAGAGATCCTTCATGCCGATCGGCACGCCGGACAGCGGCTTCACCTCGCCCGCCGCCAGCGCCTTGTCGGCGGCATCGGCGGCGTCCAGTGCCTTTTCCGGTGTTTCGACGATGAAGGCGTTGAGCGCCTTGGCCGCCGCGACATTGGCGTTGAAGCCCTCGGCGACTTCGCGCGCGGAAAAATCGCCAGCGCGGAACCCGTCGCGGATTTCGGCTACGGTAAGGTCTGTAAGGTCAGTCAAAATCTTTATCCCGTTCGGGCTGAGCGAAGTCGAAGCCTTCTGCTGAGCGAAGCGAAGCAACCTCCCTCCGGTCGGCAGAGCCCTTCGACAGGCTCAGGGCGAACGGGGGAGTGATACGCATCACTCGATAACCTTCGGCACCGCAAAAAATCCATGTTCGGCCTGGGGCGCGTTCGCCAGCACCTTGTCGCGGACATTGCCGTCGGTCACGACGTCGTCACGCAGGCGCTGATGATTGGGGATGACAGCGGTCATCGGCTCGACGCCGCTGACGTCCACCTCGCCCAATTGCTCCACCCAGCCAAGGATGTTGTTGAGTTCGGGCACCATCGCCTCGGCTTCGGCATCGCTCACCGAAATGCGCGAGAGGCTGGCGATCTTTTTTACGGTCTGAAGGTCTATCGACATGGGCCATGCCGCTACCACCCGCTTCCTTCCGCTTCAAGCCGGTTTCGCGCCCCTTGCGCGCGCCTGCAGCTTGCGTAAGACAGGGGCGCGCAAATAGGGGCCGCATCGCCCCTGAAAATCGGAGAGCTCGGGTGGCCCGCAAATTCCTCTATGTCATCGCAGCCCTGGTGGTGCTGATGATCGCGGCGTTCGCCATCTATGCGGTCTGGGGCATGCAACTCATCCGCGCCGTGATGGTGCCGCGCGAAGACTTTGCCGAACTCGCCCCGCTGCCCGCCAACGCCTATGCCGACCCCAAAATGTGGGTCGCCCGCCCGGACATCACGCAGAATAATCCGGCGCTGTGGACGCCCGCAGGCGTGACGACCCCTGCCGTGCCGCAGAAAGCCGCGATCTTCTTCCTTCACCCGACCAGCTATGTCACCACCGTCGGCGATGCGCATTGGAATGCGCCGCTGGACGACACGGATACGAACGCCACCGCTCGCCGCTTCGTGATGAGCCAGGCCAGCGCCTTCAACGCCACCGGCACCGTGTGGGCACCGCGCTATCGCCAGGCCAATTATGGCGCGTTCCTGACCGACAAGCCCGCCGGCGACAAGGCGCTGGCCACCGCCTATCGCGACGTGGCCCAGGCCTTTGCCGCCTTCCTCGCGGCCAACCCCACCGGCCCGTTGATGCTCGCCGGGCATAGCCAGGGGTCACGCCATCTGCTGCAATTGCTGCGCGAGCAGGTTGCGGGCAAGCCCATCGCCGATCGGGTGGCGGCGGTCTATGCGGTCGGCTGGCCCGTTTCGGTGGAGGCTGATCTTCCCGCGCTCGGCCTGCCTGCCTGCGCCCGCGCTGCCCAATCCCATTGCATCGTCAGCTGGCAAAGCTATGCCGAACCTGCCGACCCGTCCGCCGTGGTCGAAAGTTTCGAGCGCAAGACCGGCTATACCGGCAAGCCGCGCAAGGGCACCCACATGCTCTGCACCAACCCCATCACCGGTGCCTTCAACGGCGCGGCCCCGGCCAGCGCCAACAAGGGCACGCTCGACGCCCGCCAACAAGGCCAGCCGCCCAAGCTGTTGACCGGAATCGTCCCGGCGCGCTGTGACACCAGCGGCGTGCTGATGATCGGCGAGCCGGTCGACATGGGGCCGTTCACCCTGCCCGGCAATAATTATCATGTCTATGATTACAGTCTGTTCTGGGGCAATGTGCGCGCCGACGCACAGCAAAGGCTCGCTGCCTTCTTAGAGAAATGACACTCTGACATCATGCCATTGGTAACGACGGATCGCGTGGCCTTTCGCGAGGCATTGCCGCAGGGCGGCCGCCTGGTCGGCATGGATGTCGGCACCAAGACGATCGGCCTCGCCCTGTGCGACGCGCGCTGGTCGATCGCCAGTCCCGCCCATACGATCACGCGCAGTAAATTCAGCAAGGACAAGCTGTTGCTGGCTGCTTTCATCACACAGCAGCAGGTCAAGGGCATCGTCATCGGCCTGCCGCTCAACCTCGACGGCACCGGCAGCCCGCGCAGCCAGTCGAGCCGCGCCTTCGCGCATAATCTGGCGGATTTCGGCCTGCCGGTTCTGCTCTGGGACGAACGCTGGTCGACCCAGGCGGTCACCCGCACCCTGATCGAGGCCGATGCCAGCCGCGCCCGCCGCGACGTGCTGGTCGACAAGCTGGCGGCAAGCTACATCCTGCAGGGCGCGATCGACGGGCTGGTCGCCGGGCTGGAATAGCCCGCGCGCTACCCTTCGAACGCCGCGATGATCGGGCATGGCCCCTCGTCCGAGGCGTGGCATTGCCGCGCCAGCCGCTCCAGCGCCGCGCGCGCCGTCTGCATCTCGGCGATCTTCGCGTCCAGCGCCGCGATCCGTTCCGACGCCAATTCCCGCGCCCGCGCCCGGTCCTGCCCGGCATCCAGATGCAGTAGCTCACCAATCTGCTCCAGCGTAAACCCTGCCCGCTGCGCGCTCCGAATGAAGCCCAGCCGTCGCGCGTCCGCCGCATCATAGCGCCGGATGCCCGCACCCCGCTCCGGCGTGGCGAGTAGCCCGCGCCGCTGATAATAGCGCACCGTCTCCACCCCGACCCCATTGCTGCGCGCGAGTGCGGAAATCGTCATGCTCATCCCTTGACTCCGTACCATGGTCCGCACCCTATATGGGTGGCATGCCCCCTTTGACCAAGGATATGCCGTCATGACCCAAGCCCGATCCGCCGCCATCCACCGCATGGTGATGCCCGGCCACATCTGCCCCTATGGCATCAAGGCGCGCTGGCTGCTCAAGCAGCGCGGCTACCGGATCGAGGATTATTGGCTCACCAGCCGCGCGGAGACCGATGCGTTCAAGGCGACGCATGACGTCAGCACGACACCGCAGATCTTCATCGATGGCCAGCGAATCGGCGGTCATGACGATCTTCGGCGCTTCCTCGGCCTCAAGGTGCGCGATCCCGATGCGACCAGCTATGTGCCCGTCCTCTCCGTCTTTGCGGTGGCCGCGCTGCTGGCGCTGGCGGTCAACTGGCTGACCTTCGCCCCGCTCATCGCCGTCGTCACGGTCGAACGCTTTATCGCCATCGCCATGATGCTGCTCGCCATGCTGAAATTGCAGGATGTCGATCGGTTCGCGACGATGTTCCTGAACTATGACCTGCTTGCCCGCCGCCTGCCGCCCTATGGCCGCGCCTACCCGTTCCTGGAGCTGGGCGCCGGCGCGCTGATGCTCACGCGCACACTCGACTGGCTGTCGATCCCGGTCGCGCTCACCATCGGTGGCATTGGCGCCGTCTCAGTGTTCAAGGCCGTCTATCTCGAAAAGCGGACCATCAAATGTGCCTGCGTCGGCGGCAGCAGCAATGTCCCGCTGGGCTTCGTCTCGCTCACCGAAAATGTCATGATGGTGGCGATGGCAGTATGGATGCTGACAAGCATCCATTAAACAAAAAGCGCGGATGCTGACAGGCATCCATTGAACATAGTATTGAGGCGCAGGGCGTTGCCGACCTCAGTCGACAACCCAATCGGCCGACCCGATCCCCTGTGCATACAGCAGCACCGACAGGTCGCCATGGACGATCTCGGCGGCGGCGGCGGCGCGGGTCTTGGGCTTGGCATGATAGGCAACGCCCAGTCCCGCCCCTTCGATCATCGGGATGTCGTTCGCGCCGTCGCCCACCGCCAGGGTCAGCGCCCGGTCGATCCCACCCGCGATGGCCGCTTCCAGTTCCGCCCGCTTGCGCGCTGCATCGACGATCGGACGGGTGACCGTGCCCAGCAGCGCGCCGTCGGCAATCTCCAGCACATTGGCGACATGCATGTCGAAACCGATCTCGGCCGCCACCGGCCCGGTAAAGCGGGTGAAGCCGCCCGACACGAGCAAGGTCCGCGCGCCCCGCGCCTTCATCGTGCGGACGAGCGCCTTGGCTCCGCCCATGATGACCACCCGCTCCGCGCGGCAGCGGTCGATCGCGCTGTCGGGCAAGCCTTTGAGCAAAGCGACGCGCTCATCCAGCGCGCCTTCGAAATCCAGTTCCCCGCGCATCGCCCGCTCGGTAATTTCGGCGATCTGCGGCTTGATCCCGGCATAGTCGGCCAGTTCGTCGATGCACTCGACGGTGATCATGGTTGAATCCATGTCGGCGATCAGCAGCGCCTTCGCCCGCCCCTCGACCGGCTGGACGATCACATCGATGCCCTGCCCGATGTCGGCCAATGCCGCGCGCGCGGATACCGGGTCGGTCGCGAAGAACAGGTCCGCCGCCTTGTCGCGGTCGAGCCACAGGCTCTCACCGGGCCGGCACCCGGCCTGCGCCAGCCGATCGACGGCGGCCGCAATATCCCCCTGCCCGATCGAGCCACTTGCCACTAAGGTCGCGACGAACATGAACACTCCTGACACACAGCAGGGCGAATCCCGCCCACGGGTCGCGCTTATTGCCGGGCCGACCGCCAGCGGCAAGAGCGCGCTCGCTTGTTGCCTTGCCAAAGCCACCGATGGCATCGTCATCAACGCCGATGCCAGCCAGGTCTATGCCGACCTCGCCATCCTGTCCGCACGGCCAAGCGCGGACGAGATGGGCGACATCCCCCACCGCCTGTTCGGCCATATCGACGGGGCGCAGGCCTGCACCGCGCCACGCTGGGCGGCCGAGGCGAAGGCGCAGATCGCCGCCGCCCAGGAACAGGGCCGCCTGCCCATATTGGTCGGCGGCACGGGCCTTTATATCCGCACACTGCTCGACGGGATCGCGCCGGTGCCGGACATCGACCCGGACATACGGTCGACGGTGCGCGCCCTGCCTGTTGCGGAAGCCCATGCCGCGCTGACCCGTGAAGACCCGGAGGCCGCCGCCCGCCTGGCACCCGCCGATACCACCCGCGTCGCCCGCGCGCTGGAAGTTGTCCGGTCGACCGGCAGGCCGCTGAAACAGTGGCAGCAACATAAGAGCGGCGGCATCGCCGACCAGATCACCCTCGCCCCCATGATCCTGCGCCCGCCGCGCGACTGGCTGATCGCGCGGTGCGACCGGCGTTTCGTGCAGATGATCGACCAGGGCGCGATCGAAGAGGTCGAGGCGCTGCTCGCCCGCCACCTCCATCCCGACCTGCCAGTCATGCGCGCGATCGGCGTGCCGGAAATCCGCGCCTGGCTCATGGGCGAAATCGACCGGGAAACCATGATCGAACGCGGCGCGCTGGCCACCCGCCAATATGCCAAACGCCAATATACCTGGTTCACCAACCAGCCACCGCCGCACTGGCCGCGCGAAGTACGAGAAATTGATAACAAGATTATCGATGAATTAGCAATTATATTACAACAATAGCGCTTGACCCGTCATTTTATGTCCATTAGAGGCTGCCACCTTGCTATCGCAAACCCGCTGTCGCAAAGGACGGGGCTTGCATCACATGAGAAGGATTTATCGTGGCCGAAAAGAGCGGCGCGGACATATTGGTTGAATGCCTGATCGATCTCGGTGTCGAGGTCGTGTTCGGCTATCCCGGCGGCGCGGTGCTGCCCATTTATGACGCGCTCTACAATCATCCCACGATCAAGCATGTGCTGGTCCGCCATGAACAGGGCGCGACCCACATGGCGGAGGGCTATGCCCGTTCGACCGGCAAGCCCGGCGTCGTGCTGGTCACCTCCGGCCCTGGCGCGACCAATGCCGTCACCGGCATCACCGACGCGCTGATGGATTCGATCCCCATGGTCGTCATCACGGGGCAGGTGCCCACGCAACTGATCGGCACCGACGCGTTCCAGGAAGCGGATACGGTCGGCATCACGCGCCACTGCACCAAGCATAATTATCTGGTGAAAGACCCCGGCAAGCTGGCCGGCGTCATTCATGAGGCGTTCCACATCGCCACGACGGGTCGCCCCGGCCCGGTCGTCATCGACATTCCCAAAAATGTCCAGATCGCGACCGCCCCCTATAAACGTCCCGAACCGGTCCAGCATGCCAGCTACCGCCCGCAGATCAAGGCGGACGCGGCGGGCATCGATGCAGCCGTCGAAATGCTGGCCGCGGCCGAGCGCCCCGTCTTCTACACCGGCGGCGGTGTCATCAATAGCGGCCCGCAGGCCAGCGCCCTGCTGCGCGAACTCGCCGCGCTCACCGGCGCGCCCGTCACCTCGACCCTGATGGGCCTGGGCGCCTTCCCCGCATCGTCCGACCAGTGGCTGGGCATGTTGGGGATGCATGGCACCTATGAAGCCAATTGGGCGATGAACCAGGCGGACCTCATCCTGTGCATCGGCGCGCGCTTCGATGACCGCGTCACCGGCCGCCTCGACGCCTTCGCGCCCAACAGCCGCAAGGTCCATATCGATATCGACCGCAGCTCCATCAACAAGATCGTCGATGTCGATGTCGCCATCCAGGCCGACGTCGCCAGCGCGCTCGACGACATGATCGCCCTGTGGAAGCAGCGCGGCCATGAACAGGCCGACCTGTCGGCATGGTGGGACCGGATTGCGGAATGGCGCACGAAAAAGTCGCTCGCCTATGCCGAAAACGGCACCGAAATCATGCCCCAGCGCGCGATCGCGGACCTCTACACCGCATGCCAGGCGACCGGAAAAGATGTCATCATCACCACCGAAGTCGGCCAGCATCAAATGTGGGCGGCGCAGCATTTCGGCTTCGAAGCACCCAATAAATGGCTGACCTCCGGCGGCCTCGGCACGATGGGCTATGGCTTCCCCGCCGCCATTGGCGCGCAGATGGGCAATCCCGACAGCCTCGCCATCTGCATCGCGGGCGACGCCTCGGTGCAGATGAACATTCAGGAAATGGGCACCGCCAGCCAATATCGCCTGCCGGTCAAGCTGTTCATCCTGAACAATGAATATATGGGCATGGTGCGCCAGTGGCAGGAACTGACCTATGAAAGCCGCTATTCCAATAGCTATTCTGACAGTCTGCCCGATTTCGTGAAACTGGGCGAGGCCTATGGCTGGACCGGCATCCGCATTGAGCAGCCCGAAGATCTGGAGGCCGGCATCCGCCAGATGCTGGAAACGCCGGGGCCAGTGATCGTCGATTGCCGCGTGGCCAAGCTGTCCAACTGTTTCCCGATGATCCCGTCGGGCGCGGCGCATACCGAAATGATGCTCGATCCCAACCAGATCGCGGGCATCATGTCGGACGAGGCGAAAGCGTTAGTATGAGGATGGGGGTGTGACGCAGCCCCTCCAGCTGCGCATCCATGTCAGCGAACCCTGGGATTTCGAGCGGATCGCGGGAACGGTCGAACTGTCCGGCTGGACCACCGACCATGCCGAACCGGCCAATGACGAATGGGAAGTGCAACTGGACGCGGGGTTCGACTTTCATGAACGCCATATCGACGCCCTGCTGATTGCCCCCCTCTATGTGGGTGAACATCTCAGCCGGATGTTCGACGCGGTGGCGGGCCTGCCCGTCCGCCTCGCCCACCGGCAGGATGAAGACTGGCACTATGCCTTTACGGCGATGATTTCGGAACGGGCCGCCCCTGGCGACGCCCATGAAGATGTAGATGACGGGACAGCCATGTGATGCATATCCAGGAAGAATTGAACCAGCGGCATGTCCTGTCGCTGACCGTGTCCAACGAAGCGGGCATCTTGGCGCGCATCGCGGGCCTGTTCACCGCGCGCGGCTATAATATCGACAGCCTGACCGTGGCCGACATCACAGACGATCATAGCGTCAGCCGCATCACCATCGTCACCAACGGCCCGCCCAAGGTGATCGACCAGATCATCGCCCAGCTCGACCGACTGGTGCCCGTCCACAAGGTTACAGACCTGACCGAGGTCGGCCCCTTCGTCGAACGCGAACTGGCGCTGGTCAAGGTTTCGGGCACGGGCGAGGACCGGATCGAAGCGCTGCGCTTGGCCGACGTGTTTCGCGCCAAGGTGGTGGATACGACGATCGAGAGTTTCATCTTCGAAATCACCGGCACCACCGACAAGGTCGACAATTTCGTCGGGCTGATGCGCCAGATCGGCCTGGTCGAAGTCGGCCGCACCGGCGTCGTCGGCCTGATACGAGGCAAAGAGGCGATTTAACCTATTCACCCCTCTCCCACCGGGGGAGGGAGGGGCCTGCCGCTGAGCGGCAGGAGGGCAAGGGCTGCGCTCCTGCCCGGTGGTACACCCTCACCAACTTCGACTAGGGCCGGTCGGCCCAAGTCTTCGTATCCTCTCCCTCAAGGGAGAGGGTCAGGATATGAAAAGGGAAGAGACAGTCATGAAGGTTTATTACGATCACGATGCGGACATCGGCCTGATCAAGGGCAAGAAGGTCGCCATCCTGGGCTATGGTTCGCAGGGTCATGCCCATGCGCAGAATCTGCGTGACAGCGGCGTCGCCGAAGTGGCCATCGCGCTGCGCGCCAGGTCCGCCTCCGCCAAGAAGGCCGAAGGCGCAGGCTTCAAGGTCATGCCGAACGCGGAAGCCGCCGCCTGGGCCGACGTGTTCATGATCCTGGCCCCCGACGAGCATCAGGCCGCCATCTATGCCGACGACGTCCACGCCAATCTGCGCCCCGGCGCGGCGCTGGCCTTTGCCCATGGCCTCAACGTCCATTTCGGCCTGATCGAGCCGCGCAAGGACGTGGACGTCATCATGATCGCGCCCAAAGGCCCCGGCCACACCGTTCGCGGCGAATATGTGAAGGGCGGCGGCGTCCCCTGCCTGATCGCGATCCATCAGGATTCGACCGGCAACGCGCATGACATCGCCCTCTCCTACGCCAGCGGCGTCGGCGGCGGCCGCAGCGGCATCATCGAAACCAATTTCCGCGAGGAATGCGAAACCGACCTGTTCGGCGAGCAGGCCGTGCTGTGCGGCGGCGCGACCGCGCTGGTTCAGGCCGGGTTCGAAACGCTGGTCGAAGCGGGCTATGCGCCTGAAATGGCCTATTTCGAATGCCTGCACGAATTGAAGCTGATCGTCGACCTGATGTATGAAGGCGGCATCGCCAACATGCGCTACTCGATCTCGAACACCGCCGAATATGGCGATATCAAGACCGGCCCGCGCATCATCACCGAAGAAACGAAGAAGGAAATGAAGCGCGTCCTGGCCGACATCCAGTCGGGCCGCTTCGTCAAGGACTTCGTCCTCGACAACCGCGCCGGTCAGCCCGAACTCAAGGCCAGCCGCATCGCCGCCCAGCGCCACCCGATCGAGGAAACCGGCGCCAAGCTGCGCGCCATGATGCCTTGGATCGGCGCCAACAAGCTGGTGGACCAGGAAAAGAACTAAGCCTTTTTCACCCCTCCCCTTCAGGGGAGGGGCCGGGGGTGGGGGC
>TARA_R110000787_G_scaffold282863_1_pt1 | contig 13738 bp, 15 predicted proteins | sample TARA_R110000787 | Tara Oceans TARA_R110000787 (sample SAMEA4397920) | marine metagenome | biome: Polar Biome; feature: [DCM] deep chlorophyll maximum layer (ENVO:01000326); material: water (ENVO:00002006), including particulate matter (ENVO:01000060) such as... | depth 35 m
CGGTCGAGACATTGTCTTTCTCGTCAACGAGGAAATGCTCCTCCATGGGACACGCGGAAATGCATGAGCGGGATCGGCGACGATCCGGGTGTATCCAAACGCTTAATCTCTTCCTCGCTGATCTTGACGAGGAAGCGGTCGCATTGTGTTCGTGCCGTGGGCCAACTCCCATCAAGTCGCTTGACGACGCCTCGATGGTGATCCCGAAGCTCTGATGTTCATCATTTCATTGATGGATATCCCCTCATAACGGCGAATTGCGGCACGCAATAATTCAGGCATGATGCTCTTGGAACATTCCGTTCCGACTTGCGGGGAGCGAGCAAATACTGGGCACTGACACGCTTTGCCGATGATGCCCGAGTGGAATGGAGATCAATGCCCATGAAACACGATGCTCATATTGAACCCATGCTCGATGGGCATGGCGGGCCAGTTGTTTTCGCACCTCTTTGCAAAGCGATCATCAGCGCCCGGAAAACCTCCACACGGGTCTTCGGCTCACTTTGCGGCGATCCGGGCAGCGAGATGCTTCTCGAGCTCTACTCGCGCGAAAGCCAGGGGGTGACGACATGCCTAACGAGTCTGTGGCTTGCGTCAAAGGCATCAGAGATGACGGGCCGTAGATGCCTGACCGTGATGGAAGAACAGGGTATCGTCGAGCGGGCGGCCGACCCTTCCGATCGGCGTCGGATCAATGTGCGATTCACGACCGAGGGCCGCAAGAAGATGGATGCCTGTTTCAGTGCCCTTTTACTCGGCTACGTTGAAACCTATCGGGATTGCGCTCGCAGTCCCAATGCAACGTTGAGGTCGCACGACTGCGCAATCTGTTGGAACGACATGTGCCATTTTGCCCACTGATCGGGCGACATCTCGGCCATATCTGTTCCTCGTAGACGAAAACGGTTCTCGGACGTGGCAGTTTAACTGAGCGTCATTGCGGTACTATTTCACCGAAGGACAACCGATGGATCAGCGCGTCATCGATCTTTGGGATCGGCTCATGTCCCATGGGGAGGGGGACGCGATGCCGCTTCCCGCATTCCGTAACGAGGTATTGAAGCTGCATGAAGCGATCTCCGACGAGGAAAGTCGGCTCGGCCTCATGCGGATATTCAATCTCATATGCGATCTAGTGGCAGCGCATCTCGAAGAGACAGGTGGCGATCTCGAAGCCTTCGCCCAACACCGGCAGGGCCAGATATGGATGTTCCTGCGCGCCGAATGCCTTGTCGACGGCGTGCTGGACCGGCCCCGGCTGCGTTATGTGACCGAGCGCGAGGTACAGGCCGGTCGTATGGTGGAAGACGATCCGCTACGTCGTTACGCGTTGGGCGATGATTCCGCCTTTGACGATTTTCGCGGAATGCCGCCCCCCAAGAAGCCGACACGCCATTAAGGCGACGATTCTCGGCACCTCGATGTTGGGAGCATACCAACATCTCGAGACCAACTCAGTAGTTTATTGCAGCGTGTCCCGTTGCTGCTCGAGAATTGAGCGATAGCCGACCTCCGTCATCCACTTCGCGCGGCGCAGATGGTCCTTCCAGCAATGCCGAGTTCGCTCCGGCTCGGCGATTGGATCACGGTGCAGCACGATCCGAGCGACCTCTTGCCAATCCGCGTCCTCGGCGTCGGCGTCTAATAGCCGAAGATAAGTGATGGTATGCTGATCGTCATAGGGCGTAATGTTGTCCGACCACGGCACTTCGTTGGCAACATCGGGGTCCAGTTCGATCTTTGGCTTTTCCACCTCGTACATCCCTTGTCGGCGGACGGTCCGCTAGTTTGTTGACTTTGGCCATACATTGGCGCGGTTCAGCTCAAGGAGAAACCAGTCTCCAAACTTCCCCATATATGCGCCAGCGTCCGCGGCGATCTGCTCTAACAGTTCCTCACTCAAATCAGCCTTCTTGAGGTCGAGATCACGAAGAGTGCCCGCCACCATATGGTACTGAAAGACGTAGATGGCATTGCGTATATATCCCCGCACGATCTTCTCGATCACCCGCTCGTCGCCTTTCGCGGCGCGGATCAACTTTTCTATGGCCAAAACCGTTGGATTCGCCACATCGATCGTCTGCTGCATTTCCGGCGTCAGCTTCATTGCCTGATCGGACATAGATTACTCCGGCTCGTTTCTTCAGGACTTATCGGCATATTTGCATGCCGGCCCCAGGCGGACAAGGTTTAGCTTCGGCGACCTTCCCGAGAACCTTTGCCTCGCAATTATTGCCAAGCCGACGGTCGTCTTCGGCTTGTCCATACGACGAAGGGGAAAGCCGAAAGAGTGTGTGCTCGCGCCGCGAAGTCTCGCCAACTACCCGGCCACCGGCCGAGAGCCGGCGCCCCAAAGACTATCGTATGCCTTGCAAGGTCACGACGCGTCACCGTGGAAGAGAAGAGGGATGTGGGCTGGAGGATAGTCTTCAGCTGGAGCATTTCTCATGGTTCTTTCCCGGACCAGTGCCGATCCCCGCTTGCACGCCGCCGCCGCCAGCATCGTCAAATCCCTGGGCAGCGAATGGAAGGCGTCGGGCGCGATGTGCCTCTGTCCCGCGCACAAAGACCTTCGCCCGAGCCTGTCGGTCAGGGTCGGCGAGCACAGCATCCTGTTCAAATGCTTCGCAGGCTGCGCGACGATCGATGTCATTCGCGCGCTTCGATCGGATCGACGGCCGATCCCAACCGCCGATGCCCGGACCGAATGGGCGAATGCCGATGGCCGCGAGCGGCAGCTCAGCGGCCGGATCCGCTCGCTCTGGAAGGAAGCACGCCCGCTCACGGACACGATCGCCGAGCACTATCTCGCAATGCGCGGTTTTGCCGTACCGCATCCGGCGCTGCGCTACCATGAGCATATTCCGCTGGGCCGGAGTGCCGATGTCCGCTTCCGCCCCGGACTGCTTGCCGCCCTCGAAGCAGATCCCGGCGTCATTGCGATCGAGCGGCTGTTCCTCGATCCCCGCACGTGGCTGCCGGTCGACGATCTCGATCCGCCCAAACGCTTGCTCGGCCGCCCGCTCGGCGCTGCGGTCCGTTTCGGGGCCGCGACCCACGTGCTCGGGCTTGCGGAAGGTTGGGAAACCGCATGGTCGGCGCATCTCCTGCTGGGCATTCCGGTCTGGGCGGCGCTCGGTGCGGATCGCCTGCCGCTGGTCACGGTGCCGGAGCGGGTCGAGCATCTGATCCTGCTCCCGGACAATGACCCACCCGGCCGTCGTGGTGCCAAACGGGCGGAAGAAGCCCACGCGCGGCCCGGCCTTGTAATCGAGACGCGCTTCCCCGGCGGCGGCTTCAACGACTGGAACGACCAGTATCGAGCAGAAGGAGAGAGGGAGGAAGGCGGATGCGGCAAGCGGCCTGATGGCCAGGTGCGCCCCGCACATTCAGGCCCGCGCAGCGCAATAAGCGCCGAGGCGGCCCTGAAGGCGAGCCTGCCATATTCGACATGAGGAGACCGGCCTTGACCCCGCCACAACCGAGCTATCCCTCCAGACTGGCCCTCTCCAGAATGGTGAAGGGCGATAATCCCCGCCGCTATTTCGACCAGAAAAAGCACGACGAAATGGTGGCCTCGATCAGGCTGCGCGGCATCATCCAGCCCATATTGCTGCGTCCCAGGGGCGACGCCTTCGCCATCGTCGCCGGCGAACGCCGTTATCGGGCGGGACTCGAAGTCTATGGTCCTGAGGGCGAAGTGCCCGTCCTCATCCGCAAGATGACCGACCAGGAAGCGCTCGAAGCGGCGATCGCCGAGAATGACGACCGGGACGACCCTTCGGAGACCGAGCAGGCGGATGCCGCCGTCCGCTATCTCGCGGCGTGCCAGGGCGACCGCGCCGAGGCCATAAGGCGGCTCGGCTGGTCCCGGGCCAAGTTCGAACGCCGCCTCGCGCTCGCCGAGCTTTCCGACACCGTCAAATGCGCGCTCGACGAACGGAGGATCAAGGTTGGTCATGCCGAACTGCTCGCCGCCGTTCCGCCGGACAAGCAGGATAAGGCGCTCGAGACGATCCTGAATGCGGGTCTCGACGTCAACAAGACGCGTGAAATCCTCATGCGCGTCACGCAAGACCTCGCTGCCGCCTGTTTCGACAAGTCCGAATGCACGACCTGCCCGTTCAACTCGGGCACGCAGCGTGTCCTGTTCGAGACCCATGTCGAGGATGGCCATTGCACCAATCCGGGATGCTTCCAGCTCAAGACCGAAGCGGCCGAAGTGATCCGGTTCGAGAAGGAGGAACGCGCGGCGAAGATGGCAAGGGCTGCGCTGCCGGCCGCCGTCGATGATGGCGACGGTGATGCCGATGGTGATGAACAGGATCACCTTCTCGACGAACCCACGCCATCGGCTGACCCTCAGGCACGGCCGGAAGACGATGACATGTCCCCGGACAGTGTCGAGACGCGCGCCGCGCCGCCCGCGGCTTCAGTCAACTCCGCGAACAGCGCCAGTGCGACGCACAAGCCGGCCGTCACCGCGAAATCGATCGCGGCCCGGACCGCCGACGTTCGCGAAGTGGCCTGGCGGACCGCGCTGGCCCGGGCGCTCGCGAGCAATGCCGAACATGCGCGCACGACGATCCTTGTCGCGGCGATGTCCGGCACGCTCTCGCAGATCAAGGCCGATACGCTGACGTCGCGTGCCGGTCTGCTCGTCGGCGCCTCGTTCCCCGACCTCGATTATGGCGCCAAAATTGCGGCGATCCGCGCGCTGCCCGAGCCGCAAGCCGCAAATATATTGTCCGTCATCGGCGCGGCCTACGCCAAGGATGTGCTGAGCTTCGGCCATGTCGCCGATCTCGCCAGGGTTTTCCAGGTTGACCTGCGCGACAGCTGGCAGGTCGATCAGGCGTTCCTCGAGCGCTACACCAAGGACGAGCTCAAGTTCATCGCACAGGAATGCGGCCTGATTGCTCATGTCGGCGAGAAGCGGTTCGCCAAGCTGCTTGGCTCGAAGAAGACCGATCTCATCGCCGGCATGCTCAATCGCATTGGCTTCGGTTGGGCCGGTCGCCTGCCGAGCGCGATGACCCTCGATGGCGCCTATGGCCCGCCGCCGGATCGCGTTGCTCCGCAAGCCGAGGTTCCGGTCCCGGATCTCGCCGCCTGACCCCAAGTCCCACCTACACTGAGAAGGATCGACATCATGTTGATTACAAGCCTGCTCCCGCTGCTCGCCCGCTATTCGCTCGGCTTCGACCTCGTTGCCGGCCCTGATGAGACCGTCACGCTGACCATCATTCCGCGCAAGGCCGACAACAAGTCTCCCCCGCTCGATGCCAGCGAAACCCGGCCGATCTCGATCACGGCGAGCGCGGCGGAAATCGACGCCGAACTGGCCCGTGGCGCGGACGGCGCGCTCGGCCAGCTCATCGCCACGCGCAAGACGCTCGCCGACCAGATCGCCGAGCAACGGCAGGCGGGCGAGGACGCCAGGGCGGCCGCCGCGGAAGCCGCGAAGGCAAAAGCCGCGAAGACGGCAGCGACGAAGCCGCCTGCGCCCACCAGTCCCCCGAAGATCCAGACGCCGACCAGCCCGCCGGCCGACGCCAGGCCGGATGAGCCCGCGACCCTGTTCTGAGGGATGCCGCTCGAACCCCTCCATCATCATATTCCTGGAGCCTTCCCATGCAGATCAATCATCTCACGCGCGCCTATCGCTATGACGGCATCGACCTTCCGGTGCCGCCGCATCTCGCCGACGACCGCGAAGCCTTACGCGCCTATCATGCCACGCTCTACCCGGCGATCCTCAACGCCGAGATGGTCGACGCCGGCGTGAACGGTGGCGCGCATGTCACCGAATATCGCCGCGCCGTCGGCACCAAGGGCTGACCGTGGCGCGCCGGACAGGCGCGGCCATCCCGCCCGCACCCCGCAAAACCCTCCTCGACTGGGTGGAGTTCAACGATGGCGACACGACCAGCTTCGCCCTGCCTGCCTGCGGCGATCAGGCCCAGGCCTTCCATGCGCGGATTGTCCTCGACTCCGATGATGGGAAACACAGAGCTCCCGAGCCGCGTGCATCCCCGTCCGGCCTGCGCCTCCCGCCGATGGGCTGATCTCGCGGGGCGATCCGTCGCGCTGTCGCCCGATATCCCCACGATCTTCGACGCCCCGCTGGCGCCGCATCACAGGCTGATCGGCCGTTGGGCCGCGTCCTGCGACAAATCGACGAGGACGTACACGCGCGCGCAGGCCCGTCGGCGTATCGAGCGGGTTTTCGACAGCGCGGTGCTCGAAATCCTTGAGCCCCTCGACATCGCAGATTTCAGGGTCGCTGCCCTTCACAGTGAGGGGGACAGCCCGCCGGCGATCGCCATCTTCTGCGAGAGCATGGGCCAGCTCGACCTCGGCTGGATCGAAACCGGCGATGCCCCCATTCCGTGGCGTGCGGCAGCCTATAGCGCGCTGGAAGAGACCCTCGGCCTCGCGCTGCCGATCTTCGGCTATCAGGACCTCTTCTATGAGATCTCGCTCTATTATTGGGACGGCGAAACCGAGGACGAAGCCGCTCGCCAGAACCTGATAGATTATCACGGCGCGGACCCCGACGATCTCGACGAGATGGCGCTGCCGTCCGCCATGGATGCGCGCCGGCCCGACTGGATGATCGCGGCGAACGCGGCGCCATCGGCACGGCTCCCGATCGGCCTGCGCCGGAAACTTCACAGGCTGCGCGAAACGCACAAGGCCCTCAAGCGCCTGCCACCCGAACGCAGCGCCTGGCACTTCGATTTCGAGGTCGCCAGCGAATACATCCTCGGCATCGAGGAATGCTCGTCCTTGCCGCCGCTGACGCTCGTGCCCTTCGAGCAGTTCGCGCGTGAACTCGACGATGTGGGCCGCAACGGCATGGAGATGGGCTTCATGGACGTCGCCGGCCTCTGTCCGCTGCCCGACGCCGGGCACATCGACGACTGGTTCGCGTCCCTGAAGCTCGGCGCGCAATTTCTCGCCGCCGCGCAGGACCTGATCCGCTTCGATCCAGAAAACCCGTGAGGTATCCATGTCCGATCACTCGACCCTCTTCGAAGCCACCGGCGGCGGCATGGTGTTGACCAACGCCATCCTGCTCTATCGCAACCAGCCGCCCCGCAACGCCAACCCCTATGGCGCTCCGCGACAGGGCGGGCCGGCATTCGCCAGCATTCATGCCGTCGAGCATGATGGCCAGGGCCAGCCGACGATCGCGGCGGGCGCCCCGCTGTCGCGCGCGCATCTGCGGCAATGGACCGAGGCGCTCGGGCGGACCGCCGCGCCCGAACTGCTCCCCGACAATGTACTGGTCGCCCATCCCGACATGCTCGCCTGGTGGACGCCGGAGCAGGTGCGGCCCGGATATTTCAACCTGTCGGCGCCTCCCGCGGGCCTTCGCGCCCTGTCCATGCGGACGGTCGTGCCGGTCCCCTATCCCGCGCATCTGTTCATCGCTACCCGATCCGGTCTCGGTGTCTACGCGCTCCCGGAAAACCGGCGGCCTGCCGCCGATACACCGGCGCTGTACTCGCCGGTTCTCAATGTCTTCACCAGCGGGCAGCTTTGCTGGGGCAACATCGCAAGGCCAAAATCTCTCTCCGTCGCATCCATGCCGGAGTTCGAGCGTGCGGTGTTCGAGAGCTGGTCGACCCACCCCAATCCGGGACAGGAATTTACCGTCACCTGCAAGGGCGGTCTGGTCAGGCTCTGGGACGATCTGGCCGCGCGCCGGGCGAAGCGGTTTCCGGTCCGCCGCCTCAAGCCCTTTGCGGGTGGCACGCGGCGGCAGGATCGACGAACGTCGGCCGAACCGATCACTGTCGGACGGCTCATTGCGCTATCTGGAGGTGCGCCGCGATGACCATGCTCGCCGACGATCCGACGGCGGCCGCGCTGCTCGCCGAGGTGCCCTGCTATCCGGTGCCGTCCTGTGGGCGGTCGCCCGCGCTCGATGCACTCCGCGCCGCGCGCGCCGGACACGGCCTTGCCGTGGGGACGGACGGGGTGATGCTTATCCTGCGCCGGCCATGGCTCGCGCTCGACATGCCCGTTACTTCGCCGATCGCCGTGCATCTGCCCTATGGCGAGGTCGGCAGTCCCAAAGCCGAGCTGCGCTGTGGGCTCGTCCCCGGATTGCATATCGAGGCGATCCTCGACTTTCTGCGGGCCGCCCTGCCGAATGAGGCTGCCGCATTTATTCTCTGGAACGAGGTGACACGGGAGTTCTCCGTGGAGTTTCCCGTCATCGACGAGGCCACGCCCTCGCGCCTCGTCTACCGCACGCCGGTCCTGCCGCCCGACTGGCACATGGTCTGTGACATTCACAGCCACGGAACCGGGCCGGCTTTCTTCAGCGCCACCGACGATGCCGACGACAGACACGCGACCAAGATCTCGCTTGTCTTCGGCCGGCTGGATCAACCCGACGGTCCGACGAGGGCGTCTCGCCTCTGCGCCGGCGGCATGTTCCTTCCCCTGCCGCGCAGCCCGTTCGCAGGAGATCATCATGCAACCTGACACCGTCAACCGTCACTATCTTCCCGCCGCCTTCGACGATCGGGCGCTCAAGGTTCTGCTGGCAGGCTGCGGCGGCAACGGCGCGCAAATGCTGATGGGGCTCGCCTCGCTCGACACGGCGCTGCGCGCGATATCCTCGCGGTCGCTCGACGTCACCGTGGTCGACGATGATACCGTCACCGAGGCCAATCTCGGCCGTCAGCCCTTCTATCGCTGCGATGTCGGCAACTCGAAAGCGCGCACGCTGACCGAACGGATCAACCTCGCGCACGGCCTTGCCTGGACAGCGGTCCACGGCCGGGCACCCGGCGCGGTCGGCCTCGAAGGAACCGATATCCTCATAACCTGCGTCGACACCGCCTTGGCACGCCGCGCGATCGGCGCCGCGATCGCCAGCAACAGGGCCATGCCGACATACTGGATGGACCTCGGCAACCGCGCGACCGACGGCCAGTATCTGATCGGCTGCCCCGGCAGCGATATCGGCAAGGTTCGCCCACGTCTTCCGACCGTGCTCGAATATTTTCCCGAACTCGCCGATGACAGCCTGCCTGACGACGACGCCCCTTCCTGCTCGGTCGCCGAGGCGCTGGAACGCCAGTCGCTGTTCGTCAACCGCGTGATGGCGAGCCATGCGCTTGCGCTGCTGTTCGATCTGCTCGGACGCGGCTCCATCGGCCATGCCGGTGCCTTCATCAATCTCGCGAGCGGTCAGGCTGTTCCGATCCCACTGCCACGCAGCGACTGAAACGACACCAACACATTCTGGAAGGATAGTGCTCATGACGCCAGATTCTGAGCGGGGCTGGACCCTGCACTACACCATTGGCAGCGTCCTCGCCGCCAAGGTCAAGACAGGCGATCTGGTTCAAATGCCCGGCGGCCAGGACAACCTGATCGTGCTCGGCGGACGAGCGCCGCTTCGCGTCAAGGACCCTGGCAGCGTGATCGTCCGCAAGCCCGCTGCCGATGCAGTTGACGGATTTGAGGTGCGTCCCGGCGCGGTCGGCATGGTGTGGATCAGCGCCGCCGGCGGCTGGTCGGAGTTGCCGGAATCTCCTCCGCGTTACTGCGCCGATGCCGTGCAACAGCAGATCGAGCGTGATCGCCGGCGTTCCAGGATCAGCAGGAAGGAAGAGCGCCTGATCCATGCGCTGCTGAAAGGCCGGGGCAACTGATTGATCGTCGGACGGGCAGCATGGCGCTCGGCTGAACGGCCTTCGGGATGAAGGGGAGGAGGATTGGGGGAGGGCGCTCCGCTTGATGGAGCAGTCTGGAGACTCCCATGAAAATCGAACTACGGCGCATCTCCTATAGTGCCACGCTCTCACAGGAAACCGCGGCTTTCTCGGCTCAAGTCTGGATCGACGGCGAACTGGCCTTCCATGCGCGCAACGAGGGAACGGGCGGGGCTGACTTCTATCGTCAGGTTGGCCGCTGGACCGAAGCGCAAGTCGATGCCTGGCTCAAGGCTAACCGGCCGCCGCGCTTTCTTGGCGAGGACCTCGCTTGCGATCATGATCTCGAGATCGAGGTGAGCGACCTTCTTTCCCGCGCCATCGAGGGGCGGCCGCTGCGGCGTCTTTTAAAGACACGGCTGATCACGATCGAGAAGGATCGGATCCTGCAATATCCGCTGCGCAAGCGGCCGCTCGCGATCGTCGCCCGTGCCGTGCGCGCCACCAATCCCGACGCGATCATCGTCAACGACGCCGACGACGATGTGTTCGCGCGCGCCCTCAAGGTCCTTCTCGCCAGCCGCTGACCCTCCGCACGGGAGATCGTCATGACCGATATATCCGATCCCGCCGATGCGGGATGCTGGATCGCGCGCGGCCGTCCGGCACACCATGCGCACGCGCTGGCCGATGCCTGGCGCCGCTTTCCCGACCTGCCGAACGGTGCGCCGCTTGACGCCCGCATGGCGCGCTCGCGCGAACGCGTTCAGGCGCTTCGCCCGCTCAACGAGGCGATCGGACTGGAGACCGAACGCCAGCGCCAGTCCACGAACTTCGCCTGCATCGAACGCCAGATTGCCGAGGGCAGCACCGACAGCCGAAAGCCCGCCATCCTTCATGCTAGGGATGTTCGTGGCTATGATTGGGACGCTGCGGTTGCCTGGGCGGACGGCAGCTACGCGGCCCGGGCAGGATGGCCAGCACGACCACCGTCGCCGCTTCGCGCGGGGGAGCCGAATACTCGCGGACATGCCTACACCCAAGGCTTTCTCGATAATGGTGGACAGCCCGATGATATCTTCGACGTCGCCCGGCGATCCTTCGCAGCCGCGCCGTCCGAGATCACGCGCCCGAACAGCCCACGCTCCGCACGACCGCTTCCCGGTTCGTGGCCGAGTCCGACCGACGCGCCGTCGCCCGCATCGTGGCATCGACGCCTGCTCATAATCGGCGCTTCCGAGCTGGCGACAGAGGCGATCGGGATCCTCGCGATGCTGCGCGAACGGCCCGGACACGAGGCTATGCCGCAATATGTGATCAGCCCCGAGACCGGCTTATGCCCGCTGGAGCCGGCGGGCGTGACGTATCACGATCGCACCGTGCTGCGTGAGCAGCTGCGCGCGAGTGATTTCACCGATATCCTAGTGGTGGCCAACGATGCCGAACTCGGCCAGTTGGATGCTGACGCCGATATCCTGCCGCTCGCGCGCACGATGGAACGGTGCCGCAATTCGGTGCTCCAGCAACGCGCGCAGTTCCGCCTCTGGCTGGCCCGCGGCCGCGCGCCCGGCGACCAGTTCGCCGCCGGCCACATATGCTGGAGCAAAATGGCTGCCGGACTTTCGGGGCGCCTTGGGGATTTTACCGCGCGCTATGCCGGGCGAGTGCAGCCTCGCGGCCACCGCATCGAGGTGACGGACGTCAGTGGCGAATTGGCGTTCGGCTACCGCACCCCGCTTGGCCGGCCACTCCATCCCGAGATTGTGATCGGCAACAAGGCCCATGCCCGAACCGCGATGGCCGACCTGCTGCGCCAATATGCCGCGTCGCTTCGCCTGGGCTGAAAAAGCGCCCGAATCTGCGCCCGATCCGACGCCCCACGCCCGGCTCCTCGCCGCATCCTGACACCCGATCAGCCTGACATCCCTCCGGGCCGCCCCGCCGTGCCCGCGAAACCCCGAAAAAGGAAGCATCCATGCGAAACAGTGCATCCGCGTTGGCTCTCCAGCTGTGCCTCGACTTCGACCAGCCGATCGCGCCCGCCAGAACGGTCGTGCCTCCGATCGAGCAGCCGACGCTCTTTTCGGTGACCGTCGCCGACACCGCCCGACCATCGCACCCGGCCCCGATCGACTTCTCCTTCGCAGGGGGGCGGACCCTGGCACCCTCATGGAAGGGCCGCGCCCATGACAATATCGAAGCGATCAGGCTCTTGAACATGCTCGACCGGGAGCACCGGCCGGCGACAGCGGACGAGCAGGACGCCATCGCCCGGTTTATCGGTTTCGGGGCCTCCGAGCTTGCCAACAACATCTTTGCCCGGCGCGGAGACGAATATCGCGAGGGCTGGGAAGATTCGGGACGAAGGCTGGTCGAGGAAACGACCGATGCCGAACTGAATTCGCTCAAACGCGCCACGCAATATGCCCACTACACCCCCGAATACATCATCCGGGCCATGTGGGACGCCGCCCGGACGCTCGGCTTCACCGGCGGCCAGGTGCTCGAACCGGGATGCGGCAGCGGCCTCTTCATGGGGCTTCGGCCCGAAACGCTATCGAAAGATACGGTGTTCGTCGGCATCGAGAATGATCCCGTCACCGCCCGGGTCGCAAAGGCGCTCTATCCCAATCAGGTCATCCGCTGCATCGATTTCGACAAGGCTTCGCTGCCGGGCGACTTCGACCTCGCCATCGGCAACCCGCCTTTCTCGAACCTCTCCATCCGCGACAGGACCGAGCTTGGGCGACTTGGTCTGTCACTCCACGACTTCTTCATCGCGCGATCGCTGGAACAGCTTCGGCCAGGCGGCATCGCCCTGTTCGTGACGTCGCGATATTCGCTCGACAAAAGCGACTCCAGGGCGCGCGATCATATCGCCGGCATCGCGGACCTGCTCGGCGCCGTGCGCCTTCCGGCCAGGGCCATGCGGGATGAGGCGGGCACCGACGTGGTCGTCGATATCCTCCTCTTCCAGAAGCACGCGCCCGATCTCGCGTGGCGGCCACAGGAATGGCGCGAGCTGGACGCGGTTCCGGACAGCGACGAGGGCGACGGGCCGCTGCGGATCAACCGCTATTTCCTCGACAATCCCGGCCATGTGCTGGGCCGCCACGAATGGCGAAACGGCCAGTTCGGCATGGACTATAATTGCGCAGCCGAGCCCGGCGCCGACATAGGTGCGATGCTCGCGGCCACCTTGTCGGCGATCGCATCGAAGCATGAAGGCGCGTGCAAGCCTATCGACCGCGCGACTTCGCTGCGGGACACGCTCAATGTCACGACGAGCGTGGAAGTCGGCACCGCCGCCGACGAAGCCGAGTTCAAGGAGGGCAGCTATCTCCTCTCGGGCGGGGTGCTCCACCAGATCGTCAATGGCATCGCCACCCTCGTCGGCGTGAAATCCGGCCGCGGCGGCACCGGGCTGTTCGCGAAGCACGCCGCTATCATCAAGGCCCTGATCCCGATCCGCGATACGGTCCGCGCGATCCTGCGCGCCCAGCTCCATGACCAGCCCTATGCCGCCTCGCAGGAGAAGCTGCTCGCCCATTACCGGCAGTTCACCAAAAAATACGGGCCGATCAACCGGACGATCACCAGCATCCGCACCGATCCGGACACCGGCGCCGAGAAGGAGTATCAGCGCCGACCCAATTTGCAGCCCTTCCTCGATGATCCGGACGTGTGGCTGGTCGCCTCGATCGAAACCTATGACGAGGTCGGCGACGTCGGCGTGCCGGGTCCGATCTTCACCGAACGCGTCGTCAAGCCGCCGGTCATCCAGGATATCCACTCGGCGCAGGACGCGCTGGCGCTGACGCTTCACGAGCGCGGCCGCGTCGATATAGCTCTGATTGCCGACATGCTAGGCGTCACCGAGGCCGAGGCACTCGCTGATCTCACGGACGATGTCTATCTCGACCCGGTTCGCAGCACGCCCCATTTCGACCACTGGGTCACCGCCGACGAAGCACTTTCGGGCCCGGTGCGAACCAAGCTCGCCATGGCCCGCGAGAAGGCCGGGACCGATCCGCGCTTCCAGGCAACCGCGAGCG
>TARA_R110000787_G_scaffold16622_31_pt1 | contig 13719 bp, 14 predicted proteins | sample TARA_R110000787 | Tara Oceans TARA_R110000787 (sample SAMEA4397920) | marine metagenome | biome: Polar Biome; feature: [DCM] deep chlorophyll maximum layer (ENVO:01000326); material: water (ENVO:00002006), including particulate matter (ENVO:01000060) such as... | depth 35 m
CGGGAACTGCCGCCAGATTGAGCGGTTGCCGGTCAGTGGTGTTCCCCGCAGCTGATCCGATAATATCGCCTCGCAGCAGGCTTTCGACCGGGCTTCCGACATGTCGGCAAACCCCATTCGTTCAAAAGTCGGGGCGTCACATTCAACGATGAAAGTGCTTTTGCCCGGTGCGTAGCGGTAGTGATGGGCGTTGAAGAACCCGCCATCGTGACGCCGGAACGTCTGGGTCAGGGCATCAAATTCCCGATCCACCCCATACCAGACAAACCGGTTATTCAGGTGACTGAGGCTTTCCCCGAAAGCCCGGGGGTCAGATTGCCGCACCAGCGAGTTCAGGCCATCAGCCCCGATAATCAGGTCCGCCCCCTGCAACGCGTCCAGATTATCAAGATGCCGGTTCCATTCCGGTTCTATGCCAGCCGACGCCGCCCGGGCCTGCAACAGTTGCAGCAGATGCAGGCGGCCAATCGCCGCAAAACCGATACCGTCGAGCCGGATCGCCTTGCCGTCATGGTTCAGGATGATGTCGCTCCAGCGCTGCATATGCGGCACAATCGCGTCATGGGTCTCCGGGTCATCTTCCCGCAGGAAGGACAAGGCCTGATCCGAAAACACCACACCAAATCCGAAGGTCGCGTCTGGCGGATTCTGTTCGATGACCCGCAGGGAAATATCAGGCCGCGCCCGCCGGATCAGATAGGCCGCGTAAAGGCCCGCCGGACCTGCTCCCACAATGGCAATCTGCACGCGACCTCCAGATTTTATTATATACAATCATTTTTATATTAGTGAATATAACGACGAATCATCGAATGAGGCAAGAACCGGACATGACCAGCTCCAGCCGCGGCATTCAGTCCGTCGATATCGCGCTTGCCGTCCTGTCCGGCCTCTCCGGTGCACCGGGGCCGCTCAGTCTTGGCGAGCTTGCGACTGTGACCGGAATGCCACCTGCGAAGCTGCATCGCTACCTCGCCAGTTTTGTCGCAGCCGGTTATGTCACCCAGCGCAAACGGTCGGGAGCTTATGATCTCGGGCCGGCTGCCTTGCGGCTGGGTGTCGCCGCCATGGCCCGTAAGGATATCATCAATGATGTCGCCAGCGCCCTGCCGATGCTGACCGCGGAAACCGGGGCCACCGCCCTGCTGGCGGTCTGGGGCGATCAGGGGGCGACAATCGTGCGCTGGGAACGGGCGGCATCCTTTATCGTCACCACTCTCGGGCTGGGGACCACCCTGCCGCTGTTACCCTCGGCAACCGGCCAGGTTTTCCTGACCTATGCGCCTCCGGCGCTGACAAGCACACGGCTTGCACAGGAACTGAAAGATATGCCGGCAGCGGACCCCACCGCCCTGCAAACGCTCACCCGGTCGCAGGGTTATGCCCGGACGGACGGGCGGTTCATCCCCGGCCTCGCCGCCATCAGCGCCCCGGTACTGAACTGGCAGGGTGAAATCGAGGCGGCGGTGACACTGGTTGGGACCGACCCCCGCATGGTCGCCGACGACAGTCCGGAACTTCCGGCCTTGCTGGATTTCTGCCAACGCCACTCCCTGAATTCCGGTACGCCGGCGGATTGAAATGAAACGGCCGGCCACGCTGTCTAGAGATGCGAATACATCGGTTGTCCCGCCACATCGAGTTCGGCCCTGAGGATCGTGCCGGTATCGCTTTCCGTAATGAAAAGCTGCCGGTTATCCGCCCCGCCATAAGCAAGGTTCGTGGTGGTCAGCCCGCCGGTACAGGAGCGGATGCGCCAGCGTGGTTCCCCAAGATGACTGAACTGCCAGGCCGACCCCATACCGGCCTGACAGACTGTCAGATTACCATCGACATCCATTGCCAGACCGTCCGGGCCACCAAGGCTGCCCTGTAACTGCACGAACAGACCGACCTTGGAGACCGTGCCATCCTGCATGATCGGCAACCGCCAGACCGCATTGGCCCGGGTAACCGCCACATAAAGAATGGTCTCCTCCGGATTCAGCACCAGCCCGTTCGGGGACGGCACCGTGTCGATCAGCAGGTCCAGCTTACCGCTGTCCAGATTATAGCGATAGACCCGGCCCGTCGGATCATGCAGCCCGGTCTGGCCCTGATCGGTGAAATACATGTCGCCATTGGAGGCAAAGACCAGATCGTTGACACCCTTCAGCCCCTCGGTCTTCACATGCCCGAGGATTTCCGTGACCACTCCCGTTTCCGGGTTCAGCTCGACAATGCCCCGGCGGTAGTCAGTGATGAAAATACGACCATCACGGTGGATTTTCAGACCGTTCGGCCAGCCGTCATATTCGGCGACCTGCGTCCAGCTGCCCGCCGGGTCGATCCGGAAGACCCGGCCAAAGGGGATATCAACCACATAGAGATTCCCCTCCCGGTCAAAGCTTGGGCCCTCAAGAAAGGAATGGACGCTCTTGCCAAATTTATTGACCCGCCCCCAGGCGCTTTCCGTATTCTCGCGACGCAGTTCAGCCGGAATTTCCGTGAAGACTTCGGTGATCAGGTCCTTCGGTGGTGCAAACAGGCTCATTCGGTGTCTCCCCGGTCGGGCAGAGGGCGCTCCGGCGGGCCGTCATAGGTTCCGATATAGGCTTTCGGGGTGACGCCCTTGATCCGGACATCCTGATTCATCTGTTCCCAGGCATGGGCCATGATACCGACAGAGCGGGACAGACAGAACAGCCCGCGGGCCAGCGGCTGCGGAAAGCCCAGTTCCGCATAAACCACCGCCGTCGCACCATCGATATTCATCGGCACCGGCTTGCCCTTGGCGGCGTCTATCTGCACCTGAATTTCCCGCCCGATAGCCAGAAACCGTCCGTCAATATGACCCTCCGAGACAGCCTGCTCCGCCAGCGCGAACATGCGCGGTGACCGGGGGTCTTCCGGGCGGTGGAACCGGTGGCCAAACCCGGGCAGGAACCGGCTGCGCTCTGCCTGATACCAGGCAATTCCATCTGCCACAGCAGTTTTCAGATCATCCCCTTCATCCATACGCCGGGCAATGTCATGCAACAGTTCCATACATTGCTCGCCCGCACCGCCATGCACGTCACCCAGCACATTCACCGCTGACCCCATGGCGTTGTTCAGGCCCACACCACAGGTAATGGCCATCCGGGCAACGCCGATGGAAGGTGCCTGCGGCCCGTGATCGACACCGGCAACGAGGGCCGCTTCCAGCAAGGCCGCCTCCGGGCGGGACGGCAGTTCTCCCCGTGTCAGCAACCAGACCATATCCGGGAACGAGACATTGCCCATCAGGTCCTGAATCGGATAGCCCGAGAACCGGATCGTCCCCGGCGCCATTTCAACGATAGAACTGCGCCAGTAGTCGCGAATTTCCTGTTCTACATCCGCCGCCGTGCGGTTCTCGATCATGCCGTCATCCCCTGTTTATCAACAATAAGCCTGAGTCAGACTTCCGAGACCTGATCAAAAATCGTCAGATCCGAAAGCCGGCCCAGAAAGCCACGATCAAAGTAGTGGGCAATCAGAAAGTAATCGACCGCTTTTCCATCGCTGGCACAAGGCAGGGTCAGCCGGTCACAGTTCAGCCATTTCCCGTCATTCTGCCGGCGATAGCGATCATGGACAGCGCATTTACCGGCCGCACTTCTTTGCAGATTGATAACAGCAAAATCATAAGCTTGTTCCGGGACATACTGCCTCGGCGTCTTGCCGGTAGGGTCGACCCCGTTCAGATCAATCATCGCCACAGAAGCCAGAGTGACCCGGTATTCAGGCGGTGTGCCCCGATATTCGATCATGCTGATATTCCGCCCCCAGGGCAGAAACTCCTCAATCAGAAAATCAGTGCGGGATGGCAGCAGATCACCGGAACGACGGTCCTGCCAGAGTTGCCACAGGGACTGCAGTTCCGGACGCTCAATGTCGCCGGCCGACTGAATGTTCCAGTTTTTATAGTTCGGGTCATCGATGAAGGAGTGCGCGCGTTGTGACATTCCAGCCTCTTCAGGGCGGCAATATATCAGCCCGGGTTAACCAGTCCGACCTGCAGGGGAGTTCGGTCAAACGGTGTTTGTGGTCGGCCAGTATAGTGCAGAGCCGTCGCATAATAATCTACATCCTGACCATTGGCCGACATGGGCAGGACCAGCAATTCCAGATCAGCCGGTGTCACCTCCCCGGAAATAACAATCTGCTGCTGGGTGGCAACCCTGCGGACCGCTGCTGTCCGGTACGGCTCCAGCACATCTTCAAGGACTTCCGGATGACAGATATCTTCAAGGAAGGCACCGGTGATCTCCTTGTTGTTCAGCTCTATCATTGCCTTGCAGGCCAGTTTTACCCGCAGCTTTCCTGTCTGCGGATCCACCTCGAACATGCCAATATAACGGCTCCAGTCGAGGAATTCCTCAATGGCAAAGTCTGCCCGAGCCGGCAGTTGCCCTGCCGTCATCCGGCCAGCCCACAGCCGCCAGAGCGACCTGAAGGCAGCAAAGCGGATATTCTGTTCTTCTCCGATCAGGTCGGTACGAAATTTTGTCGTTACGGGCATACGTACCGAAACTGGCAAAGGGTTCAACACCCGGAAATCACAAGCTAGCCGGAGATGACGATGTTCTCAAACAAAGGGGGTGCCGTTACCTTGAAATTCAGCGCACAGGCAGGTTTCACTCGTCCCGGACAACACCCGCAATGCTGTTATCAAAAAACCGGTCGTAAAGCGTCTCCTGACGAATCGGAGAAACGAACCCCGGATCATAATAAATGGCGATGACAAAATAATTTACCGGCCCGTCACCATCAGCACAGGGCAATACCAGCCGCCGGAATGAACGATCACCGAGGGTATGTGAGATCAGACTGTCTGTAATCGCGACCCGGTCGGCCATAGCCATCAGGTAAGGCCGGCACCCAAACTCCAGTGCGCCGGGCGGCATATATTCATCGAAATACTTGCCTGTCGCATCAATCTTGTTGAGATCAATCATGGTCTTGTTGGCCATGGTAACTAAAAACCGGACCGGGTCTCCTTCCGGCTTCACCATGCCGACATGCCCTGCCCAGGGCAGAAATTCCTCAATCAGAAAGTCCGCCCGGGACGGCAGTTTGCCGTTACCGCGTTCCTGCCAGAACGCAAAAATCTGCTGCATCGGCTCAAACGATAATTCGGCCGCCTCTGTGACAGGTTTGATTATGACGCCCGCAGAAAAAGACATAGCGAAGCTTTCCAACCCCCTGATGATATCAGCAAGCCTTATCTGAATGAGGCTCCGTTATAAGATACTCTCAACAAACTTGCAGATCATATCATATAACAGTTACCCGATTTCAGCCGCAGATATCATGCACCTCCGGAAACCACCCCGCTGGCATAAAGCCGGTCGATATCTGCGGTTTCCAGTCCGATCTCCTCAAGCAACTCACGGCTGTGCTCGCCGACAGCAGGAAGATCCCGGCGAACGCCCGGCCGTTTGCCATCGATCGCCAGGGGCAATGACGGAATCCGGGTTGCCTTGCCGTCCGTGTCGAGATGCAGCTCGGTCAGCCCATCCGACTGATTCAGATGCGGGTCGTCATACAGATCCTCGGGACGGGTGATTGGTGCATGCGGCAGCCCGACCGCCTCGCATTTCGCAATCAGGTCTGCCTTGCTGTAGCGGCGGCAGATATCGGCAATGACAGGAATCAGCGTCTCACGCGATGCAACCCGCTGGTTGTTTGTACGCAGACTGTCGTCCGCCGCCAGTTCCGGTGCGTCAAAGGCTTCGCAGAACACCGGCCATTGCTTGTCGCTGACCACGCCCAGGAAAACCTGTTCATCGTCCGAGGTGATGAAAACGTCATAGATCCCCCAGGCAGAAATCCGGTTCGGCATCGGGTCCGCTGCTTTGCCGGTCACCGCGAACTGGGCCATATGCTGGGCGACGAGAAAAATGTTGTTCTCAAACAGGGCGCTTTGGACATGCGCCCCCTTGCCGGTTGCATCACGTTCCCGCAATGCCGCCATGATGCCGATGGCACCGAACATGCCACCCATGATGTCATTGACCGAAGTCCCCGCTCGGAGCGGACGACCCGGCGGGCCTGTCATATATGCCAGACCACCCATCATCTGCACCACCTCGTCCAGCGCCGTGCGGTTTTCATAAGGGCCCGGCATAAAGCCCTTCATGGAACAGTAAATCAGATCCGGCCTGATCCCCTTCAGCGTTTCATAACCAAGCCCCAGACGGTCCATCACCCCCGGCCGGAAGTTTTCCGTCACCGCATCTGCCGTCCCGACCAGCCGGTGCAGCACCTTCAGGCCCTCCGGATCCTTGATATTGATTGCCAGACTTCGCTTGTTCCGGTTGAAGGTCGGGTGGAACCCGGCACCGGAACCCAACAGACGACGGGTTGAGTCACCGTCGCCAACCGCTTCGATCTTGATCACATCTGCACCAAGGTCAGCCAGAATCAGCCCGCAGCTTGGTCCCATGACCATATGGACGAATTCCAGAATACGCAGACCGGCCAGCGGGGTGCGTGTCGGGGTCTCATTCATGCTTTTCAGATCTCCACTTTTTCGCCGCCGATGACAATGTCGCCCATATCGCCAACATCCAGCGCAAACTTCTGACCATGCAGATAAAAATGCAGCGCATGTTCCGGCCCGACTCCGACGGCCCGCAATCGCCGGTGAAACTCGAACGCATCGACATCCGGCGGCATCTCCAGCAGGGCCTCGTAATCCCGTCGGGTTGTCTTGCGGCCGCTCCACGGAATGCCAACCGGTTCCAGCCTGCCATCCGCAGTTGCCAGCAGCGGAACAAGTTGCCGGAACAGGTCACGCATCAGCTCATGGGTCAGGCTGTCGACTTCAAGAATGGTCATCTCCGGTTCGATATCGAACCAGCCCAACCCGACAACCGGACCGCTGTCGACTGTTGCAGCCATCTCATGCACGGTCGCACCAAACCGCCGGTCGCCTTCATACAGCGCCCAGGTGCCCGGATACAGACCAGGACGGCTGGGCGGTCCCGGATGGAAGTTATAGGCCGGACCAATGGCATCCAGAACATCCGCCGGAACGATGACGCTGGTGTGATAGGAAATCAGCCGCTGGCGCCGGGACGGATCAATGACCCGGCGCAGTTTTGCCAGCGTATCGGCGTGATGAATGACCAGTGCCGGATTGGCACCGGTCAGCATCATCACCAGCGGGTCAGTGTTGATGCGCTCGGAAAGCAGAATGATATCGTCAGGCATGACAGCAGGGTAACCCTGTAACCCTGAACCACGCAAACCCCGTCAGGTGAAAAGTACCGCCGGTCAGGAACCGGGAATCTGCAACTTGCCGGTCATGTCGTGACGGTCAAGGATATCAGCCATTCTGCCGCTGGCCTTCAGATCAGCAACGACAGCATCAGCAAAGGCATGTAATGCCGCATGGCCCGGACGGACGGCAACGGCCTGTCCCATGGTCGTGAAAGATCCCGGCAGAATGCGTGACCCCGGATAATCCTCAGTATACGCCACCAGCGCAGGCGCCAGACCGGCAAACGCGTCGAGCCCTTCCGCCACGAACAGGTCAAAAGCAGCACGATGGTTTGCCGCACGATGCAGCGTTGCATGGCGCAGATTCCGGGTCAGGAAATGATCATAACCAGCGCGGGCAGGCAGGGCGATCCGGGCACCCGGCTGATCCAGTTCCGCCGGGGCCTGAAATTTGCTGTCCGGCGCAACCAGATAGGTTGCCGCCACTTCGATGAAGTTGGCCGTGAAATCGACAAGTTCTGCCCGTTTCGGCTCAAACGCCATTTGTGCGATGTCCCAGCTGCCATCAGCAAGTGCATCCGTGATATCACCGGGCATGGCAAAGGGCTGAATCTCAATGCGAACACCCAGCGCCTCGGCAACAGACCGCAACACATCCGGCCCGACCCCCTGCGGCACTCCCTGTTCGTCCAGACCACTGGACAACAGCTTGTTGCCCATATTCATCGCCGCGCGCAGCACCGAAGGGTCAGCAAGTTGGGCAAGAGCATCCGCATTCATTTGCATATCAGGTCAGCCTGTCAGTTTTCGGACAATCCACAGAACATCAGCGTCCGGTCAATATCTTCAGGTTTCACGCCCGGACCATTGAAAGTAAAGGACTTTTCACCCCTGTAGCAGAAAAGTCTCCCGGTACTGCCAAAACTGTAATCCGTATCCGGCAATATCTGTTCGTTACCCTGCGAAATGCTATGCTCCCCCTCCCAACCGGAATTCAGGTGATTATTCGATGCATATTCTCATAACCGGTGCCGGCGGCATGATCGGCGCCAAACTGCTTGCTGCCTTTGCCCGGGGTGAAGGGCCGCTGATGATCGGGAAACTGACCCTGGCCGACATCACGCCGCCGCCGGCGCCTGATGGTTTTACCTGCGATATCAAACCGGTTGCCTGTGACATTACCAGCCCGGCGGACATCGCCCCCCTGATCGCGGATCACCCTGATCTGATAATCCATCTCGCTGCTGTGGTTTCGGGCGAGGCGGAAGCCGATTTCGAAAAGGGCTATCGGGTCAATATGGACGGCACCCGGAATCTGCTGGAGGCCATCCGGCTGGAAGGGGCCAACTCACCCTATTGCCCGCGCTTTATCTTCACGTCATCGGTCGCCACCTTTGGTGGTCCCTATCCGGAAAGCATTCCCGATGATTTCATCAATTCACCCCAGAACAGCTACGGGATACAGAAGGTCATCGGGGAAATGCTGCTGTCCGATTACACCCGGCGCAGCTTCATCGACGGCATTGGCATTCGCATCCCCACAATCTGCATCCGGCCCGGCAAGCCGAACAAGGCAGCTTCAGGCTTCTTCTCGGGCATCCTCCGCGAACCCCTGCAAGGCCGCGAGGCGATCCTGCCGGTCAGTACAGAGGTACGCCACTGGTTCGCCAGTCCACGCGCTGCCGCCGGCTATCTGGCGCATGCCTGCGTGATGGACAGCAGCCAGATCGGCAACCGGCGCATCCTCAACATGCCGGGCGTCAGCGCTACCGTCGGTGAGCAGATCGAAGCCCTCCGCCGGCATGGCGGGGATGCCGCCGTCAAACTGATCCGCCATCAGCCGGACCCGGCGATTCAGCAGGTCATTGCCGGCTGGCCGGAACGGTTCGATGCCAGCCGGGCTCTGGCCCTCGGCTTCACCGCCGAACAGAGCTTTGACGATATTATCCGGGTCTTTCTGGACGAAGATATCGAGAAATAGGGCGTCAGGCCCGGGGGTCAGGCGACCAGACCGGCCGCGTGACCGCTCGACCAGGCCCACTGAAAATTATAGCCGCCGAGCCAGCCCGTCACATCAACCGCCTCCCCGATGACAAACAGGCCGGGAACCGTGCGGGCCTCCATGCTTTTCGATGACAGGGCATCGGTCGAGACGCCACCCAGTGTCACTTCGGCCTTGGCATAACCCTCGCTTCCGGCCGGGGTCAGGCACCAGTCATTCAGCATCTGCCCGAAGGCCCGGAGGTCACGATCCGGAATATCCCCCATCGGTTTCGCGGGCAGCCGGTCCGCCAGCGCCGCCGCTAGCCGGGAGGGGAGAAGATCGGCAAGAACCGTCTTCACCTCGGCGCGGGGCCGCACAGCTTTCAGATCAACCAGCCTGTCTGCCGCCACGTCACCCGGCAGCATGTCGAGCCGGATGTCGCCGCCATGTCGCCAGTAAGAAGATGCCTGCAAAATCGCCGGGCCGGAAAGGCCACGATGGGTAAACAGCATTGCCTCCTGAAACGCTGCTGTTCCGGCCGTTGCCACACAGTTCAGCGCCACACCACTGAGGCCCGTCATCAGGTCACGGGTCTCCCCGGCAAAGGTCAGCGGCACAAGGCCGGGGCGAATATCGGTCAGGGGCAGGTCAAACTGCCGGGCAATCTGATGCGCAAACCCGGTTGCCCCCATCTTTGGAATCGACAGCCCGCCGGTTGCCAGAACCATAGAATCTGCGGTGAAACTTCCCTGCCCGGTTTCAACCCTGAAATGATCTGACCGGCCGACCGCTCTCACCTCGCAACCGGTGCGGGTTTCCACTCCAGCCGCGTCGCATTCCGCGGTCAGCATGGCGACGATCTGGCGCGCAGATTCATCACAGAACAGCTGCCCCAGCGTCTTCTCATGCCAGGCGATACCGTGACGGTCCACCATCTCCATGAAGTCATACTGGGTATAGCGCGCCAGCGCCGACTTACAGAAATGCGGGTTCTCAGAAAGGAAATTCCCGGGCTCGCAATACAGGTTGGTGAAGTTGCAGCGCCCGCCACCGGATATCAGGATCTTCTTGCCGACCTTCTCCGCATGATCCAGCAGCAGAACCCGGCGACCACGGCCACCGGCTGTCAGCGCGCACATCATCCCGGCAGCACCGGCACCGATGACGATCACGTCAAATTTTCGCGCAGCAGATGACATGAAGATAAACCCTGAATGAAGCGGCAGATGGCCGGGTGCGGGCGGAGACTAATCGGTCGCGGCATCAGGATAAAGCGATGTCGAGAAACCGTCTCATTCCTGATATCATCCGGCGATCACCTGAGGACAGCAGAAGCAGCATGGACCCGGATATCAAAGCCGCCTTCGACCAGATGCCGTCAGATATCCGGCAGATGGCGCTTCAGATACGCGACCTGATCCGCGACACCGCCCGGACCCTGCCGGAGACCGGGGGTGTGACGGAATGCCTGAAATGGGGACAGCCCGCCTGGCTGCCGGTCCGCAAGGCCGCCGGCACAACGGTAAGGATCGGGGCAGATGACGGTGGCCTTGCCCTGTATGTACACTGCCAGACCGGCCTGATTGACGAATTTCGGCAGCATTACGGCGACAAGTTCAGGTTCTCAGGCAACCGGGCCCTGCTGATTGACGGTTCACAGCCGCTGCCGGACAGCGAGCTTGCGCACTGCATCGCGCTGGCGCTGACCTATCACGCCCGCAGGAAACAGCGGCGTCAGTAGATTGTCCGCTTCATCCGTTCCGGATAGTCAGCGTCATACTGGCGGTTATCAAACTCTGCTGAAGTCAGTTCCTTGATGATATCGCCGGCGCTGGGCAGTGACGCCCGGTCAACCTGTGCATCTGCCTGCCACAGCCGTGAACGGACAAGCGCCTTCTGGCACTGGAAATAGATCCGGTCGACCGTCACCACCAGCACGCTTTTCGGCAGCTTTCCCCGTATCGCAAAGCCGGCCATCAGATCAGGGTCGGTGCTGATCACCGCCTCACCGTTGATGCGCAGCGTCTCCCCCATACCGGGGATCAGGAACAGCAGCGATACACGGGGATCACGGACGATATTGCGCAGCGAATCGATCCGGTTGTTACCGGGCCGGTCCGGCAGGGCTACCCTGCGGTCATCCAGTACCTGCACAAAGCCCGGCGGGTCACCCCGGGGTGAACAATCCGTCCCCTCCGGCCCGACCGTCGACAGCACGACAAAGGGCGAGGCCCCGATTATCTGCCGGTAATGCGGGGTGATATGGTCCACCTCCTTGTCCAGCGCCGTGAAGACGGGCTGACCATAGAGCGATTCAAGCTGCTCTGCGGTGGTGATGTGATGGGAATCGGACATGGCAATAGCCCCGGACGGGTTCAGACGACCGTCAGACTAGCATTCCGGTGGTGACAAAAGAAAGTCAGACCCCGCCGCATCACGGACGGCAGGGTCTGACAGCTGATTTACGGATGCAGGAAGCCCACGATGTCCTGCACTTCACGCAGAACTGGCCGGGCCAGTTCATGGGCCTTTTCCGCACCGGAACGCAGAATACCGTCGAGATGATCTGGATCATCCATCAGGCGCTTCATATCCGCCGAGATCGGCGCCAGTTTTTCCACCGCCAGTTCCGCCAGCGCCGGCTTGAACGTGCCAAAACCCTGACCACCAAATGTCCGCAGCACTTCCTCTGCCGAAATATCGGCCAGTGCGGCATAGATACCGACCAGATTGCGGGCTTCCGGACGACCTTCGAGACCAGCCGGGTCAATCGGCAGCATCTCGGCGTCGCTTTTTGCCTTCTTGATCTTGCGGGCGATGGTATCGGCATCATCAGTCATGGTGATGCGCGCCGCATCCGACGGATCGGATTTGCTCATTTTCTTCGCACCGTCCCGCAGGCTCATCACCCGCGTTGCCGGGCCGGAGATGATCGGCTCCACCACAGGCAGACAGTCAACGCCGTAATCATGGTTGAACTTCTGCGCAATATCGCGGGCCAGTTCCAGATGCTGTTTCTGGTCTTCGCCAACCGGTACATGGGTCGCCTTGTAGATCAGAATGTCCGCCGCCATCAGGTTCGGATAGACATAAAGTCCCGTTGAGGCGCGTTCCTTGTCCTTGCCGGCCTTTTCCTTGAACTGGGTCATCCGGTCGAGCCAGCCAAGGCGCGCAACACAGTTGAAAATCCAGGCCAGTTCAGCATGTGCCGAGACCTGGCTCTGATTGAACAGGATATTGTTCGCCGGATCGACCCCGGCAGCGATCATGCCGGCAGCCACTTCCCGGGTATTATGACGCAGTTCTTTCGGGTCCTGCCAGATGGTGATCGCATGCATGTCGACCATGCAGTAGATGCATTCATAGTCGTTCTGGAGGCGGGCGAAATTACGGATCGCACCGAGATAGTTCCCGAGATGCAGATTACCGGTCGGCTGAACGCCAGAGAATATACGCTTCATTGCGATGTAACCGTCTGTTGAAAATCAAGTCTTGCAGGCGGCGGGTTATGGCGCGAGACGCCCACAATATCAAGGCGCCCGGCGCATCATCCCCCGGATTTCCGCCAGCCGGGCGGCCCCGGTAATCTGTGCCAGCAGACCAAAGGCAGCCATTCCGGACAGAATCAGCATCGCCAGCCCCAGCGCCCGCATGGCCGTCGTGCCGTCGTCCCAGTCCTGTGCATATGGCAACAGGAACCAGAGCAGCACCGCCATGCCAGCCGTTGCGATCAGAATTCGTGGCAGTCGTGATAGCAGCCGGGCATCAAGGGTCAGACCACCGCGACGGCGCAGCGTAATCGCCAGCAGAATGACATTCAGCCAGGCACTGATCGCTGTCGCCAGCGCCACACCGACATGACCAAGTGGCCCCATCAGCGCCAGATTGAGGACCACATTTGCGATCAGGGCGACGATGGCAATACGGACCGGGGTGCGGGTGTCTTCGCGCGCGAAGAAGCCCGGCGCCAGCACCTTGATCAGGACATAGGCCGGCAGACCAACCGCAAAAGCCGCCAGCGCCCCGGCGGTTGCCACCGTATCCGAGGCATTGAACCGGCCATGCTCGAACAGGGTCGCGACAATCGGCAGGGGAATGACGACCAGTGCCACCGCCGCCGGCAGGGTGAACAGCAGCGACATCTCGATGGCGCGGTTCTGGTTCGCCATTGCCTCAGCCTCACGGCCCGCCCGTAACTGACGGCTGAGCAGCGGCAGCAACGCAGTGCCGATGGCGACACCAACCACACCAAGCGGCAACTGCGTCACCCGGTCGGCAAAATACAGAAACGACAGCGCACCATCCGCGACCAGTGTTGCGATGACCATATCGACGATCAGATTGATCTGATAGACCCCCGCCCCGATGACCCCCGGGATCATCCGCACCAGCATGGTTTTAACATCCGGGGTCAGGCGTGGCCGCTGAAACCGCGGCATCACGGTCGCGGCCCGACAGGCATTGGCGACCCAGAGGAACTGCAGAACCCCGGCCACTGCAACCCC